>OMLO01001302.1_pt1 | contig 18925 bp, 11 predicted proteins | sample 1674811 | NCBI WGS metagenome assembly OMLO01 (sample SAMN06265003, study PRJEB25207) | coral metagenome | isolation source: Coral host | place: Mexico:La Bocana,Puerto Morelos, Mexico | collected 2008-11-13 | reverse complement strand
ATTGCATGAAGTCCCCTGACTTGTGATGTGCTCTCTAAAATACTCAGTGAGTTGGGTAGTGGCTGTCCCTGATGTGCGGACCGAAGCTGTGCTCTGTAATCAGACAGTAAATACACAGCAGCCTGCAGCTGATTAGTTAAACATGTTAAAGTTAGCTAGTGTTTTCATTTGTAGCCCTAAGCTCAAAGTCCCAATTCCCTTAAAGTAACTGCTAAGGCAGATCCAAGAGCACATCAATCAAAATCCTTTAATTAACAGCCATTTTAATTCTTATCCACCTGATCTGTGTAACAGCCCAATTCTCCACCAGGAGAATTGGTAACATTAATGACAAAGACCTGACCTGTGTTCTGTTTAAAGAATACGATCATCATAATATCAGCTTCTAGCAACTCAGCCAAACCCACAAGATCTCTTCTTGACCAATACCATCAATGACTAAGTACATATACTTCTTGTATGAAGAACATGAGCCATAACAATGAATTTTTCGTATTTTCTATCTGATCTTAAATTTTGTCTTTCAGTATTTAGGAGTACAGTGGAACCTTGCTGTATGGCCACCTTTCTATTGTGGCCTCTTTATTCAGGACTGAACAAAAGCACAGTCAGTCATTTTTTTTTATTTTGAAGAACCCCCTTAATACAGCCACTCCGTTATCATGGCCAAATGTTTCTGGCTTGTTGGTGACTGGTTTAACAGGGTTCCACTGTACTCAATATGAAAGATGACCATCTCACACAGTCCTAATCAGTCTCTTGCCATTTTTTATGGCATAATTTTCTGACTGCTATTTTAAGGAAAAGGGAAACATGAATCATTTTTTCGCACCTGAAATTGAATCCTCTCTAAATGGGAAAGAAAGCGGTCAAGAAATTATTTTGAGTGGAAAGCATAGTATGTTGTTCAAGTAAAATAACCAAAAGACTAAACATTCAATCTAACCTGCTCAAGTTGTGTCCTTACATGACGTACAATTAAATCTATTGCAACACTATTCTCTCCACCTTGAAAACACAAAAAGAAACATACCCCAATAAGTAGCGTCATATCACTTACCTCTGGATCAAGCATTGTAGGTTTGTGCCCCGGCTGGGGACACTGCGTTGTGTTCTTGGGGAAGACACTACTCTCAGTGCCTCTCTCCACACAGGTGTATAAATGGGTACCAGCAAATTTAATGCTGGGGGAGGAGGGGGAAAGTGCAACGGGCTAGCATCCAATCCAGGGGGAAATAGAATTATTTCTTGTCGTTTCATGCTACCAAAACCAGAGATAATAACCAGCCTGATGTGATACTTGACTCATAAACAGATTTTAACTACCTTTTTTGTTAGGGTAATATTTTGCACTGGATAAAAACAAAGTGTTTCTAATTAGATACTAAGAATGTAGAGTTTATATCTCATTGGTAAAGTTAATGTAGCAGCATTTTAGCATTCATCCTATTTCACAGGACTATAGGCTTTATTCACAATAACAGCCAGAGTTGGCAGAAAACAAGTACAGAGATAAAGAAGAAAGAACACATCACATAGAATTTCCACAACAGGACAAGATACCTACCTCTTGGAACAACAATGTCAGCGTACACAACTGTCGGCGCAATGTACTGATCAAAAGCCTACATTACACAACACAAAAGTTATGACGTAAACATATCTCTGGTTTACTTAATAAATGTTTGAAAGTCATTTCTCCTAGTATACAAACTATATGCCATTGACAAGTATGTTACATGAAGAAAGTTTACAGATACTAGTCTTTTACTTACAGGTTTCACAAAAGTATTGTACTGTTGCAAAACACCAACAAGATCTCTTTCTCTTTCAGTGATATCTCTCTTCAATCTGACAAATATAACAGATAATTAAATTATAATTTTGGAATGACTTTCTCAGGACTACGTGAGTGAAGCTGTCATTGGCTAAAATGCGCAATAAATGTGGTTTGGGTGTAAGCAGCTGATTACTGGGAAAGGAAACATTGCATGACGACCCTAAACAATGCTGCAAAGAAGAATATCAGCCAAGATTATGAAGTTTCAAAGAGACTTTAAACTTCAGAGTGTTGCTTTCTACTCTGAATGTAAACACCCTGACAGGAATACCAGGGGTATTAAAAATAATGAAGGGGTGTAAAAAATAATGAAGTCTGCATACAAGCCAAGTGGCCGATCAGGCCAGGGTTTATCTGCGGTTTCAATAGCATGAAGTGGATATGAGTATTTCTACTCCCCCCTAGATGGGACGCTAGTCCATTGCAGTATTAACCTCCAGAATTAAGTTCACTGGTACCCATTTATACTCCTGTTTGGAGAGAGGCACTGTGGGAGAGTCTTGCCCCAGAACACAACCTAATGTCCCTGGACCATTCGATTTAGAATCAAGAACAATAACCATAAGGCCACTGTGCCTCCCCTAAGGTGAATTTAACCATGCTTATTTAAATAGTGGTTCAAACTGACCTTCTTGCTAAGCGAATATCAGGATCGGCATCAACAAACACCTTCATGTCCATTAACTAAAAATCGAAGAATTTCCACAGTAATGATTTATAGAATTTGAGCTAAGTTGAAAAATGAAATAATCAAAACCACAACATTTTATAATTTCTGTCTTACATCTCTCAGGTCCTTGTATGCAAATGCCATTATGCCTTCAAAGATAATCACATTAGCCCCATATAAATCATTCTGTGGAATCAAGGCATAAAAACTACGTCAGGGCTGTAGCATGTATTTTGAATGGAGTACACACCAAAGAGAAAGTTAATCAAGCTGCAACGAAGTTTGGGGGCATGCTTACACCCACAAGAACTTTGTTTTAAAAGACTCAGAAATGCCATTTCCAATGTTTTCCAGGGGACAGTTTTATTAAATCAAATACCATCACAGTAGAAGGTTGAGTTTTTAGTAACTTTATTGGCAGTGGGTTTAATAGGAGAGATTTGCTTCTGAGGTGTTGACACAGATAGGGTGAGCATGTCTCCTTTTAAGATGGGCAAATTTGTAGAAACATTTAAAGAACAACACTCTCAATTATTAACGAAGACCCTTTTCATAAATATATAAATCTAATAAATATGTAACTTTTTGAATGTGTGGAGGTATGCACTTGATTAGGTGCATATATGTTTGCTATGCCACTGTAAGTGACTTTTTAACCCTTGCCCAGAACGTAACACTGCTTTTTTGTTCCTTGAAATGATCATCATACAGCACAAGTTGTGAAATTCATTTTTAGCTCTCATTAATCAAGCAAGAGGTCTGTATGGGAGAATGATGGCTGAGGTCATGAGAACAGACCGAACACAGTGAGGTATGTACACTCCACTGTGGTCAAGATTCCCCCCATACAGACCGACTTATCCCAGTTAATAAGATGTTTATTACATGGCAAAGAAGAAAACTTGAATTTGTGTAACGTAACTACTTTGCTGACATTTTACTTGCAAACAGAGATGAGCTTAACTTAAACCTGCCATAATAATTTGCTCGTCCTCTTTACTCTTTTTGTCATCAGGCTTTTTGGCACTTCAATAAGTGATTGAGATGAAAAAGAAAAGAAAACGTTGAACATTGCTACTCGCAAACTGAATGCCAGTCTGGATGGGAAAATCTAGACCGCAGTCAATACCAATTTCAGCCAATCAAATTTGTGATAAAATCGCAAATTTGGTAGATCCCCGTCCTTGTGAGACACGGCTATTAATAATTATTATTAATTTTAACCATCTATATCATAAATATACAGCGTAGTATGCTCACGTACCTTCTGGTCTAGTCTGCTGTGAGTTTTGAAGTCATAAACTGGCACCTAAAAAGATGAAAAATAACAATGAAGAACTGAGGCATCTTTTTAAATAAAAGCAGCAGACCTTGTTTGTCAGCTGTTATCGTTATGCCTGAATCATGGTTCTTTGGCTGGTAATAACCAGATTAGGACCTCCTTTAACCAAGACATCCCCCTAAACCAAAGCAGATCTCATTTTAATTACCTGTACACTCTTTCCTTCTTTTAACTTCTTCAGCACATTTGCAGCCAAGTCAGCATCAAATGAATCTGAAAAAAACAAAGTGCTCTCTCAAATCTCTATACTGTTGAAGCGAACTTGGATAATCAAAGCAAATGGGTGTTAAACAAGAGCAAAACCAAACTGCGTTCCAAGAAGACTACACTTGAGTTCCAGTTATGCACTAGGGTGCACGTGCTATGCTCTAAGGCTAGACATAAATCCCACACCTCCTTTCTCAATACATGAGTGGAATGAACTGATTAAGAGTACTGGTCAGAGAATAGTTCATTCAGTGAAATTTTGAACTTTTTATATCTTGTCAATATTGCTGTTGCTGGTATTACTCCAAACAGTTGAACAATACTGAAGTTTACTAAAAACAAAGGAATTTATTACTAACAAAGTGTTTTCTTATCCAGGAGATGCTTAATTCTGTTAATTTGTTTCAATTTAATACCTGGATGATCAAAGTTATACTCATTTCTAAGGGCTGCTTTATGCTGCTCTTGAGTTAACACCTAATGGAAACAAGTAAAAAGGACATGAGACCTTTGCTATGAATAGGATAGAAATTATTACGGGTAACTTCAATCCTCAAATATAGTTTAGAGGATAAATGTTATGAACACATTTTAACCATCAGTAACATGACTACCCAAAATGTCAAGTCTAGGTGATAGCTTACAGGAGGTGGTCGCTTGAGAGAGTTTAGACCATAGTGGATCAAACTTTTCATGTCTCATTAGCATATGAATACAAATGTTTTAAAGGCTTTAGTCATGTAAATGTCAATTCTTTAAAACAATCTGGTAAATTTCCCTCCCTTGTACTAAATCTGTCAAGAGGTTGCTTACAGTATGCTAAAAGCAAAAGAACATTTCAAACTTTTAGCTCTAAAAATGGCTGCCGTCACTTAAGAGAGGTGGTCACTTTCAAGGGGTTCCAAATTTTGTGATTTGACTTGGAAATTTTTGCTATTTTAAAAAACTTGTTGCTGAGCAGAGATTGTCGCAAACAGAAATTTGACTGTATGGCATAATGATCAGTCACTGTTGGTAGTCAAGTGACTTTGTGAAACATTTGTATTACAAATTTACATGTACTTTCATAAATTTTGTTTAATGATTTCAGTTGAATAAAAATAATGTTTTTATACATATATACGTAATATTATGTAAAGGTAGGAAGGTGGCAGAGAGCTAAAATGGAGGTGCTATGACCAGGCAAAACAGAAAAGGATTAATCAAGGCTGGTTTTATCACATGGCATTGATGTATGCACTCTTTCATTATCTCAGCTCGCAAGCTTCATCTTGATGGGGATACACCTCACCTTGTAAAATGAGTCCAGCGATAACATGCTGACCCAAGGAACTCCAAGCTGTTCAATAATCTTGTTTGCGACAGTTGTTTTCCCTGATGCACTTCCTCCACACAAACCTGTGGTGCCATGTGGAAATTTCCACATATATAAATATTTTGTAGCATTTAGCAATCATAACAAAAAATTATTGCATGGCTGGTTCTGTGAGTCGCAAGATGAATCAAATCCTGCACTGTAATTTGGCACCTGATTACCCTCTGTGTTTCACAAGAAAATAACGTTCTTTTCCAACAAAATAAATCCTTTACTGACCAAACTTGCTCAGTCAAGATGGCTAGGTACTGGCCTTCTTTTTTGACCTGTTCCATCTCAGTCAATTAACACAACCAAAAGAAGTTGGTCAACATATTCTTGATCTCCTGCTTACCAGTAGTCAATGACACATATGTACAGGATCACTCCTTTTAGTTACTTTTATGTGCAAGACATATCTCTTGATGGTTCTTCCACCAAATAATTGAATACTGTTGGCTACAGTACCAGAGGTGTGCACAGTCAGATGTGCCTCAACTTAATGCCTCAAAAGAGCCGACAAGAATTCCCATTCATTTGAGAATCACACCACAGTGCAGTGGAACCTCAATATAACATAGGACCAAAGGACTATAACAAGGTCTTGTTATATCAGGGTTACCATTACTGGGGTAAATAATATCATTCATTATACCAAGAACTTTGCTACATAAGTTATTTTGTATAGAATACTCCACAGGTAGGCAATTCTCTCTATTATTTATTGTGCTGTTCCATTAAATATCCATTCATGCCAGGCAAGCAGAGGGCTTGAAGTTGCACACTTAGAAAAACTTTTGGGTCTTTTATCTGATGGAGTTCAATACAAACTTTTCTCAATAATAGAACCTTTTATGCCAAACAATCGCATCGTTTTATTTTTTTCTGTTTTTCTTTTTTGTTTGTTTGTTTTTTTGTTATGGTTTTTGGAGTCATTGGGTTCACCAATTCATGTGCACTCTGTCTTTTCATGAATTGCTTAATGAACCACAGATCAGTGATCCTCCCTACTCCCAACAGTGATGACTTTCAAGCTCACATACTTAGACCTCTTTTCCTCTTTCTACTCCCGAGTCAGTTTGTTTCCCGTAACTTAATTAATGCCCCCAGTAGTTGACAGTACTGGTCCTGGAAGGAATTAGTTCTTATTACTTGTTATCTGTGGCCCCATTTTGTAAGTTCAAAATGAAAGAAAACAAAGATTCATGTTGTTAAAAAAAGTTACAATATTTTTAGCAGAAGCTTAATTTGCCCTTAGCTATAACGTTGTTTTGTGGCAAGAAAGTAGCTAACTTTACCAGGAAAAAAAAAATATTTTTTTCAATTGATTGTGAGGGTTACAGAAAGGGCTGTCGAATTACCAGTATTGTTAATTACACACATATATATCTAACTGATCAGCTGCTTTACCTATAACAAATGGCTCTTTGAGTTGTCCATGAACATTGTACCATGGAGGGCGGCCTAGAAAGGGAAAACAAACCATTTATAATATTGTTTGATACAAGTATCAGCATCTTCCAGATTGCTCAGTGAATTTTAGGTATCCACTTGCTCATTGGGCTAGTAAATTTCAGTTTTCACTTGCCCCACTTAAATATTACTTGCAGATCTAGATATAGTGGCCAGTACAGCAATCTGAGGGCAAATGGAAAGTATGCTTGGATTCCTAACTAATCAATGCTTCCAACTCAATGGTTAACTAATCTTGCAGTCTAACATTTTGAAATTAGCTTCTAACTGGAAATTATCATTTATCAAGCTGATATTTTCATTCAGAATCACAAGACTACTAAGGCTAACTTCACTTGTCCACTGCACCACTAAATTTCTATAATTTCATTTGCTCTAAAGCAAAATAACTTATCCCAGGCAATCAGACCTGTATTTTTTTTTTCAGTCTGAGGACATTTGCCGAGCATTAGCAGAGTGTTACTTAAGGTCAGTTTTGTTTAATATTGCTAGACAGGATGTCATCTTATCTTAAGTTTATACAGGCTGTGCATAGACTACTAAAAGTACTGTAAGATGGACTTTAAAATTACTAACACTGTTCCTGGGATCATCACAGAAAGTGGGGATGTATTGCACACAGAGAATGAGAATAAGTGTTTCATCAATTCAGGACATTTAGTTAGGAAGTGTCATTAAGATTCTCTCATAGCTTCATGGCCAGAGTGCCTGACCAGTATTGCGGGGCTCATGGGTTTGAATCTCCTCCTTGAGACTGACATTTTTTTCCTTGTTGATTTCTTTGTTGCGATTTTTTTTTCTTCAAAGATTATTAAATGTCAAAATAAAATGACATGCTCAACAGCACTGCTTTTATTTCAAGACGAAATATAATTTACAAGGTACAATTTACACTTCAGTTATTAGAGTGTAGTCAAACCTCAGTCATTTGAACCAGAGTAATCAAAGGCTCAAGCATGATAAAACATGAATGCAAAGGAATCATCAATAAGACTTGGAAAAAAGTCTGGGCAATGTTTAAGTCTAAAAAATCAAACTTCAGTTCATGGACATTTGGTGGCACATAACAAAACAGTTATTTTGGATAGGTTGTACTATGGTTCTTTTGTTCTCTTTAATAAAATGCTTTAAAATTTATCATTTCCCCCTAAAATGTTTGCATTTCGTTCTTCAATTTTCAAAATAGTGGAAGAAAATAGAAAGCTGCAAAATGAGAAGCTCGTTAACAAAAACAATTTTTGGTATTAACTGTTTCAAAACCAAAGCAAATAATTATTCATTTGCTAGATTTTTACACTTTGATTATAACAGTGTAAGTACAGCTTGGAATTATTTGAAACAGCTGGCTTTTTTAATGATTTCCTCTGACAATGATCAAAATTTCAGCTGGTTAAATCTAAAGGATGACAAAAAAACCTAACTTTAAAACTGCGATGCACAAAACATTTTATTACTTCAAATAAATGTTTTAATATGTTGCAAGTTGTTGAAGCACAGACAAGTGGCTAAGCTTTTACTGTGTGCCAATCAATACACTGGTTGCTCTTTTACATGTAGTTTTCTATTTAATGTCAAACTGTTAAAAGCGTTTCTTTTAAATTAATATTAATTGCACAACACATGGATTCAACATTCTTTCACCTGGAATTGACAGAACCTCTGCTCAGCAAACAGAAAACATTTAATTATGATTCAGTTCAAAATATTTGTTACTCTTATTGTTAAAAAAAACCTGGTTTTATTCTCAAAACTATATATTGTAAGGGATTCACAAGTGTTTTTTTTTTTTTTTCTCAAAACTATATATTGTAAGGGATTCACAAGGGTATTTTTATTGTAAGTACATGAGCAAATGAAGCTGTTGTCAAATATTCAATAAGAACTCAGATATTGAAATTTACTAAAAATGTAGATTGTTTTATCTATGTACACGGTAAAGTTTAACCTTAATGCCCAAGAAACATATTGTACAAAGGGGAGCAGGGCTGGGGCAATGATGAGAACAAAATCCTCCAACAAATGAGGCCCAGGATCAATTCCAGCCTGATGCCCAGCCATTTGTGGGTCAAGTTTGTAGTCGTTGAACCTCATCCCTGTGTCAAGGGGTTTTCTCCAAGTACTCCAGTTTTCCTTCTGCCAGAAAAAAAACCAACGGTTCAAAATCCAGTTCCAACCTGGAAAGAGGACCAACAGGAAACCCAGCCTGGGCTGATGTAGCTTCTCTGGCTTTATATAGTAATTTAATTTTTATCACTTTTAGATTTCTCAAGGCCAAAGATACTAAGACCCTACACCTCCCCATTAGATTTCCTCTTCATTTCATAGGGATGGGAGGGATGTATTAATTAAACAAGAGGCCAATAATTGGTTTAAAATGTACATATTGTGACCGATACTTTGATAATACAGTTTCAACAGATTCTACTAGGGGTAATCCGTTCACCAGTGGTAGGTTGGATATAAAATTAGTTTCATTTTTTGTTAAATATTTTCACTGGTGGGCAAGAAAAAGAACATTTTCTTAACTCCATGAAAGCGTTAAGAACACGAAATGAATATTACTACGACGATAAATTTAAGCTTACCTGCGGTGTAGACTGTTTTGTTAGAGCGACGGAACACTCGCACGTTTTCTGGCTTGGATTTCAACGGAGAACTTGGTGGCTCTTTCAGCTGCGGTAGGGCGCCGTTCGGACTATCAAAAACCACACGGAAAGGTTAAATTACACACCAAGGTGGAGAATGATAAACGGGCGCTCAAAAAATTACCTTCCGCAGCTTCCTGAACTGTTTTCATTTGGAGAAATTGATCTTAAATCTAATGTCAAGCCACATGGTCCTTCGGACTTTGCCGCCATGTTTGTTGCTGCGTGTTTACATTCGCGCACATTATGATGGCAGCTACCGCTGTACAATAACATTCCCTGCAGGCGCCATCCAACTTGTCAAAAAAATTTCCTTTGCGGAAAAAAATATCGCAGAATGTGTCAAAAAATCAAAGCTCTAAATTTACCAACTAAGTTCCGGTCTCTACGCCCACAAAATGTTTTTTTCTTTTTTGCATAAACAAGCCAATTGCTTTCTTCATAAAAGAGTTGAAATTGTCTTGCCGACCGCAAATACAACTGAGTAAACCTTGACCACAAAGACAACATGGAACCTTAAACTCGATTCAACCGCCGAGGAAACTAACAAACCCGACAGGGAATAGTAAAATTCCAATTTGTTCTCCTTGGTGTGTTTTGGTTGTTAAGATACTAGACAATCGTGACCATTTGCAAGTTTTCCTCCACAATCAGATGCAAATTGCAACTAATCTTAATGTTTTTGTCTTCGTTCTTACTGGTTTCTACTGTCGCTGAGAGCGAAATTTAGCTGGTTGAAACGGGAAAACGTGCTTTGGCAATTCCAAGTCTGGGTATTCGGTTCTTCAACTTATATCCTATATTTTGAGACTATGGTAACGAATTACCTGTGCGACGTCAAAAATACACCTTTCTGGGCTTTTCAATTTTTTTTTTACATAGTCAAGCGATTCACTGTATTTGACAGGTGAATATTCCAGCAGACTTAGTCAGGTGAACAATTAACAGTTTAAGGCAAAACATTTCAAACAAATCCTGCCATTTTCGGCTCGTTTTCTATCTTTTACTCACATAAAAAATCGAATAAACAAAAATAAACTTTTAAAACTCGATGAGAAGAAAAAGAAAGATAGTGAACTAAGAGGAAGACCGTTTTGTGGCACTTGCTTGAATTTTGGCTCGTACTATCTAAAATTTTAATTGCCTTTGTTCACTTGTGTCTCGGCCGCTTACAACTGAGAAAAGAAAGCTTTCAATTATCTACAAAAAGGAACATCCAAAATGGATTAAATCGCAGAAGAAAAGAGCGTATATTCGCCTGGTTTTTAGTCTTCGAGACTTAAAGTCTTATATTTTTAAGTGACCCTAGTGGAATACATTGGCTCTGAAGTCCTAGAAGTGCTTGAACGTATGGCGTAGGTGGTATCCAAGTGACGTATGTAATGACATAGCCCGCGGGATACGTTTATTTATTAGTCTTGAACCAACAAGTAGAAATGTCCGCTTAAATGTTAAAAGCGCTCAGCTAATGGGGTGTGTTTTATATCAGACGAATATCAAAGACACCACATCCGCGTTCAGGAAAGTGAAACGATTTCACTTCCCTCGATGGCTTCTTCTGCTCCGTTTATGATTTGAGAAGCGCGTGTTTGTTCAGTGTTTGACAGCTCGGAGATTCGTATTCCATTCTTGATACAGGGTTGACTGGCTCGCATTGTCCACAAACAATATTAGAACATGGGTGAATGCGGCTTTCAAAGACGAAACAATACGTGCGTCGGGTTGACACTAGTAACTCCGGTAACCTTAAAAGGCGTTAGATACTTTAGCAATTTCAGAAAAAAGAGAAAAAAAAATAACAGTGTTCTTAATACCCCGATTGAGACAACCTGTAAGATCTGAAGAGCAGAAGTCAAAACAAACCGTTGGAAATAATCCCTACCAACTAGTAATTTGTCCTTCACTGAACTCCGCAAATAATTTATTCCTGTGGTTCCTAATTTGGTTTTAGTTTGAATATAATAGCGCATCGCACGATGCTCAATTTCCATAAACTGAATATCCATCTATGCCAATATACAAGATTGGAAAGCGAGCCTTTAAAAGCCAAGGGGTCCCCGTGAATGTAAAAGCAAAGAGTAACCAGAGATAGAGACAGTATATGTTGAGAAAATTTCATTTTCGCTCAAGCCTCGGGATCTTTAATGTTTGTTTTTGTGAAATGAAACCCAAGTTTGATAATAGACTTGCGAAAGGCAGTCAAAATTGGCGTTTGGTTCTGAAACTTGAAGTAAATAAAATCACCGTATATCTCGGTTCCACGTGGAAAATTTTCCCAGTTGTCCACGGAAGCCAATGAAATTCGAGCGCAATTTAAATAGATTGTCACTCTAAGCCAATCGCGTGCCGATATTATATTGTAAATTACACAAACACACAGCAACGCACTGCTGCACACACGCTTTCATCTGTCATTAGTGTCAAAGTCTCTTCGCTGCTGCAGGTTTCGCAAACAGTGCTCTCCTTCAAATTCTACGCCTCATCCTTTCTCCTTCTAACACAGGGACAGCTCGGGGACGCGTTCCGGCGAGAGACATGGCTCCCCACACAGGCAAAGGAACACGGACCAAGCGTTACCGTAAGTTACGGAAGCCGGTTAAATGAATGTCATTTGCAATAACTCGTCCAAATGCGCAACGCCTCTCGAAGTCTCAATGAATGAGTTGTGCTTTTCGCAGTGTCGAGTTAGCGTTTGTAGGGGGGTAGATTTTCGTTCGGGATTGGATTTTCTTATTACAGCTTAAATCTGTGAGTTGTAGAAAATTTGATTTCGTATTTTGCGTCGCTAGAGAATGTAGAGTTCCAGACTTGTCTCGTGATTTCACTGCGGTTGTTTCGCTGCCGATGACAGTTGAGATAGTTCATAAGATCAATACATGTCTGGTGCGGCATTAAAACGATGGCGTTTACATCCTCTCCAGACACTCGCATCTTTGTTTATGGACAATCCAGAACTCGTGTTTGACTCTAAATCGTCTTTAACCATTTATATATTTTCTCTCCCGCAGTGGATGAAAACGTGGAAAATATCAGAGAAGAAAGCGAAAGGGTGCTTCGCGCATCACGTGTCGCAGCGAGCCCACCGCCCAAGAGAAGAAGAGGCAACCTTCCTAAAGATTCGGTAAATGTTCTTCGAATGTGGCTGTGGGAGCACAGATTTAATGCTTATCCCTCTGAAGCGGAGAAACAGTACCTATCGAAGGCCGCCAACCTATCTGTTCTTCAAGTATGCAACTGGTTCATCAATGCGCGAAGGCGAATACTGCCGGAGATGATTCGTCGCGAAGGACGAGACCCTAGCAATTACACGATCACGCGAAGAGCGAATGTGAAAAATCCTTCTCCTAACAGCTTGTACCAACGAAGTTTAACGCCCAGCCCCGAGCCGCACTACGAGAAAGACTTTAGTCGGCACGAGCAGGAGTCGTTTTTTCCCGTGTGTGATTATCAGGGACATTTTGAATACGTGGGCTGTCATAGCCCTTCCTCGCAAGGGCAACAGGAAAGCGACACAGAATTGCCAGAAAATGAACAAACTGCTCATCAAACATTGGACGCTTTCAGCAGTATCAATTTATTAGTGGAGGTCGCTCTGAATATGGACGAATTTCGTAAACAAGGAAAAAATTGCTTTCAAGGGGTAACTTCATTGTCATGCTAACTTTTAGGCAATTTGAAATTTATATCTCATGTAGACTTTGTGTTTTCTCATTGTACCTGGGAATCCTTTGTACATTATAATGAATAATATATCGTTGGTTCGCCGACCAGAGCGCGACCTGACAAGTTGCGTTACCTGCATCAAGGGTAACTTGAATAATGGTTTCACTAGTAAAACGCGTTTCGTCCCATCACGGGGGCATCGCGCGAGATAATTCGAACCCATTCCGTGCCTTGCGCGCGCCGGCCGTCCGCAGATTAAAACACAGAGAATCAAGAAATTTAACAAGTCCGAGATTATGTAAATGTGCTATTGTTTTGTCGAACGCTGTGTAAATAGAATTCTAAACTGACAGACGAACTGTCAAGTGACAAGACGTCCCTGCCGGTGACTTGAAAGCCAACAACCAGCTTTTGAAATTAACTTGTCATTTGTTTCCAATTTTCTGGCATGGTTCGGTAAAGTGAACCAGCTTTGACATTTGGTGTGACATTAAAACTCGAATTCTTCATCAAAGCTCTTGTTGTGTTGTTGTTTCTGGAGCGTGTTTTTGTTCGAGTGCTAATTCCGTCTTTTAATCCTCAACTGTACTAATGACCCGTGTGCACCCCGCATATATACATTGTCGAGATAAGTTTCTCGCTATATATCAGCCTTATCAACGCCTCTCTCTTTATCAGACCAGAATATCGCACTTAAATCTCGCAGTAATAACCTAAAAACAACCGGAATATTTTGAAAACTGAAAAGAACAATCATACATGCAAATTCAGCAGTTAATCTGACACCCTGATCAAATTTACAGACCAAATTATTGGATCGTCTAAAACTTCCCGAAGATTAAAACGACGGTCTTCATGAATTTTTTCCGGCAGGAAAAAGCACCTTTAATCGAGGGAAAAATTGCCACTGGAGACATTATTACACGCTGAACGGGTCAACATTGTTTTTACAGATTTATTAAAACGGAAGCCCTTGCCACATCCGGGTTTTGATCCCAGCAAGTTCTCAGACCACCAGAACATCTACAAAATCATCTGTTTACTTGGCAAAGGTATCAATTTTTTTCTTATTTTTACAAGCGTCTCTTTCATTGTGCAGACTAAACTTCATTCTCAAAAGCATGGGTAGTTCCTTATCGTTTCTTTTGAATCGTGTTTGATCAAGGGTTCTATTCAATCGTGTAGATTAGTAACACATTTGTTCCGGGCATTCTGAAGCATTATAAAAAACAACCTGTCGGGACAGCTGATAAAAGTGTTAAAACGCCTGGTCTATTTGAAAGTTCTGCCCTTCTTTATTGATAAAAGCCTTTGATAGACACAGTTCTCTGGAAAATATTTTGCCCATCACTGAGATTATATCATAGTATTCCACTGTTGTAGTTTTAATATTTGTGTTGATAACACGGGATAATTGTCAGGGGAAGGCCACAATTATGGTACATGGTCAGCTTAAAGACAAAGGGACAAAGGAATCTTCAGCCGTTCTTTAACAAACAATTCCTCTTCAACTGACAAGCTCCCAAAAAGAAACTGAGAATTACTTTCATGATGTCGCTTAAGTTGCACAGATGAGTAGAAATTCTCGACATAACCAAAGAGATCTGAGGACCAGATATAGTTAAGCATAAGCCAATCTCCTACAATCTTTGTCACAGAGAAACAAAGGTAATTGGCTACTTAAACGCTACTCTCGAACACGGACTCTCTCAACTGCAGAATTCAGCACCATATAAGCGAACGATCAGAAACAAAACAGAGCGAGAAAGAGATCAATTAAATATTTTTCGTGCTAAAAGCGTGCTTGAAAAGATATTAGAGAGACTCTCCAGAAAACACATTTCTTAGTTCAAATTTACGGTATTGTTGGTGTAAACAATCGTAATTTTACAAAATAAGCTACAGATGAATGGTTTCTTTGGAGACAGCAATGCTTTTTAAACATGTGCTTGTTGATTTCAACCCAGCTGTAAACCAATACGGAAAATTTGTGCCTCGTCAAATGCACTAACGTACATTCACTTTTCGATAAAATGATCTTAACATTTCACTTTCAATCGAATGGGCTGGAAATCGACACTTAGAAGTCACTCAAGTTTCAGTTAAAATTGTGCAGTTACCTCGTTGAGTGGATTTCGAATTTCAGTTGTAGTCAACGACATAGAAAATGTTTTAGTGGATAAGACAATCGTCCTAATATAAGAAGGTCTAAGAAAGCTACTTTTAGTCAAGCAGGTTGTTTGTGTGGTGTCGGCAGTTTTGACAAGCGCTGCCAACTAATTTTGGACTCATTTAATTTCTGGTAACTTTGTACCGCATAGTTCCACGAAACGAAAGAAAGAAGTACCTCACATCTGAGATGAGCCAAGTATCAAGACATCCGAACCGATTGTCCAATTATTTGGGTATCATTCTGTGGTTTTTATCCACGCAACTGACATGCATGCTGTCATTTCGCAACCTTTCGCAACCTTTACTGTCATTTCTCAAACAAGCTTAGTACCAAAAATTACAATGAAAATTCAGAGAAATACATTTCCAGCCGCGAAACCAAAGCTACTTAATGGAAAACGAGAAAACCCTAAAATATACCAAACAAAAATGGCTCGTAAAAAAAGCCAATTTTAATATAACTCATTGTTCAGTCCAATCAAATCCAAAGCAGTTGACAGATGTAAATAACATTGAAATTAGGCAGATCATTAGCAGAATGCATTCAACTTTACAAAAAGATCACAAACTCGCCTGGTTAATGGTAACTTTCTGGCAGCTTGTCGCGAAATGTCGGAAAATTGAAATGCTCTAAAAAGCCTCACAGATGGTACAACGCGAAAATATCAGACATTGCCAGACGAAAAGGAACAAGGCGTTTTAGGCATTTAAGGAAATGATTCCGTAACTTGTTGTGATAATTGGATTTTTAAATAAATTCTTCCTGTCACCTTTGTCAGGCCGAAGTTGATATTGTGATATTTTAGTTAAATTCCTTTTAAATTGACAAGTCAACTTCGATTTTCAGAGAAACAAATAATCACATTTCCAATCGGTAAAACTTTTGCAGCTGGTTAAACGAGCGAGCTGAAAGAAAATTTTCACGACCGTGCCATTTGGACACGGCATGAAAATCCCTTTTTGTTTCAACGGAAGCCATAGCAATTATCAGCAAACTTTAAATCACCTTTTTGGCATACGTTATAATTCAGTGTGAATAGAGGAAAGTAGAGATAGAATTTAACCATGTGATCAATGGATGCAAATTCTACGGATCGTTGCTGTCTCATTTCCAGTACAAATTCAAGAAGCACTAAATTAAAGAGGTTTTAATGCGACTCTTTTAGAAGATTATAAATTAGGAATAAGTTACTTCTTATTAGAGTGAACCGGCTCATAATTTTGAATATTTTCGATATTGTCTATTCCTGAACAAAATATATTTACAACTCGCAATCTTCAAGTTTAGTTTTTTAAACAGGTTGATTCTGGCTAAATCCGGCCAAATTTATCCGGTATTAGTCCTGAATTTCTTAGTCTATCTCGGAGAAAATTGAAGTTTGAAATGTTGTCGAATGCTATCAGTTTCGCAGTATGCTAAGATTTTCAAAAGTGCGATCTAATACGAACACATACAATTCACTTCTCAGAGTTATAAAGAACAAATTCTGTCCGAGATATCTTATGTTAGGTTTATTGAAGTTAAAATAAATTTATTCTACATTTTGCCGATACAGAATATACGGCATTCAGTTCCTTTTGAGCTCAAGAAGATAGCTTCAGAAGTTAGCATTGTCCGATACAAGTTGAATGGCTTCTCTTGTGAGGTTTCCCATGTATTATTTTTTGACAAAATAGGAAAATGTGATAAACACTCAAACATGATGGCTGCTGAATCACGTGTAGTGTGTGTGACTTGATCTTTCCTACACACGATGTGGTAAGTACGGAGGAGGAAATTCCGTAATTTCCAAAGATGCCGCAGAAAACCCACGTAGGCAACTGTCGAAACTGATCCGCTAAGCCTCTGAGCGCTGCTGCTGGAAGGCTCTAGCCATTTTTGTCAGCGAATTAAACTGGCGTTTCAAAGATCATGACATGATTGTCATACAAAAGTGGACATTGAAGAAACATCAATTTAATCCATTCTCTGAATTCACACGGGAAAGATAACTTCCTTTCGCAAAGTGACCAAAAATCCCCGGGAGCTACGATTTTCAAACGTCAAAAATGTGTCGCTTGTACCATTTTACCACGAAACCTCTGTCCAAAATTAAAAATTGTCTATTGTCAAATCCAAAATGTCGAAGTACAGAAGCACTTCGAGGAGGTCTGTCATTAAATAATTTCAGAAAAGACAAAACTCGCTTAATGATCTCGCACGAAAACTCGGTAGGTCAATGGAGGTGCAAGAGTCGGCGCTCGACGGACTTTCAGACATTTCCGAGGACTACTTAGAATACAAAGCTTCCTTCACTTTGTAAAATCTTGCTATAGTATTTCAATTTTAATACAAATTTTCTCAACACATGCCAAAAGCTAAATTACCGCTTGCAAATGACTTTTCAAAATGTTTTATCAGGGTTTGATTTTATTTTTCCTTTTAAGAGATATTTTAATTTCGATTACTATGAATCTCTATCAAATCTCAGTGTCGATCTTTACACAGCATGCAAGTCTTTGCAAAGTCAAATGGTCATTTCAACAAGCGTCCGTTGAAATGAAATGCCTCATCACTTCTTAGGCGTTGTGCTGTTCACAAATATTCTTTATATGATCACAAACTATGTGGCTACAGTCGTCGGCACCTTTGCCCTCGCGTCCTCGCTGCCGGAGGGAAGGAAGGTTCTTTGCAGACTTCAGATCAATCTCGCAGACCAAAACAATGTTTATTTTGGTATCTCATCCCAGACGCTCCAGACCAAAAATGGCGGGAAGCTCCCTTATCTAGTTCTCAAATTAATATTTGAAATAGTCTCCCTGCCGAGGTAGGTCAAACGCAAGTAATTCATGTGACGTTTATGTATGGAAATTTTTTTTGCCAGCTTCAGTAAATCTCAAAGTACCAATTGAACTACGATCGGTGTAAACAAGCAATTTTTTAATACCCTTGAACAGTCACGATTGTCGCTTTGTGTGCGACAGAGTTTCAAGGTCAGCTTGGACACGCCCGAGCTGCGCTCGAAATCGCGAGTGTCATCAACGCGCGCACGCGCGATCATTTGTGCCACGCGCAGAAATTTTTCGTCCGCTTTTTGCACGCTTCCTGATTTATCACTTTCTTCATTTTTCTCCTGTCGAAGAAAGCAACAAAGGCCAACATCATGTGACGTAGATAATATAAATGTAGGGCTCCGATTGTGGCTCCTGGTTGAAAATAAACACGGTATTGACAGTATTGTCAAAACTATTAAAGGTACGTGACTAAAATCCAAGGATTACTATAAAGCCAGAGATGATACAGTGCATAAAGCAGATGACAATCTTCTTCAATGCTCGATTGATCTGACCGATCTCTTGAGGTTAAAAGACTTCACAACAGGACGGCAATTCCCAAACCACGTCAGTTAAAACTTTGTGTATTACACGACAAGACGTGTTGTGGAATGACCATTGATCAAATGATATCAAAATGACCAATTGTCTGAACAGGTCTCAACAAGAGTTGTTTACTTATCAGGTCAAGTCTTAAATCTTGATATGCGCCACAAAACTTCACAAGTGTTTTTTTGTTTGGTTC
>OMLO01001301.1_pt1 | contig 18929 bp, 11 predicted proteins | sample 1674811 | NCBI WGS metagenome assembly OMLO01 (sample SAMN06265003, study PRJEB25207) | coral metagenome | isolation source: Coral host | place: Mexico:La Bocana,Puerto Morelos, Mexico | collected 2008-11-13 | reverse complement strand
TTTTCAGACCAAAACGGCTTAAAAACCATACCCTTTGGGGCGGCACATACCTATATACCTTATATAGGGGAGTACCCACCCCCCGGGCCGGATCATTAATAATTTAATCACTCTTTCCCTGAAAGCTCGGTAGAAACGCGGCTTCAAACGCCGGCAATCTTGGTATGTAGCTCTAGTTTTAGTGCCGCGTGAGGACACTCCAGTAGTTCTCCTTTAACTCTGAAATCCGGATTTGGGTCTGCCTAATGCTCATCGTTTCCTAGCGCGGGTCGAACGGCTTTAATTATCTAAATTGCTGATCAGCAAAACCACTTACTTAAGAGCAGTAAACGTTTGTAAACAAATGCTCGAGATTAGACACATGACAAACTGCTTACATCAAGATTATAAAAACGACTCATGCTTACAGACCTTGTCTTAAGCAGATGTGGCTTATGATTTCCCGCGCACAAAGCACCGCTGAGAAAATACTTACACAAGCAGACAATATCGAGATCAGTAGTGTGTATGTATATGCTAGCCTTGAACAAGGTAGCGCCTGATCCAATAAAACTAAATGATCAGGAAGTTAGGATTACTGTTCGAATGGATTACTCTGCCAGAAAGATAATGCTGTTTCTGTCGCAGTTTCTGCACGCGAAAATAGTTGTATTCGTTTAGTACGTTTGTTTGTTTCAGAACTGCTAGTCAGTACACCTTGTTAGGAACAGAAAACTCTTCTGACTTCCTGTCACGGATATATTCCTATGGAGCCGAATAAAGCCTTTTATATCCGTGCTAATTTATTTTACACAAGTATGTGTTATTGTTATTGTTTTGCATCGTTTTAGTCTGTGGATTAAGTCTCAGTTGCCTTTAATTAATGATATTTGAAACCAGTGATGCTGATATTTTACATGCTTTCAATGAAAAATAATGATAAAAAACTGAATTGAAAAATAACATTTAATTGTAAGACGAAAAAATCGTGGTTGATTTTGCACTGACCACAAAAATGTCAAGCGCGGACTGTGTGAGCAAGTTAATTTGGATATTTAATCATTATAAGACCATCTGTAAATTAACTCTTCGTGGGGGAATTTTCACACTGTAAACTCTAATCATTCATCATCTAAAAGGTTTGAATTCTAATCAAACAGTTTATGTCAAGTGGATGAGCATGCCGTCTGTAAAGGTTAAAAACTTCACCATCAAGTAATGTCTTACTTGAACTAGAAAATAAATGATCATGAAAGTATTTCAAGAATTTTGTACTTTTTATTCTTAGCTTTGTGTGAAACATAGCTAGCTACACTAGAACAGGAAATACGATAATTAGGCAATTGTCGGCTGTAATAAGCTTGACATTTCTTGAACTAATACCAAGTCTCAGAAGGCCTTTAATAACTTTAAATTAGGTCCTCACGCAAGCATTCCATTCTAACCTTTTTAAAGCAAAAACGTTTTATTAAATGCATTTATTTCTCCAATGGGCAATGATAAAAGGACCTTCAAAAGACAACAGTCGGGAGTCAGGTGATCGAAATAACCGGACACCGCTGTATTTCATAATCTCGTATTTGCCCAGTCAAATATTTGATGATATAATTAGGTGTCCGTCAAATTGAACAGTTATACCTCTCTGTTTACAGTTAGCTTTAAACATTTACCGGCTCTTTGTTTCCTTAAGTGGAAACATGCGAAGGTTATCAGACAATCCCTAATTGGCTGTCAAAGAGATTAATGGTCTCCGGATGTTGGTATCACAATATTTAGCAGCTAGGAATGGTTGTTGATTTTATTACTCTCCCGGGGAAGTTATTATCATTAACATTCTTCTCCTTGTGAACATCACAAGTCGATGGCTTCGTTTAGCATTGATGCGATATTGGGAAATTCTGAGCCAAAACATGAAGACTCAAGACAAGTCAGTCAAGATTTGCTTTACGCGACGAGAGAGGACGAGTCAGGCCGCAAAGGTATATATCTAAATTTGCAAAGTCATTTTATAGTTCATAAGGAATCTTAATGAATGAACTAACGTCTAGTATGGGAAATTGCTTTTTCGTTTTAGATAAGAAAGAAAATTGTGAGTTGGAGAACGAAGACAGCGACAAGTCAGTGAACGAGTGTCCCAGCGAAGATGATGAAACAGGATCTTCGAGTAAAGATAGTCTGTACATCAACAAGATTCGAAGAAGACGGACCGCGTTTACCAGCAGCCAGTTAAAATCCTTGGAGGAAAAGTTTCACGACAAGAAATATTTAACAATTACGGAAAGAAACAGTTTGGCAAAGGGCCTTAATCTCACGGACACTCAAGTGAAAACATGGTTTCAGAATCGGCGAACTAAGTGGAAAAAACAAATGGCGCCCGACTTTGAAGCGAGCCTACGGTGGGAAGAAATGAACACTATGTTTGGCCACTTCCAGACTGGTTTTCCCTGCTGTGCTGGAGATATAAGCAGTCAAATGCATCCAGTACCACACTTTTATAATGTTGTACCCAGTTTTCGTCCTTCGTCAAATCTTCAAGTGGTTTATTCAAACATGTCCTTGCATCCGTTCTCGCCGAAATACGACTTCAGCGGTTAATATACTAGTTCTTTACTACTGTAATTATTGCCTCAGTGAGTAAACGTCATAGTTCTGGGAACGTCTTATTGATAAAATTATGCTGAAGTTTACCTTCTAATGAGTAAATAAGTTCGAGTACGTTTTGTAGGAAAGGATTTCGTACTGATTAGTTGAGCGTGCGAGACTACATGTTCAACTCACTTGCGTACATTCCAGTACTTTAAAGATCTTTAAATTTGCTGAGTAACGTGGATTACAAACAAACTTGACTTGCCCAAAACGTCAAATTGGATTTGAGCAAAAACGTGACGCTCTAAGTTGTGAAATAGCTTCCCACTCACCAGCAAAAAGGATGAGGGAATCAAGTTGTTGACGGAGTGACCACATTCGTGAGTTCAACGCCTTTTGGTGGGTTTGGGCGGAAATCATGAATTTTTAGCACTATTTCGAATATGACCCATAACTGGACTTAGCTTTGTAGATACTCTAGGTATGTTTTCCTACTATGAGGACAAAGTGTTCTATCACCGACGTTTAGCCACATACGGATTGTATTAAACAAGACAAAGCGTTATACAGGAATTTATTGTTTTCAAGTGATTTATTGAATTTCCTAACACGTTTTCAGTTTCAGATAAACATTGTCTTCATGGCTTTGTTTCATGACGCTTGTCCTGGATCCTTTTTTTACTTTACTTGGTCATGTCCTCAATTTATTTTACTACAATAAAACTACAACAGCAAAAAAACATTGTCAGATCTGTTTGTTCGGAGAGAGACACAATGATAATAATGACTCTATTATTTTGCTTCAATAAAGAAATAAGAGTCTAATTGATATGATCATGTAAAAATACGTTTTGCGTAATAATAAATTTGCCTTTATTCTCACGTTCTGTTCAATTTTGTCTTTAATTCATGACCTTATCTCTTACTGCTTTAATTTGTTTGATAAATTCTTCCGTTTACGTTTTTTCGTTTCGTGGTATCAATGCCTTTGTGACAAGTATTTTGACATTAAAACAGTGCTTCAATTAGCACCGTGAAACAAGAAAAAGCGCTCGAGTAATGATCATTGTGAAACACTCGCTCGTACATGCACTATAACGAATAATAAAAGTGCTTCATAACACCGAACAACGGGAAACGGAAAGAAGAAACGTAGATTGTTTCGAATGAAGCATCAACTTAAAAAAAAACAATCAACTATGATATATATAGCTATATGTGTGAATACCAGTTGTGTTTTACAAAGGTATCTGAGCCATTGTATAAACGAAAAGCTTTTGAATGCGGTCTTGACGAAGAGAAAGTAATCGATAGATTCCAGTTAACTGAATACTGACGCACCAGTCCAAACGTTGATATTTAAAGCCAAGACGCTTGTGCAGTCGTTTGTACCAACATTTCATTACTGGCTACAAAACTATAACACTTGGAAATCTACAATAAGAAATTAAATTCAAGTAAATACGAACTCCAAATCTAAAACTAAAAGTAGATGAGCATTATACACGTTTATGTTGTATATTCTTCCATCATATGCGTTTTAACAAAATTTGAACATAATGTGCACTGTTGGGACTATAAATCGACAAACTACTCTCTACGTTGAACTGAGTCTACTTTTGTCGGAGGTGGAATTAATGGTTAAGTTAAAAGGAAAACTGGTCCAAAATAAAATAGATTATGTTGTGGAGCTGTGCTACATTATAACATAATAATCCCAAAATGTAATCATGCGATATAAAGCCAGCATATAATAGGTTCTCCTGGATGCAACAAGCTCGCTTTGCCTTTTGGAAATACTTATACACTTCTGACAAACGCTCTAGGTTCAAAAGTTACTTCGAGACTAGAAAGGAAGAACCTAGATGCTATATTTTATCTCGCTAGAGCGGCAATGAACAACAGAAGGAGTGTAAATGAAGCGATTGTACATACGGTTCAGAACAAAACGTGCAAAATACTGTGTTCATCAGTTACTGAGTGATACATCACTACAGTTGAAAACCTGCGAGCCAAATACGACGTTGAAGTCTCATCTCATGTTAAATTGTAGATTTTAAGTTACGTAGATTTTGAACAGTGTATTCATGTTGCTTTCATTCAGGATTTGATTGTAAAGACTCGCGTCTGCTAGATCTGGCTTTTTTCAATTAGAAATTCAGAGTTCATTCATTCATTCATTCATTCATTCAAGTACGCTTGCAAGTACGAAAAATATCTTGGTTGGGCTCCTACTTCATCATATTTCTCTTTCTTTTTATTTGTCTCTTGCGCTGTGGGTCTATAAGGAAATAGAAGGCAACAAACCTCGGCAATGCAACTCCCGATTTATGTCGGCAACCAGTTCCTGATTTAAAGGTATTGGTTTGACTTCAATAAGCCGGAGTAAAAGTATAAAATAACAGGCAAGTCATAAATCTCTAAATTTCGCCCACCTTGCTTGATCCAACTGAATAAACCTTGAGTTCCACAACATGGCCACCAGCAAGGTATGGATCTCAACATTATTTGCGGTAAACAGTTTGTCTCAACTGAAGACATTTTTATCCGCAAAACAAAGAGCTAGCTCTGTTATGTTGCTAATTGTTAGCTCAATTGTTTGTGTAACGTAAAACCTTTTCACAGATTGTGCAGAGAAGTCAAAAGCTAGCCAGAATCTAAACTATTTATTTTAAGCGCAAGAGACCTCTTGCAGGTTTGGAACAAACCACGTTAAAAAGTAAAATATAGTGTTACATACTGACAAGGTAACTGACTTGTAAAACCTTCAAAATGATGTGCAATTTTCTTTACTGTTTTTTCTCTTAATTCCAGTCAGGTAGCTACTGCAATTTCCGAGAGAAAAATTTCCATCTGAAGGATTCTGGTTGATGTGGCCAAATGACGTCACAGTGTAAACAACTGTGCTCAAGACTCTGCTCAGCTATCGTAATTACCCGCCCAGTAAATGGAGTAAATTAATTAAGAGGATCACTTTATTAAAATTGAATTAACATACCAGGTATAAAGAAGGTTACGTTTTCGAACAGACAAACAAATTATCCCTAATGAGGATAAGGGTGGCTCTCTTCCAACTGTGAACGCCTTAGATGCTGCTAAACACATAGTACATAATTACAGTGAGTTGTTAAAAAAAAAGTCTGTAGGTCGAGAAAACCAGGGGTCAACCAAGAAACTACAGCTGAACCTCACTGAAACGCCCATCTTGAGGCCCACTGAATTACTGTACGAGATGTTGTAGATAAGTGACTGCTGCAGGGATATTTCAGCGTTAGTGTAAAGGAAAAAGATCGAGCTGGATATCCGGGATGAAACTTTTGAGGCAACTATGGAAAGGTGGTTGTCAGAACAGACTTAGAAGGCTAGACTTAGAAGCTAGGATACAGGATCGTTTGTGCGATGTAAAATACGATTTGTTATTAGCTGATTAATTACAACAAGAATTCTTTGCCTGGAATTTTTATCTAAACATGTTATATCTTTGATATATCCAAGCGGAAAGGATTTTAAATGAACAGATTCATTTCAAACTGTTAACAATTTACGAGTCATGAGAAAGTTATTTATAATAAAAAGCATATGTATAACGCGTTCTAATCGATTTCTAACGCTAGACTTTCACTGCAGAAGGCCTTGTCCTAAAACAATATCATAAACAGCCGGGCCTTACAAATAACTTCAACCTGGATTTTTTTACTTAACCATACAGTCAAGACAACGAGAGAACAATGAGTAAGAATCATCAATTCAATCATATATGGAATCAGTAGCATATTGCACCCATCAGTTTTCAGTGTCAACCTGTTTTTTAGTTTACCTCAGTACATCTGGCGCAACAGTTCAACTTTTTTCCACGAGAAATGTATTTAGTCCGCAAACTGGTGGAAAAAATTACGAGATATTTAGATATCAATACAACCTATCAGCACTTGCGCCACGATAGCGGACAGACCACCAGGAAAAGTGTTCTTCATGTTAACCTAAAGTAAAAGAATAACAAGTTTGAATATAAATTTACAGCGTCTGTGGTATGCGTGAGTAACTCTTTAAATATTGAACGAGAAGTTTCCATCAGGTTAAGTGACGGTTTTGTGGTAGGATTACAGACGTTCGACAAACCATACCAATTGCCAATATTTTCGGCAGAGTTGTTGTATTTTTAACTCTTTATCTGTTTTAGATCGGGCAAATTTCTAAATTCGAGATGTAAGCACTTGTAGTCGAAGATCGCTCTATACATCAAACCAGGTACTGATTGACTGAAAAAAATAATTGCGTATAATACATGAATGGTCACATTACTTTACTTACGTTTTTCTTCTGTAAAAATCTGGAAGATGCGTTTGACTACTTATTTTTGTGTTGTTCAAGGTTGCTCAAGCTCAAAACAGATTGACAAACAAGATAAACAGAAGGCCTCGCAAAATTACAAATCTAAATCAAAATTCTCGCTAATCCTGGGTTAGCTTAAACAACCCAGCCCTTGCAGGAGTTTATAAACGCAGGCTGGATTGTGTATTTCTTGAGACCTGGCTATCATCGTGCTTGGGTAATAAACAATCTTGTGGCATAGCATAGGTAAACAATTCTGGTTTCGGGTTAAGGTCACTATACGGATTATCGCTATCGCGTTTAAGGGAGTCCATAACTCTATATCATTTATATCAGATCAAGTTACTTTTTACCTGTTTTGCTTCTTTTTCACTATTTCCTTGGCTATACTGCAAGAAGGGTTGAAGTTCTTCTCTACTGCAGCCTTCGCCCATCCCCTACAAAAAGTCATAGTTTTAGACCTCGCTCGATTCCTCAGTCAAGTTTCAGAACAGTGTTTGCCTGATTATGTCGTCTGGCTGTTCAAGAGTATGGTCAGCCCATTTTCATAGCCTACTAGCATCTAAACCTGAAGAGGACTAGTCTGGTCAGAAAAGCTGTTGTTTTAAATATACCACGTTGTGTCAGGGTTGCAGTAGTCTTTGACTTCTTATCCTTTTTTTTCGGGAAGCTCGCGCGCGTGTGGCCGGGGCGAGAATGCAGGGACAGTACCCCCTTCGAAACGGTTTTGTTTTTCTGACAGGCTTAATGTCTAATGATGTTTCCCTTCTGATTGGAGTTCGTATCTTCTCTTGTTGTGCTGTCCTATGGCGGTGTTTGTTTGGGATGATATTAACCGGTCATTTGACCCCAAAAATGAAGCGCACGCCACGGTTGGCTTACAAACGCCTGGGAGGCCGTTTTGTCAATCGCCAAGTTTCGGCCCTTTGTATCTTGTTTATTATGTTTGTTTCAACTATACGTAGCTGTAAGGGGAGTCCTTGTTTGCAGTCCTCCTCAGATTATCGTGCACAGCTGCTCTATCAAGAGCTATCAATCACAGTAGATAGCAAGGAGGGCATTCCTTCCTACAGTTCATTCAGTCTATTCATTTTGCCTGGCTTGGTTATTTCATTGTTAAGACCTTTAATGTGATGTTGTAGCTGGCGACGGAACATTCTCCAGTACATTTCAAGTGATGATCGTAGAAGAGAAAGGCTAATCCAAATAAAATATGTCGGTCCTTTCCTTCAGCTCCTTTGCTTGTTCTCGATCAGTTTTAAATAACTCTGGCAGCCTCAAGAATCGTAGTGTCTGTACGAAAGAGTGAATTTTCTTTTTATTCTGTAATGGTGGGGGATATTTCAGAGTGTGTCGCGGTTGAATCTGTCAAAGGCTTTCCCAATGTCCATCAATGCAATATAAAGACACTAATTTTACTTTGGTCTGTGACTGCTCTATGATTATACTCCGTCACTATGGCTTGGATATGGTACGTACATGTTCTAATTTCAATTGATTTCCTGAGGTCATGTGGCTCTTTTAGTACATATATGTCAGATATGCTACCTATCCACTTCGTGCCAAGCGGCACATGAAGCCTCCACACTCTGTCTTCACGCTGTTTTGGTATTTGGCATTCATCCTGAGGCTCCTTCACTTTCCGCTGTTCACCTTCAAGCCTGTACGTTCTCCATTAGCCTGTTTCTCTTCAGCTGCATTTGCGCGCGCTTTTTTTGATGAGATCAATGTGTCAGTGTAGTCAAGGTCGTCTAATTATGTGCCGAATTTCCACCTCCCACCATTCTTTCCATTTTGTACCGTTCTTCTCATCCTTGCTTGACCCCGGTTCTGATCTTTAAACCAGTCAGTGGTGCCTGCTTCGTCAATGACAGCACACCCAAAGTTGCTATATGTCTTTCACTACTCTGATTATCTTCTCCGGTATTCCGTAAGCCTTCATAATAGTCCAGATACTCTCACTATGTACCGATATCAAATAAAGATTCTAGTCATTCATTTCACTCAATTATGAAAACCAATTTTGTTGCGTAGTGTGAAGATTTGGTCTGAAGTACATCTACCAATCCTGTAGAAAGCTTGTCCTTTCCTCGGCTTCAGTACTGTCCATGCCTTTCTTGATTCAGTCGATGAGCAATCGTCCTAGAACCTTACTTACTACAAAGAGCAGCGTAATACCACGCTAGTTTTTACAGTCTGTTAGGTCGCCTTTCTTTGGCAGGCATGCTATAAGGCCTCTTCTCCATCTCTTTGGTGTCCCTTCAGTTGCCTCCATACCTCGTCTATATAATCTGGTTCATCTTTTTCGCCGTAAAGTCTATGTTCGCTTTCAGTAGTTCTGCTAGTAAGAGGTCCTCCCCGGGTACCTTACCAATTTTTAAGCCCTTTATAGCATTTTTGATCTCTGCTAAGGTTAGTGGATCTGTCTTGATGTCCGTAATCTTATTCGCTACTGTGTCTGCTTTCCGTCACTAGGTTCACTGGCTCCATACGGTCAAGAACCTCGCTGAAGGGTTTTTTCCATCGCTCCTTCCTTTCCTCACTATTGGTCAAGATATTCCGTTTTTTTTTTCACTGCACTGTGGACTTTGTCCTTTCAGAGTTGGCCAGCACTTTAGTAAACCATACAGATCCTTCGTGTGATGACTCGTTACAGGTTCTTGTGCCTCTTATGCGATGTTCTTTATGGGTTTCTTCACCTCCATGTGGTTCTCTCTGCATTCGTTTCTGTACCTTTGTTTTAACCTCTCTAACCTTGTCCCTTCAATCTTCAGATGTACCTCTTTTCTTTGGTCGACCCGCTGCCATGCGTTCTAGTGATTAAGTTAAAATTTGATGTACATATTGTTTCTGTTTGCCGGAAGGTTAGCGGGCAAGTAAATGCGCTAAACAGACCTAAATAGAACATTTTACCAGTTAAAACTAAGGAGGCGCTGTATCGTGCATTTATATTACCGAGTTTTTACTATTGTAGCCAAGTTTGGCATCATTGTGGAGCTCGCAACTCTAATAAATTAGAGAGGGTGAACGAGCGCGCCCTCAGATATGTTTTTAAAGATAAAACAGTACCATACAAGGAACTATTACAGAGGATTGGTATAGGGAGTACTTTAGAGAATCGCCGCATTCAGGATATGCTTATCACCATCAATAGCTGTTTCCAGGGCAGAGTCCCCTCTAGTATAATGAATCTAATTAAGACTAGAGACCATAAATACAATTTAACAGGAAATAACGTACTTTCATTACCTAAGTACTAAGCATGGTCTTAATTCATTTAAATATTATGCGGCGAAACAATGGAATATGCTTCCAGACGAGGTTCGCGACAAGGCTGGCACCAAGGAATTTATTAAGCTAGTACGCAATTTAGATTTTTAATTTTTATTTATTTATTTATTTATGTATTGATTTATTTATTTATTTATTTATTATTATTATTATTTAATCTAGTTAAAACTGATTTTAATCATGTAGTAATTTTAGCATATTATTATAATAGATTCTTGTAAATGGTTGATATTTAGTACTTTTGGAATTTTTACAAGTATTTTAATGTGTTTTCATGGAGAACCTGTAAACTAGCTTCTTAGCTAAGTGTTCTATTCATGTAAAATAAAGCTATCTATCTATCTAATGCAGGGTTTTGACTTTTTCTTCTTAACTCCCAGTACCTCTTTTGTAGTGTTTTTGTGCGCATTCTCCATGATGGCATTCATGCACTAAATACTGTCACTTTCCTCCTCCGTTTCTTCTACTTTCAGTGCTGGTTGTTACCGGTTACTTAACTTCAAGCATCTCCTTATCTACACATTCTTAAGTTTGTGAGTGTTGTGCCTTTTCCTTGGTTTTCTCTTCAGTTTCAGCTTTATAGCTTCACCAGCAGGCAGTGGTCTCTTGCAATGTCTGATCCTCAGTACATTCCGGATGAATGACGCAAACTTCTTGTTGATGAGTGTGTGATCCATTTGTTTCCTTGTATTGCAGTCTAGTGACATCCATTTAGCTTATGGATTGTTTCGTGCGGGAACAGTATGCCTGTAATACTCAGCACGTCCATGTCACAAAAATCGCAAAACCTCTCGCCGTTCTCATTCCGTTCTCGTACAACGAGGCTACCCATTACCTCGTTGTATGGCTTTGGGTCGTTACAAGTTGTCTGGACTCTAATCTTTGACCAATCCGGCGAGGTTAAACCTACCAAAGACCCAGGTCGCAGCAGGCATAGCTCTAGGGACAAGATGATGGCCTATGATATCTTGTCATATAGGAATTTTGTTCAGTGTGCCCGCCGACAATATTTATGGGAGTGTATGGTTTGTGAAACTATGAAAGGGCATTTTTAGAGATAGGGCCACTTTTCACGACGGATTTCGATTTCGTGGTCACTTTTGTAAAATGTGCAGGAATTTTACAGTGGATAATTATGGCTAGCCTTACATACGTATATTTCGACCCTGCCAAGGGACTCGCCAGAGACCTTTTTGTGAACTCGTGAAACATCGTGTTTGAAGTCCCACTAGCATCAGTTGCGTAATGTGTTATACGTTATACATCAGCATTGCCGAAAGGTCTCTGATGGGATTCTCTCACGGTATTGCTTTAATCAACATTTGAACGTGTTCAAGGTGACACGTCAGGTTCCAGGTGACGCATGTCTTTTAGTGGTTAACGTTGCTCGGACGGAAAACTGCCATGTAGCTCCAGGCTTAGCGATAAGTTTGATCTCAAAGAATTTTATTGATATTTTTTTCGTAAGTCTTAGCTTGTTGTTTTGCTGTTATAGTGACTCAGACTTTTTTCCTTGAAATGAATCCCCTTCTGCCACATTATGGTCCACAATTGTAGCTGCACTTCTCTAAATGGAGTTTAAAAGTGTATAAATATGGTTGATTTTGTCGCCTGCGTTTGGCGGAGAAGAGAAATATATATTTGTCCTTGTAAACAGTTGAAGGAGTTTTGTTTTCCAGAGCAAAATACCGGGCAAACATATTTTGAAGTTTACTATTTAATTTATTTCTGTCTTCATCTCCTCCCCTGCGATACGACCAGTTCCCAAAACAAATCTGCGTCAGGCCGGGTAGCTAAAGAATCGTCACTCTTCTCCAACTTAATTTGAGCTTAAAGCTAAAATAGATTGACACACAAATTCTGCACGGAGAAGATCCGAATTTCAGTAACCGCATTTGTAAGTCAATTTTCGCGTGCAATTTACATATTTTTATCAAAGCTGCTCATTGTTAGTAAAATGTTTGCGTTTGAAATGAAAACAAAAGTCTTTGCAGGTGAAAAAATATAAATCCCGTTGCTCCGTTTGTTGTTTTCCTTGGCCAACATTTTGCTCGCACGTACGAATAAATTGTAAACGAAACGCTGTCCCCCACGTACAACCAGTGTTTTCGAAGACAAAGCAGACGAAGGTTACCATTGCAGTAAGATGGATAAGGAGTTGAAGGAATTCCAAAAATTTTCCGAAGACATGGAAACATTCAATACAGCTTTAAATGTTTTTCGTAACATATTATTAATCGCCGGTACAATATCCAATTTGTTGGTCTGCACCATAATGATAAAGAAGAAAGATCAGCGGAAAACACTTTCCAAATTTTTCATCTTCAACTTGGCCTTAGCGGACTTGGTATTCAGAATACTTGGAATCTATAAGAAGATTGTCGAGCAAGTTAAAGATGGTGCCATTTCTCCTCCCCATTGTAAAGTCGTGGTGTTCTTTCAGTATACTTGTGAAACAGTACTATTCGCCCTTTTGGCTGGTATTGCAATGGACCGCGGTAAAAACATCATTCATCCCTTGCAAAGCTTAAAAAATCAGTATTGTCATCGAATGAAGGCGATTATTCTCATATGGGTCTATGGAGTTTCAATTTCAGCAAGTTTTATCTACAGCGCAACGAGCAGACCATTAACGCGTCAGTTCAAGGGATCTGGAAATAATTCAAAAACTGATAATATAACGAACACGAAGATCCCTAACCCGGCCCTTATATTCAGGTCGCATAGAGCACATTGCATTCCTGGGCCACACGGATCTTCACGAAGCCAGATTGCGTTCAGTATTTACTTCGTATGTGGATTTTTAGTACCTCTTTGTATCATGATAATTTCTTATAGTAGAGTTTTTTGTTTCTTGTCAAACAGGGCAAAACATTCAATGCTGAACCGCTCAGTTGTAAAATCAAGTTTAAGACCTTGTTTATCCTTGTTATGCTTGTGTTAAGTTTTGTCATTAGTTGGGGTCCTATAACGGTGGTAGACCTGATTCAGTCTTACCTCCATCCACCAGAGCAAGATGTCAGAGTGTGGATAAGACCTATCACTGAATGTTTGTGTTACTCAAGTTCAATACTTAATCCCGTTTTTATGTGTTTGGAAACGAATCATTTAGGAAGGAAGCCATTTCCCTCATATTGTGTAATCGGAAATTCAAGTGCTTTCGTAAAAAATAAGGTACAAGTTGGCCCATTTTACTTTATACTATACCAAAACGTTGAATAAGCTAAAATTGTTATTTGCTGTAGCTTGAAGAATAACAGTAAATCGCTGTTTTCACAGTTTTTGAAAGATTCTTTGTTGACGTAATGAGAGTTTGAGTGTGGGATTGGGCCTTTCTTTGCTGACAGCCACCTCGATTTCGTTTCGAAATGTTTTATTTGAGGTCAATAAAATTTATTTTGTTATCTTACAGTTGTTGGTTTTGTAGCCTCTCTCCCTCGAGGACCCTGGCTCTACATTCGAGAGGGTTCAGCTTTCGTTCAAAAAGGATGATTATTAGTCCTGACGGACAGCGGGCGCGGCATTATATTATCTGGACTTATATAACTTCACACATGTATATTTTGGTCTCAATAAATAGGGCCTGATGCTCGCAGAATCCAGGGCTAAACGCTGCAGCCTGTTATCCAGTACAATCAGTTCTCTTATTTAGCAATTAAAAATTTCTAATTATTTTATTGTCTTTTATAGGGAAATAGGGGAAATACATATTAAAAAATCTCTGTAAGTCAGACTTTCGCTATTTCTTCGATGACATCTATCACACAAAACAGAAGCCGTTGTTATCTGTTGATTTAAGGGTTGCAGCAGGCACTCCTATACCCCTGTAACCATATGATATTTCATTTCACATTTTATTAGCCGTGGAGGATCATTTTATACCGAATCTGTTCAGTAAACTTAATATACTCTGAAATTAAGACGTGCAGTCCAAAAGATTGACCATTGCAGCAGGTCAAATACTAAGCAGAAGTTGTTGAGACAGCAGGCTTAAGGGAAAACAAGATGTTGTCAGTTTTCTGTCAGTGTTTGCTTTTCTTATAAAGGACAGGTTATGGCGTTCAGAACTGACGTGATAAGATCGTGATATAATTAATGACACTTAAAGTGTCGAACGTGATCAGGCCAGCTGTACGTGAAAACATCTTTCTACAGACGATAATTCAACCAAAGCGCGTAATATGGATGATTTTGATTTTGATTTTCTACCAACGTATTATTGCTCGTGTCTCTAACTTTTGTCTTAAACTGTTATTTCAGATCCTCCCACACTATTACTGACCAAAAAAGCGAGTGGAAGTTGTATCGTGCAGCAGATATGCCCTGGCGGACCATCCCCTCAAGAGTTTAGTAAGCTTTTTAGTCTTGTAAAATAAAAGAGGAAGAAATTGGATGTCATGGAGACAAAACGCAGTTTGCAGCGGTGAACGTCCATCAAGGCGAGGTAAAGCATAAAAAAACTGATCATGATGATATCAGTTCTACTTTGCAAGGAAGTCGACACTGAGAGTCGCGCTGAAGAAAACACTGTTTCAAAGATTCTCAGATTATTAAGATTTTGGCCCTGATTTACACATTTGCCTTTAGTTCCAAGAAATTGTGTAGTTGCAAGGAAGGAAACACAACCAGTGGAGTTTACACCATACACCCTGATAGCGATGAGGCGTTTGAAGTTCTCTGTGATCACGACACCAGTGGGGAAGGGTAGACGGTGTTTCAAAAGAGACTGATTGGAGCTGTAGATTTCTACCGGGGCTGTGATGATTGTAGGAAAGGGTTTGGACTCGTGGATGGAGACTTTTGGTTGGGTTTGTATAAAATCCATCGCATGGCAACGAACTTGGTGTGGATTTGAAAGATTTTAACCAAGCCAAGGCTTATGCAGCTTACGATCTCTTCAAAGTTGAAAATGAGAGCAAAAACTATGAGCTCAAGTTGGGAGAATATTCTGGTAAGTCACATTTTCTTTTACCGGGAGACGTAGCCATCACCAAACTCAGCGGCTGAGTTAATTGAATTCAAATAAACAAATAAAACTGAGTCGTGAATGTGTTTAGGCTTCCATCACGTAAATCCATAGTTTTGACAAGGAATGACGTCATAGATACACATGTCTTCCGTTTCGACCTCTTCTTACTTCCTTTCTTTCTTGAAATTTCTGCCATGACATGATCCTTAATTTAGAGGTACGCAGAGGCAGTTTTACGTTTCAATTATTATCTAAATTAGCGTGTGTTAACATCGTTATGATACGTTTTTTTTAATTTTTTCTTGAACGCCAATGGAAAATGTAAGTGCAGCGATTAAAAGCTTTGTTACAACTTATATAGATAGATAGAAACGTTATTGACGTGTCAATGACTAGTGGCCTGGAAAAATCCTATACTACACAAAATAAATAGAGGACAAAAATAAACAATTTGAAAAAATATTCACAGTAACTAATAATTATAACATTACTGATAATAACGATAACAATAATATTAAACTAATAATAATTATGCTAATGTGATTAGCAATAATAGCTTATCTGGTAACCTGATAATTCAGTAATAATCACTGGATGGATACATAATTATTTCATTATTATATACAATGAGAGAACAGTCCTTACACTGAGCCATCATCAACCATTGAAACTATATCACACTTACTGAATTTTGCTTTTCAAGGTATTTAGGTTTAACATCTGGCGATAATTTTTCCCATAGCCAAGGCTAAAGATAATGTAAAGAATGCCTGCGGTGTGAGAATACCGGCGGTATGTGCAGTGTTATATCTCAGAGGAATATCCGTAACTCGACTTTAAATCAATTGGGGCGTACAGTTTAAAACGCTCCTTTGGTGAAATCCAGCTGTGGCATGTTTATCCTCTTTCTTTTTTAGGTACAGTGGGTGATTTATATCTACAGGTAACGGAATTGGCGTTCTCGACACAAGACCGAGATATTGACGTCTGGGTAAAGGACCGCGCAGTTTAAAAGAGATCTGCTTGATCATTTACTTTCAAGGGCATTACACTGGCACAGTTAACAATGCCTACGAGCGTGGCTGTCTGCGGAAAACTCGGAGGGGTCATTTCTACTCACTGAAGACGATGACCATGAAAATGAGACTAGCTTGCTTCTGACTTGTTGAACGGAAGTAAAAACTGGAACAGTTTCATAATGCTGGCGATTAAAGCGATCACAGGTTATCATGCCACATAAGCCCAGTTAAGTAGTTTTTAATCTCGGAAATCGGATAATTATAAGTACATACATATATATAATATAGAGGAAACTATTGATAATGAAATAAAAGTAACAATCCCCTTGAAACAAAATATGTAATTTATTAGTCAGACAAAAAGGAATAGGATTAATAACAAAGCTTTGCTGTCGGAACCATCGCGGAGCGGATTGTTTTAATCTACTAATTGTTACAGAGGTTTTAAGCGTGTCCATGTGGGGACCTTTGAGGATCATTGATATCACACGTATCATGTTTATGAACTGGAAGTAAATTGTAATAGCTCATTATTAATGGTAACCGCTAAATACAGGTTTGACTACTATTGTCCTTGACTGACGAATATAAGATATTCACATGAATGATGAGCTGAATGGGTCTTCAAAATGTTTAGACGGAAGATGAACTGGAGAATTGAGGCGAATTCAAACGCTACTTTTCTGCTCTAATTTATACGGTACTGTAATAAATATGGACATGGCGAAATGATATGATCAGGTAGTTGATGAAGTACAGAACTGGAAATTCTGCAGTCAATAATATCGTCTTGGAAAGGAAAGAAAACAGAAAAGAATCATTAGAAACATGGGGTGCTTTTGTTAGGTCGCCCATCCTGGTAGTTTGCCAAATAGGGCTTAACCGATGGCCGCTCCGATGAGACGTGGTGCTGTGGTATTTTCTTTCTAACATATTACAAAAAAACAAAGAAATACCATCGTAAATGCCTAACAAAAGATCAGTTTTAGATATCCATCTGTATTCTCAAAAACATAGAATTTCACGTCACTGTTAATCTTGATACTACGCTGGCTTTGTTTTCCTAAAGCTATAACTTTCGAAAGGCTCATCGTAGCTGAAATTCTGATCAGATGAGAGGAAATAACTCTCCTGTATGCCTTTTTACGCAAGAAAGACTACATTCATGGTCTCCGGCATCATTGCTCAGTATTGCATTGCGCATCCCTAATGTACGTATACACGATTTTAGCGTCAGTAGCGCGCACACATGAGCCCGCGCACTTGTACAACATCGAGAGCTTTCGTTCAAGCTTAGCCCGACCGCCCGACAGCGAAATAAATCCTTCTTTCGAATCTCTTTACTGTGGTCAATTCACATAATCAGCCCAGTTGATAAAACCAAATTATCTCCTTTTTTCTAAACGAGCAGGGTTACTCATACTTTTTATTACATAATTTTGGTGTACAATTTATCATCTTTAAGCTAAGCAAAAAATAAAAAAAATATATTGTTCGGAAGGAAAAAAAAGTGCACAAAACATTTACTCGAGGATGCAAATTATGACCTGGAAAAAAACGACTCGAGAAAGTATTGACTCGATTTCGTTTAAAATTATGTGGATGTTCCATAAAATATATGATTGCTCCATATTCCGTCGATACTTTCTTCATATCAAGTTTTTTTATTTGGCATCTCTTTACAAAACTTTGCTTCCGTCTATCTCAAAATATAACGTAACCGATGAAAGAACGCTCACGATTAGGTCCAAGTTGGGTCAGATTAGCCCATCATGTCTCTATTGTGAGAGTGGTGACCTTTCAGATTTCATCAAAGTTTTCGAAACATTGCTTGGTGGGGAACATTCAGAGAAAGTTTAAAAGCAATCGCTCGACAATTTTTATTTCTGCATAAGGAATCCCATAACCATAAGAGTGTTTCCAGCATGATAAGAGAGTCTAAATTATCACAAATGCGGAGGGCTGATCTATAAGTTTCTAGAAACACGCATTTTAAGCATTCTTTCGGCACTGGCCCTGATTGGTAGCTGAGTCGAGAACACCTAAAATTGATAAAACAAGGAAAGTCCCACTCACATCAGCGCTTGAACTGATTTTCTTGCCTCTGTTCGTGCCCATGTCTTCCTCGCAAATAACAAGGGACCTAATCTACCTGAATTTCATCGAGAGAGGAAGTACCTTTCTAAACAACAAAGTATCGCCAACACTAGGCAGAAATGTCGGTTTTATTGCACGCAGTTCACACCCTAGTAGGAGTGGCAAAAGTCCTTCGCAGTCTAAAGAAAGCACTTAACGAAAAAATTACTAGAACCGGAAAAAATTTCGTAGCAAGAAAGAAACGTCCGTGTAATCGGGACCTCGAGGGTCACCAGAACAAAACAGAATGAAATCTTGACCTTGCACGATACGTCTGTGGTACTTTGGCAGAAATAAAAAAGCCGGATGTAAATGCAAAATAATAAAAGTTTTAACTTACCTTTTCCTGACGCTAATACATTCAGTCTTTTTTAACCTCTCCACAACGGCAAGTGCCCCTAAAGTGCCTCCCAACTGCCAAAGTAAAATCTTGAAAATGGTAAGTTAATAAATAACGGACGAACTGGTGCATACAACTTACCAATTTTGCCTCGCACACATGTTAGATTGTATTGTAATGCAAATGAAAAAAACTAAACGTGAAAAGGTAATTTCGTTATATCAACTAAGTTGAAAATGTAAATTGGCCACCGTAATGAGTTATAAAGCTGACGTTT
>OMLO01001300.1_pt1 | contig 18929 bp, 10 predicted proteins | sample 1674811 | NCBI WGS metagenome assembly OMLO01 (sample SAMN06265003, study PRJEB25207) | coral metagenome | isolation source: Coral host | place: Mexico:La Bocana,Puerto Morelos, Mexico | collected 2008-11-13 | reverse complement strand
AATACTAATACTAATACTAATACTAATACTAATACTAATACTAATACTAATACTAATACTAATACTAATACTAATACTAATACTAATACTAATACTAATACCACTACTACTACTACTAATAATAATAATAGTAATAACATATCTATAGCCAGGTAGCAACCTTACCAACAAGTGGTTTACAGGCTGGTCCTGAGCAAAAATTATAAATACACAGTACCTAAAAATTGTTAAATCTAAAAATGTTAAAAAAGCATACAAATACAATAAAATCCTATGAAGATTATGGAAGACCAAACAAACCTGATATGCCACTGAAACATGCCAAAAAGGAACAATTAGGTATTTAACATACCAAAATTTGGCCAAGCGAGCATGGCATCATAGCAATAACAATGACCTGATATTGCAGAATAATGGTAGCATGATTCCCAAGAGGGTAAGATAGCTCCATCTTGCCCGCTTGGGTAGCCAATTACAGCACAAGATTTGGTTCATCTTGCCCGCTCACAGAGCTAGTCATATAACAAATTGAGTTGTGGATGCATACACGAAGTTCAGAGAGCACTAGAGGAAGGTAAGGGTTGCTTGAGGTGCAACCAAGAGAACCTCTAGCTTGTCGAGTGCTCTCCAAAATATATAACTTAATATATGCAAAGCTAAAGGCATGAACCAATTCTTTTATAGGACAGCAACAACAAGTTGGGCATTAAACCATGTTTTATTTGTGATTGACTACAAAGTTCTCACAATGCCAGTGAAGGAAAACAAAAGATCCTTTTGCCTAGTTAAAAACATGCCACAATCAGTTGAGTGACAGTTGAACCAAAGCTCATCATTTGTTTTCTAAAATTGTCCATACAAAATGCAAAAATACTCAATGAAAATATTAGCAAACGTAAAAATACTGAAGTTTTAGTAAATGTTTAGCTTGTCAAAAGTCAAAGGCTCAATGTAGGTTTTGGATTGTTCACAGTAATGTTCACATTGCTGACACTTCAACAAAAGGAACTTGTAGCTAAACTCAACAGCAATCTTGCAGCTAAACTGAAACGGCACATGTCATGTTAGTTAGTACAGCTGTGTGTAACTTTTACCATGATGGCTCAAAAGGAATTAGACAGGACAAGTGTGTGCTATGTACTAACAAAAAGAAATAGACACCAGCTCTTTTTGCTTTCCTCTTAGTGAAAAAAACAGCAAATTGAGATACAGTCATGCGATATTGTCAAATAAGTCTGTTGATCCATTTGACCATGTTTCACTGGGTTACTTTGAAAGTATTATGACGAAATTTATCATTAATGAGAGGGCAGACGCATAAAAAGCTGTCAGTAATTTGTAAATTTTACGGGGAAAACCCCTTTACACGTCTGTTGTCAAGAAATGTATGAGCTTTTAAAGTTGATGATCACACCATAAACAACTACAGCAGCAAAAGTCTTACATGAAAACGGACAAAGTAAATCAACATAGAAATGAGCTTCAAGTTTACTTGAAATCAATTTGAGGATATTGAACAGAGTTGTTAAGCATAAAATCGTGCTTCGGTACCCTGCATTTACCATACGAAATTAACACAGTACCAATTACAAATTTAAGCTTATATCAATCGGACTGCACAATCTTTAAACGACTTTGTGGTAAGGTAACATGTTAACTTTGCCAAAAAACACAAACCTTTCAACAGCTGTCGATAAAAAGATTACAAAATGCAAATGAGAATGTCGATTGCGGCGGGATTCAGTACTTACTATCAAGGTAATGTTCCAGGTACATATTCGTCGCCATGGCCCCGAATCTTGTCCCTCGATTGTCCTATACCAATACGGTGCCTTTTAAAAAGGAACAGGACATATGTTCTGACAACAAATAGTTACAATATTAGGGAAATAACCGTAGATTCAGCCCAGATTTTAACGGCAACGTCTCCTTCTGAAGGCAACTTCTGCAGCCATAACATAATGAACGGTATCATGGGATGTTATCACGTGACGCTAGAAGCGGGTTCATTCGCAAAAGTCCCGCAGGCGCGGGAAAAAGAGTTCAAGTACGGCCTTACTACAGTGGAGCCACGATTTAACGAGCCTCAACATAACGAAGTCCTTGGAGTTAAACAACGGTTTTCCTAGCCCCAGTAGTTGTAAAATTTATGGGAAAAAACCTAAGCCAAGCAAGCTAACTTAGGTCTAATTCACGGACAAGCACTCAAATAAACGTGAGTGAACAGCTCCGGGTGCAGTCTGTGAAAAACACAGCTTCTAATTCTAGAGTAAATGGGTCTTTAATCAGCGTTTTTTTTTCTAAAACATTCCCCGTTGTTCCCTTTCTCTACCAAAAATAAATATTGAGAAGGTTGATTTTAGGTGTGTTTTTTGGTGGGTCCATAAGGAGGTCACAAAGGTGCTGAACCACTAAAAGAATAACTTCTTATCAGCGGCTTGATGACATACCTTGTTTCTAAATCCAATATCACCATAAACACTTGGATTTTCGCACAGATTTCAGTCAAGGAGAGTTCAACACAGCATGGCGGAAATCAAACCACTTGTATGTGATTGAGTACTCATCAATCAATAGCTGACTTCACACAGATTAAATCTTCAGTCAAACACCTTGCTGAGTGCTGCTGGCTGTTGCTTGGGCGAGTTACCATCCATGTGCTGATGGCTATTTACTCTGAGATAATTGGAGATGACCTCACACATTTATTTCACTATCAGCCTGTCAATAAATAAATCTCACTTTTGTCCTTTGAAACTGACAAGTTTACTGAAAGGTTTTCAGGGGGCTACTAAAGCATTAACATCTCGTGAGATAAGAACATGTATAAGATGTGCGAGTAGACAGGGTCAGTTAGAACTGATCAGTTGGCGGTGGAATTTTATTTTCTGTCCAAGGGGCACAAGAAGATTTTGATAATACACAGACGATATCTTTTTAGTGTTGGCTTGTGGCCCTTGTGCTTTGACGGGTATTTTAAGTTTGCAAAATTCCTGTAACAGCCCCAAGGAGACTGTTGATCCAGCACTTCCAAGCCATGTCTCCAGCCTGAGAAGTCCATGCATTGAAAAGTTTATTCTATGGGAGATAGCGCTACAAAAGTTTCATGCCTGTACCATGACGAAATAAACTTCACTCTACACGCATGAAACAATGCGTATAACCCGGCGAGTTTTTAGATGTCACTCGGATTGTCTGTTCTTTTTCTAGTTCTCTGATAACATCGTTGCAAACTGAGGAGCGATTTGGCTTAAACTGCCTTTTCATGCTCTATCAAGTTCCTTCCCAGTCGAGAGGAAATTTGATTACCACCCCTATGGTAAAATAGAATGGCACACTCAAACCTGACAGGAACTGAAAACGAACAAATGCACTTGGAATTTGATGAACCTTGACTTTGGTATCTCAAAATCATGCAGTTTCACATGCACGGTGTTTGGGTAAGAGGTTAAACTCAAGAGCTTTGTATTCCAATCTTGCTTATTACATTTAAGACAACGTACAGCCCCCCCTAAAAAAACTTCAGTGGTGGAAAACTCTAAATGTCACTAGTACATAACTCTACGATTCAATAACTATCGATGTTTGTTTCCTACGACTTTTGACGAAAAAATGCCTCCCAGTCATGAGAAATATAATTTACAGGGCATTTATTACCTGTTGGTACGAGCTTGTCATAGTAAGTAATGCTCACAATAAATTGATTAACACGACGAAAAAATACACTTAAAAAAATAAATCCACTTGGTCGTTTTAGTTTATCAGTGTAATGCATCTAAAAACGTGCGTTAGAAGGTAGAAAAAATTTCAGGAATAGCGTAACATACAAAAAAGAATGAAATTATGAAATGTATTTTTCCTAATTAGATGTATCATCTACCAATCTGGAGTAAGTTAAATTGCGAGGCAATTAGCCCAGATATTACACAGAAGCGTGGCATTGGAAACCTTGCGCGCTTTGGTACTTACTTACTCACTTTGCCTAGGCCTTAGATGGTGTGAATTTATGGAGTATATTGATTTATTTATGCTCACGAAATTTTGTCGCAGCTTAACGCAATCGAAACGTAAGTCTATGTCGTGTTTCAGTTCATTTAGGAAAGCCGCCCAAAAACCCTTGGAATTTTCTAATCTGTCATTCATCTGCTGACTGATTATAAGTTCCCTTATCATGAAGCGCTTCAACCAGGGTATAGCATTTCACTGAACGAATACCTTACAGTCTACAAATATTTCTAGAGAAAATTCCTAGGACCAAAATATTTAAGGTAAAAAGGCTAGTGTATATCTTGTACTACACATTAGGCGTGAAATAGGTTGAAACAGATCAGTGACAGATGACTGCTATAAGCTGAAGAATGTTGCTAGCGGCATTATAAGCAGGATTTCCTACCATTTTACAAAGAACCAATATAAGAGTTCGTAAATATCAGGCTTGTTGTACAGTCGTCATCAACTCAGCTGATTACTTCACTACTTACCAGCAACGAAGGCGTTTAGGAATATACAAAAAAATAAAATAATTATAGAAACAATTGCAGTGACTAAGGCGGGGACTAAGGCTATTCTATGATTAGCAGGTGGCCAAAAATTAACCAAAAAACCGAGGTAACTTTAAATGGTATGTAGGAATTTCTGTAAAACTGACGAGCCTTCAACTTGACCCGCTCAAGGGATCAGCGCTGCCCCCGCGCGTGACCTGCAGTAATAAACACTACTGTTCAATGAAAAGGAAACAAAAAGTGTTTAGCCTGTAGCATGCGTGCAGACAGTGTAAGAAAAGAGAAACGCCTGCACGCACCGTAACTTAACGGTTCTTAAAACATCACTGAGTTGCGGACAAGTGAGCCCAAACATTCCACAGCCCTGTGAATGAATTCACCCAGTGAAAGAATTCACCCAATGCGCTTTAAAGTTAAGTGAGCCTCGCTGCCCGCGAAATAAGGTTTTTTTTTGAAGGTCTGGGTGGTTCTTTATTAACTGGTAGCTGCTAAAGAGAGGCGAAATTTGAACAGATAGCCAAGACATCGATCTGACAAGCGCGACTCCGTCACCCCCACTCGGACCCTCTTTCATCTGTAGTTTCCCTTTTTTTGACGGTATCGTAAAAAACCGCCACGACATAAAAGGCGAAAAAAACCCGTCTGTTTTAACGGGCTAAATGTAACACTGTTAAAAATAAAGAAACAAAAGCAAAAATTATCACGTCACCAGGGGACAGAATCTGAGAAGAAGGTGACTAAAACCAGAGATCCTCGCAAGCGAGATTTCAAGTCGACTAAGATGATCATAAAGACATGTGCGCCGCTACTCGTTTACCTGTTGTACGTAACACCACAACCGCACACAACAATTACTTAACTTTTTACAACGTGAATAACATATTATAACATTATTGAGTGTCAACATTCGATTGCTTGAAATTAATGCCTAGGGTATGCACAGGCTTCGCTTATTGCTTGAATAAACCGCTGAAGATTTTATTAGTTCTACACAGCATTTAAAATACAATTACATCCGTTACAAGTGCTGCGACGAAACGAGAAAAACACAAGAACTCTGCATGACTCTCGCACAGGAAAGGCGCCATGGTGTCGACTAGGGCGGAAGAATAACAGGCGCCAACAAACGAGAGGAGAAACAATACGAACCGCAGAGAACAGAATTACATCTCCAGAACAATAGTTTGCGGTTTTTCCGTGTTATGTTACATGTTTTTCACAGTGGATACTGCAATACACGATACGGATTATGTCTCATGAAGGTAAAACGTGTTACTCTTTATTTTTAATACACTGATTAGAGGAAAAAATGGTGTAAAGGATAAGAATGGCAATTTGCGTGAGTTTTGTCTATTCTAAAACTGTGTCAGGTAAAGCTAGTTACAAAGGTCACGTAAATCTTGTTAGTTCACTTAAATGACCTCCCCTCTTTGTGGCCACGTTATTTGTCGCTATACAACCTGTTACAAGAAAAAGAAAAAATACTTATAGAGGTCGAAAAGAAGTAACACACATGTCTTTGATATAAACTACACTGGTTAATCTGCGTTAAGCTGTCTCACTTTCCTCCGTGTTGTTTTTGTATAACTGAAATCATCAAAAGTAGACCATCAAGAAAAAAAAACACAAGCACACGCACAAATTCAGAAATCAATCGTCGATGTAAGCCGAAGATTTAGCGAGGCAAACACCACGCGCAGTCTTGGCACTGAAAATATGTATTCAAACTGTTCTCTCAAAACAAACGGCTACTTATCGCAACTTATCGCATTTACTTGTTTTGCAGACTACTTCTCAATCATTAGCGTGGATTCCTGTGTCTATTTCAATCCAGAGCTGTCGTGATATAAAGCGGAGGGCAGGCAATAGACGTTGCGTCAATGATTTGGTTTGTTTCCGCCTCGCCTTGAACTGTGTCCGGGGGAGCACTAGTCCACAGACAACAATCCAGTCCGACCTATCAAATCCTCTTACATCTTAAGCCTGAAAAATAAAAAAAATAAATTAAAAAAAGTACAGAAAATGTCATCGGGAAGAACTGACGGTCCAACAAAGCAGTGTCTGTTAATGGCATTAAAATACAGGAGCTAGAAAGTAATGGCCCCATACAAAGGGGTCATAAGGACATAATTACGATTGTGCCTTGCCCTATATCTCTTTCATTACAACACCTTTGCAAGAGGTTATAACACGAGAAAGACAATTCAATATTAAAAAGCTCCTTCTTTTTACAATATAACTCATGCAGTCTGGGCGGAACATCACTTTTATGCTAAGTTCCGCCTAGACTGTATATTAAACACAGTTCTAGATGTACCCCCTGAAAATCAAGTGAAAGAGCACGCCCACGATGCAAAGGAGATCCGGAGTAAGGAGTTTGAGCATGAGAAAAATGTGTTGTGTAGCTATTTTCAGTCTTGCATAATAAAATCAGTTTCAATTTCACTGTTTATGTCTACATCTCTAAACGTCGCGAGCATTTTTCATTTGATCAATTTACAGCTTCTACACATGACACGCGCAACAACTCACTCGGTTGGAGTTGTTCATCAAAATTTCGCCGGTTTTTGCAGTTTTCACGTGCTAGACTTGTTAGCTCCCTATGCGCAAAACATTGACGTACAATAATGGTTTGCCTTTTGTAAACGTGTCCTGTTGTATCTAAAAACGTTATATCCCGGACCTCACGCGACCGCGGCAGGCACACTTGAGATAAATATTGCCTAGTGTTCCGGGCGCGTATAAATCTCAATTTGTTTATTTGGGTCTCTAGGCAGCCGAGAGCGGGTGCGGCATAAGTTTTCTTCTATTTTACCGTAATTGGTATCTTCGAGTCTGTTTTCGTTGTGATATTTTCAGATAAGGTAGAAAGTAATGATTAGTCAAATTTTAACGAGTACCCTGTCGCACTCAATATTTCTTTTTTGGGCTCTCTCGTATCATTTGCCAAACAAGACTGCTACGGAAATTAAAAGCGGTGTATGGTTTTCTCAGGCTTTCGTTACAAGACATAAACACAAATAAACGGCGTTGAATGGATTATATTATCCAACTTCATATAGACAAGTCGTGTATTTATCTTAAAGAAAGCACTTCACATAGCCCGTACTCCTCCACTTTTCTCGAAGAATTGTGTTCTGTTTCCAGACATCAAACGGTTTTCTTTTTTCAGCAGCACAACTGACCGAAAACAGGTTGACGATGTTTCCTTTATTAGCGATGAAGTATACCGAAGTGTATGCAAATGTTTTGTGGAATGTGTCAGAAATTTCCAGCCGGATCCCTGACAACAATAGACAACAATTGAAACAAAAGGCCGTAACACGTGAAGCAGACCAATGAAAGGAGGATCTAGTGACGTAAATATTCACCAATCACGTTGTGCCGCCAAACCCACAGTTTATTAGTAACGCGCGAAAACACATGGAAACCGACAACTAGAGCGAATGATTAACCTCGAGCGCCGATCTTTTTTGATGTGTCAAGCTCCCTGGGAAAGTTTTCCAATCCAGGCTTGAAATGGGAATAATCTGGCACCTAACAGCTTCTTCGAAGAAAAGGCATTTCGCGTCAGAGCAAAATACTCTGCTAAATTGAACTGGAAACCTAACACCGCCACTTATCGACTGCTGCTGTACGTGTAGTATTCTAACCGGAAGGTTGCAAGCAAACGTAATCTTTTTGTGAACTGACTTGGCTAGGATGGATCCTCTACGAAAACGAACTCAGCAAAAGGATACTTTAAACTGGAGGTCTCCTCCAAGTCCATGCGGACCTTCTTCCCCTCAATCGCCTCCTCCACTTGTTGTAAGAGGCAAGAGTCTTTCGCTAAACAGGGTCGCCGCTCCTGCGTTGTTGAGTCCAATCCGCGAAAGTGGGGCTAAGGAACTATCTAAAAGAGGCCGAAAACAAAGACTTTTACTTTCCCAAGCTGGGAATCTTACTCTCAAACGAAGGGAGACATCACCAGATTTCAATAAGCTTGAAGCTAGACTGAAACCCAAGCGAGGTACGTTACTTTGTGATATTCAATGATGCCTGTCCCTACAGGCGCCTTCGATCGCTTTATTAGTAGTCAAATGACATCTACCTTAGGTAGATTGCGGTGAATCGACCAAGATTTAACTTAAATTACGATTTATTTTTGCTATAATCGGTTGGTGGGTGATATTTTGTGGTTGGTGTGCGCTAATCTAACGCTAACAAGGCTATAAACAAATTTGATCGTGAACAATCATCACGACAGTGGAGTACTGGCCTTCGGTGTGGAAAATTCTACGACATGTCATTTATTTCAAAACAAGAGCGAGCTTCTCATACAGTGTGACTGTATTTACAAGAGTTCATTCATGATATAAGATGTTGGCTTGTACTAAGATTACCAATCAAACAAGTCCACCGTGAGTCTACGTGACTTGCACTATTGCGTGCTGGCGCTTTGGGAATAGTTTTAACGCCGGGTAAGTAACTGGTCGTGCGGTAGCAGCACTCTATTAGACGTTGACAGCGGTCCCGATGCTGCTAGTGTTTTCAAAGACAAGTATGCGACCAGAGCACCTATTCTATTTCGTTCGCCGTTTACCTAACAAACATATTTTTCGTGAAAATCGCTTTATATATTGTCGTCGTATTTACTTGTGGCTCTTTGTTTTATATAAACATTTCACTTCCATAGAGGGTCGTCGGATAGCTAATTTGGTCGCCGATCCGTGGATCGACATAGTGTCTCTGTATATAGCCACAATCTTTCTGCGGCAGCAGCGAGTTATTTTCGGTGTCAATTTCTAAAGAACGAACCGTGTCAAGCTTCGCTGATTACACATATGCAAAGACGAATTGAAACCTAATGGCAACACTATAAAGTTTCCAATGTAAAATAATGCCTGCACCCTACTGTACATTTGACATAAGGACCGTTTACACACAAAGCAATATACTTTAAGATTTATTGTACTTTTTTCGAGAATTCCCGCATTGAACATGCAAAATCAGTTTTAAGCATGTCGAAGATCTATTAAAATATCTCGTGACCATAGCAGAACCCAAGGCCTGTCATGCAAATCGCGAACATGATGATCATAACAAATCGTCTTCGTATCATGTACAATTGAACGTTTAAGCGGTAGGTTTACGACTGTACCCTGATGGCAGAAATAAGAGTTCAACTGGCAGAGGTTACCCACCGAGCAGCGGTGGTATAACACAAAACAAATGTAAGAAGATGTTGAGGCACTTAACGTTTTGGATAGATGAACACGGACAGATATACATAATACAACTGGAGCGCGATATGTGCGATATCTCCTGTATAATCAAGTTCATCTGAACAACAGTACTTAGATGTTGGTAACACCTGTAATGTGCATGCAGTTCCAAATCAGAAAAAAACATTAGCGAAACAGTGCCCACACGTATGCACTATGTTAATTATAATCACTTAGGAAAGCATATTTACGCTTCATTGTGCCCAAGTTATACAGTTAATCGTTTTCATAGGGACTAGAAGAATATAACGACACCTTTGTCGGTTCCTTTCCTTTAGTAACTTAGATCTATCTCCTTTTGTTTTTTTTTTCGGAGTATTTCAAGCCGATGGTCAAAAGTTGTCACTAATAAACTTTTTCACTAACGTGCAGATCAAAAGAGCAAAATTCACCACAGACATCCTCTATTTTATTTTACTCTTCCGGTGTAGACTGACAAAGGTTTGCAAGTACGAAAAAGCGATTTGTGGCAGCAAAAGGTCACTTTTTATCAGGATTCAAACAAATTTATAATGCACAGATGCAGGATGCATGCAGGGGTGCATGCATGTATAGTGACAATTGGCAACGATTGTTCAGTAGTCTTAAAGAATATTACATTTCATATGGCATTCACTTGTCAACCGACAGAATAACTGATAAATGACTTCTATAGAAAAGCAAGTGCATTTACAAGCCATTAATTTGTTTTTCCCTGCTGTCAAGTCACAGCTAGCAGTGGCCATTACAGATTTCAGATGCAATATTGCAGCCAACATTTTCGAATCTTTTGATTTCACGTTTTGATCTCAATTAAAAGAGCAGAAAAGCTTTTCATCCAAAGTATGGTGTGTGATTAATTCCTCAAAATGGAATTAATCCAAATGCTTTGAACTTTAATATTGTTGTTTTTAAAGATTTTGCAAAACTTGGAATGCTATTATTCTTGTGACTACAAGCCAACTTTAGTATCAATTACCTCACATCTCTGTAACATGTCACATTTAGTCTCAAATTGCCTCCAATGTTATGTAATAATACATTCCCAGGGAAAGACATTACTGCAAAGAAATAGTATTGTGTATACATCACTGCAAATGACTTCTTATTTCCTTTTACCACAAAATGGTACATGTACTACAAAATGGATGTGCACTTTCCTGCACTACCCACTGATCTTTCATTAAGCTCTATTTTCTTGATATTTGCTTCAAGAAAGTGTCTCAGCGGTAAATGGGTAAAAGGCTATTGAAATCAAGATAAAATATTAAATATATTTAGAGCTGATGGATTTTTATCTTAAGTTTTGATCTACTGAAGTCTGCTTCAAAAAATCCAGTTTATTTAGTGTTCAGATTAACATCATAGAACCAATCATTTATTTAAGTCAACAAAGCTAAAATATGAATTGTCTTGGGACATTTTTTGCCGCAGTTTTCTCACAGATTGTAAAAAGAACATATGTGGGTACGAGTCATAGTATTGTATTCAGAAACATAAATCTTTGGGTAATGGATCTCAGGCGTGGCTGAACAGGAGAGGTGTAAGCCAGACAGTCTGGCTAGTAGTGCTGTAGGGTTAATATGGGTCTACATTGAAATATTAACTGTCTACAGACATGCTGATAAGCTACAAATGATATATAGCCATGTAACAGCTGGAAAAGTGTTCCACTTGTAATGCCTGAATTCAATTCAACATGTTTGACAGTTTAATTTGTGCAAATCAGTAGGAAATGTCAAACAGTGAAAGGACGGTAATTTGATAAAAATCAGCTTCAACTAATATCCTTTCTTTTAACTGAGGTTACGAACATACTGGACAAATTAAAAATAGAATGCTGGAAAAATTAGTCAATATCACAACTTCTCATAAAGCAGCAGGGTCTCAAAATAATGTTAATTTAAGTGTTTTAAAGAGCCTTTAATAGATTTTATTGAGGGAATCTACTAGCAGTGATACATATTTACATATGTAGTTTCAATACAACCAAGACAACTCTTTTAGATTCCCACTCACAAGAGATATATTTTAATTTGTTTGGATATGGAACAGTTCAGTACTATGAGTTGTACTTCAAGAATCTACTCAACTGTTAACATTCTTTCAACACTGAATCCTTTTGCAATTTTTGCACTTAATCATCTGGCACCCTTCCAAAGATATGAAGGTTCTTTGATTGTCATTTCACCACAACATAGATGATCAGATCATAACTTAAACTTACATTTCAACCTAACAAAAGAAAGCTAATGTTACCCTTAAACTATGACAGGTCCTCTTCCAATGAGAATGAGAGCATTGCCTCAGTCATTTTGGCAAGAACCAAAGGATATTCAGAATAGCTCCATGAGCACAGAAGGGACACTATCATCATTACCACCATTATTTCACAATGCCAACAACACAAGTTATGATGTTAGCAAAGTAAGGCCAGTCACTCCTCCAGAAGAGAAATATTTGCCTCGACCTCCAAAGGAGCCTAAGTTGGTGATTACTTCTCCACAAGAACAGCTTTTAAAATTGTTTGAAACTGTAGAGGAGGACAAGACAAAGAAATTTGTGATCCGAAGAGGAAGGTGAGAATTCAAACTTACTTTTGCCTGGACACAATAAAAATTTGTCAACTTCCTACTAGAATTCTGCTGGCTGGTGTTACCGACTGCACATGCTATTGTATTAACTGATCCCGTCCATCAGCAGTACAAGATTTAAAACCATCCTGATGGGCATCAACTTTGTGAACAAATTTGAAATTTTCTCAGCTTCAGTAAAAAAATTCTCTAACATTGGGCTGGAAAATGCAGTGCCCTTTACACAAAAATTAATTGTAGTTTGGGTTGTTTTAGATAAAACAGCTTAAGGAGGTTCACCAAAAAAGAGACTAGATTGTCTTAATAACAATCAGTCTCCACAGGTCTTAAACACTGATGGTCATCACTGTCTTCACTAGAAGCCTTGTGCAAGTTCACTTTGTTAGTATTACTGGCTGTGTGATCGGTTAATTCAAACAGTAACATTTCCTTAGTTAGCAGAATGATAGTGGAACTTAAAGATATTTAAACAGCTTCATAATCAGCTGCTGAAAACTGTTACTAAGAGTAAGATCACTCTTTTCACTCTTCATTGAGAGGTGCAATACAACATGGCACACCCTCACATTTACTGCCTACTTTTTAGAAACATGGATTAACGATATTTTGGACAAAAATATTCCTGATGTTTTTGTTTGGCAGTTCTGGTTCTTTCATCTAAATTATTTTGCAAATATATGTCGGCAGACTTGATGAGTTTGTCTTAGGGGCATAGTAATCAAAAGCATCATAGAGTATGTAATTGTGGTTCATGTGTCATCTTATTAATCAAAGCCAGGTGCTAATAATGTGTCTGTGGTCACGAGATTCATAAAACTGGCATATAGACTGATTACACCAAAACTACAGCCTGCTTGCACTCCTTTCTAACAAGTGAAATTAAAGAAAAAATTGTGTGCCTTCCTTAATTTTAATCTTAACATGTCCAAATCACAGAATATCACAGGAAACCATTGACTTTTGCTTAAAAACTCAATTTTGGTTTTGTCATGCTAGTGCTCTACGTTAGGGTTCTCATTTACACATTAATTTTTTAGGTACATAAGGTACAAAACAATATACTTATTGACTGCCATTTATAGGCAAAAGCACAGCAAAGATACACATAGTACCTAAAGAAAATAGTAAAACATTTGACTGTGTTTATGTTTTTACACCAGCTAGTTTAAACACAGCTGTTTCCATAACGTACATTACATGTATATACAGTTGTATATATCTTTTTACAAAGTGATCAGTTGCTCACATAAAAGTTTCAGCTACAGTTCATAATTGGTGAGGTTATGCATATTCATCATATCATGGTGAACCGCGTGTGACTAAAAATTGTTTTCATTTGCTACCTAGTTGTAGCCAGTGATAGATTTTGCTTCACCGTACAGCAGATATAGTGTGTAATCTACCTCCCCAGTCAAAAAAATACTTAGTAAAAACCATTGAGCTACTTGGAAATTAATTAATTCCACTCAAACTTTTGAGATTGTATTTATTGGGTATGAGGATTATAAAGCATCATTGTCTGATTGATATTGGACCAACAATGAGGTGTTAAATACATCAAGATATTGCTATGGTAAGACAATGTTCTGTACTCCATGCCCTAAAATGGCATAGAAGGGAAATAAACTGTTTTTAAAAGACAAAGGCAGCATAACCAAAGGAAGCCAATAATCAAGTGTATTGAACATTCCGTTTTAAATGAACCAATATCAGGCCTTTGTCACACTGTAACAACTGAACTTTCTTGATATTGCTTAAAGTGCATAAACATCAGCATAAATTTCATCTATTTACTCCAGGGCTGTTAAAAAAACACATAGCTTGCTACGGTATACAGCATATGAGGAAGCTTCTTATGTATCTATATTGAGAACAAAGCAGAGTTTCATTCTGCATCAGCATTTTCTGTAACCTTGTGCTATAGTAACTTCGCTCACAAGTATTTCAGTTTTCACAATGTACTGTGGCACCATATGGTGAATGTTCAAAAAGTAATACTTACTTAATGCAAAAACAAATAAGATAATGATTTTACTTTCTAGCACCAAACCATTGCTTCATTCCTGCGTATTTCAGGTTTTCCGATAACCTCAGCTTAAGATAAGCCATATTCACAAAAGGAATTGACAAATTGGTTATTTTCCATATTTTTCCACAAAAGAAACTCTGATCAGAGTCAGGTCACAATGTGAATGAAATGCACATTTTGGAATTTTGAAATGGAAGTCAAATTTTCCATTTTGCATCATTTGCACAAGTTCTAATAGAGTCACCATTGTTCCAAATTTTGTGCCATGACCAAAATGGGACCTGCAGCTTAGGGCTTGGGTATAAAAAACAATTTTTGAGGGCAATGCCTAGGGTAGGTACTTACATTCAAGAGCATAATAACTCAACCTCTACCCACAAGTTTTGAAGTGTGTGTTCAATTCACTATTCAAAATGATGCAATATTTGTACTAAAAGCATATGTGAATTATTTTTGCCTTGTAGACCAAGAAGAGTACAGTCCGACCTAACTCATTGCCAGTTGCCAAAACTGGAAGAGGACCCCTGCATGATGGATAGCCTAGCAGAAAAGATGTTTCCTCAACTTTCACTTGAAAACTCCAACAAGCAGACTACAGGGGCTAATACGTCACTTTCTTGTGTATCAATTCATGAGGGTGACAAGTCTGTGACTTTACCTTCCCTGAATGTAGAGCAGAATTACTCTCAGATGTTGTCTGAAATTGTTGCTCACTTTTAAGAATTGATGAGGACTGGGGAGAGAACTGATCAGTTGTGGCTGTAAGAGCTAGTTTACAGCTAATTACATCGCTCAAGGAGGGATTAGGTACTGATATGAGCTGCAGTGTGTTTACTGATGACAGGTGCTTGTAGAGTCTTTTCACATGGTTTGCATAGTTTATAATGTGAAGGTGCATTTAATGGCTAAAATTTAAAAGACAATCTGGACAGTTTGATGGGGAAACAAGCAAGGATTTAAACCTAATGTAGTGCACATTTTAGCCGCTACTTCCACTTCTATAAAACTAATGTGAGCCCTGTTTTGTGTGCCTACAAGCTTTTATATAGGCAAATCTCTTGTGAAGAACAAGAAAGTGCTTAAAAATCTGCATCAAGGTTTAGCAAGGTGTGTTATTACCATGTTGAATATAGCATTGGTATCAAGATTGCTGCATAGCAGAATAAATTTCAGTGAGAGTTACAATTAAATTGTTGTCAGGTTAAATATATATTTTCCAGGCAGTATCAACTAAAACAGTAAGGCTGACCAGTTAATGGTGCTCAAGGGAAAGACATTTAGTGCTAGTGTGATATGAGTTACATTATATAAATTTAAATGTTCCAAATCCACAAAAATCCTTAAGTCTGCACTACTTGTGTTAATGGATGCCATTGAACTCTCAATACATGTATTGCAATCATATTACTTATTATTAAGGTTGCAAAAAAACTAAATGAATACAAACCATAATAATTTTATGCAACAGTTTAACCAGAGTTTAGACATTGGTACAACAGAGTTTGAATATTTGCTGCCTAGTGAAATATCCTATGGATAAATAGTTATATACATTTGAGATAAAATGATTAGAGATGCAACTTTTTCTCTGCATAGTTCAATAAATTACATTATTATTGTGATGACTACAAGAACCTTCTTACTCTTTCTTGGGTTAAATCAATTTAACTGACACTGAGCATTTGTCATGAAATAGCACATTTGCTAATACCAAAAAATAGTCAAATGCACTGTAACTGAACTTCTTATGTCCCTCGCAAGTATCACCTATTTAGTATCTAGTCAGATTGAACTTCTTTGTAGGTGTTTCTACAAAAATTTAATGTAACATTAATTTCATCATATCTCGATGAACACAAGATAGTCTTTATATTTAGCTGAACATAAATTTTATTTAAATTTCTGACAGCACTGTAGAGAGAGGGCAGTAAACCAATACTTCAAGGTAGAAAATGATATATTAAATGTATTAGTTACCACCCATGCTGGTGTGATAAATTGCATAGTTCCAGCCAGTATCCATACCCTTCCGTGGAAGAATATTTAGCTTAATTCCAGTCTAGCTTCATACCATTCTTTAAAAATTTTAGCTTTTGAAACCCCCCTCCCCCCTTAACCCCCATGGGTTGGGTATGGATATTTTCCTGAAGTGCACAATAATGGAAACATTACAGAGGGATAAAAATGGGTGTAGGACATATTAAGGGGCTATTGATGATGTTGTATATAAATAATGTACTTGTAAATACATTTGTAAATAAAGGATATTATTCTTTTTGAATATTTGGTTGTTATTTGCCACAGAAAAAAACTCATTCAGAATACAGGACAGAAGGTATTCCCTTTTGCTCTGTCAGAGGTAAGCAAAATAATTCTATTTTAATGATTCTTTGATTTAAAAAGGTCTCTCCGCCACCGGCCCAAGTAATTAAGATACATGAATGTTTGTGGAAGTTAAAGACCTAGAAAGCTTTGAAAAGCCAAGCCAATATTAAGAGATGCCTTCATTGAATAATTACCCACTGCAAATGTTATCGAATTATAAGCCTCACAAAAAAACTAGCTACATCAACTTAAGCCTATGTTTTTTTAAATATTAAGTGTAAAACCAATCAAAATTTTGTTGGTACAAATAACGTCCATTTTTAAAGAAAGAAATCTAGTGTTTACATTAAGACAATTTTCATTTCAGTGAGAATTGGTAAGCTGAAGTGATAAGTGCTATAAATCCTCGCATTGTTTTTTTAGCAGTAAGACTCAAATCTGTGCGAGCTTTAAAGCCTTAAAGTCGTTTGGAAAAAATACAAAGCGACCAACTGAGCTATCTCAACCTAAAGCTGAGTTGCCAAGAACGTCAACAACACAGTTTTTTAAGTAAGCTTATCATTTCTCGACTGTAGTAGAAACAAACCCGAAAATATATCTATTTCTAAATATTATCAATAACACGAATATAACAAAACTTTTCTTGAAGAAATATTAATTCACTGACCTAATTTTCCTCAAGAAGTCTGTGCAAACCCCAGCGACACCGATCATCACTGCACAAAATTACTTTTCTCCTTCGGTATCTGAACTTCTTGTCTGTAAACTAATCTGCGCTCTAATTGGTCAGGAGATATTACAGCTATGATGATTGGCTATCTTTTTTATTCTTGCGGCGGGAACACTCCGTGATAATTAGACGTCGGCTCTGGTTAATTTTGACGTGCATGAAAGCTTTCTTCAGGTAGTCAACAAATACCGATGCCGGATCTGTTCATAATAAGCGACTGTGCTTTGGTTCTCCGTTTCTCTGATTTCTCTACAAGCTACAAGCACTGTCAAGGAACTGATGTTTGAAAAGAAAAAGGGAATTATAGTAAGTGGGTATAAAAATCCAGTCCATGCTTTGTTCAACTTTTTTGAGTGAAATATGTAAAATATTAAAAAAGTCTGTTTTAAACCGAGAAAAGTCTGGAATATGTGTTCTCTCCTGTAGGGGCCAAGTTAATCAATTTCGTAGCCTAGAACGAAAACCTGTGTATGGAATGCAATATCACTTTTAATGACCTTTTAAAATATGTTAGTGGTTTGTTTAGATTCAGTGCTATGGTCAAATCGGTGGAACAAGAATATAGTTTTCTTTTCGTTTAGTATTTCTCGGCTTCAAGTATAAATTATTCTGGTAATTCTAAGCCTTAATCCTCTACAAACATTAAGGTATTTTGTCAAAGAAGGTCGACACTTAGGGTTAGTCACCCAGGACCAAGTGTTTTTTTTAATCAGTTCCTCAACTTTCGCGCTTCGTTCTCTGGGGTCAAAGTACCACTTGCTCGTCGGGGTGTGCAGCTCGAGGAGAAACCTGAAATTGATGCTCGAACATAACCATCGAGGGAAATTCACTCCGGTGTTTCCGTTTTATTCCCAAGTGTTGGTCCGTGAATGCTGAAGTATCAAATATAACAATTTTGTGCTTATGAACACATCAGATGAACGCCAGTTCATGGCCATCATCACCAAGAGTCTCCCGTCACTAAGGCCCCGTCTACACTAATGTAGGAAGAATTTGGAAACGGGGGTTTCACACTGAAAACGCATCAAACAATTTCCGTCGACACTACGCCGAAGGAATCTAAAATCCCAACAATCACCGGTCATTTTCGATTTGTGTTATTGAGGAAAACGCGGCAAGGGACGTTAAAGAACCCACACACTCATCAGTTTCCGGTGTTGTGGTCTGGGGAACAACCTCGTTCCCAGGGTCCTCACCTTGGGAACTACTGTATCTTTTTTAATGACTACACGGGATAATAATGATCAGAAAATGGAAGTACACGAACTGACGAAAAACACAGCTACTCAGGACAAATATGTTGAATTCATAATATTTATTTGACTTGTCATCGTAAAGGTATGGTTCACAGCGAATGTTAATTAAACAGGATAAACAGACTATGAACCATGTCATGATATTAACATCACAATTCTCCTCGTATAAACCTTCCACAAGCAGTTCAAGACAGGAGAACCTGATAATATATTAAAATGATTTCCATCAGTTTTCCTTTTCTTGTTATCT
>OMLO01001299.1_pt1 | contig 18952 bp, 8 predicted proteins | sample 1674811 | NCBI WGS metagenome assembly OMLO01 (sample SAMN06265003, study PRJEB25207) | coral metagenome | isolation source: Coral host | place: Mexico:La Bocana,Puerto Morelos, Mexico | collected 2008-11-13 | reverse complement strand
CTCAGCTAGTTCACAGGCATGCCACTGATACAAAGGAAACAAACATTTCAAATGAACATAACATAGTTAAAAATCCCTACTGGTAGGAGGCAGACCAGTTGGCTATTTACAAAGCGTGATCGAGGATTTGAACTTGGGACTACCGAGAAACAAATCCTGCTAGTGGCAGGGTGGAGGCCTTGAACCCGGGAACTCCGGATTACAACACCAGTGCCCTAACCCACTTGGCCATGCTGCCTCCAGGTTTTACCGGTAATCATTTTTAAGGTAAAGGAAAGGGCAACATGACTGTGACTTGTAGGCCCAATTACTGTTTGAGAAAGGTGCCCCTCCCCCTAAATGGAATTATTGGCAGATGGTGAACCTATTTGAACCATCAAAGGTTTTTATTGGCGAACCCTACTTTCCCTGTTCGCCGAAAGAAGCATGCCTGTATGCAGGTTAGCACCAAGACTTTTAGAAACAAGACTTATATTGATATGGCTATGTTTTGCATGTGTAAATGCCAACTGATACCTTAGCAGATGCTGGGTATGCAAGACAATAGAAATTTGACAAAGGTAAAAGGATAAATTACCCCATGAATCAGGCATGGTTTTGCTTATTAATTGTTTCCAACAGGAACAGTATCAAATTGACTGGCAAATTGACTGTGACTGTTTTTAGATTGGCGTTTGTTTGACAGGGTAATTTATACTTTCACCTTAGTCAAATTTCAAAAATTTAAAAGGGGGGAAACATGTTGACCAAAAAAAACTTTTTTATTGTTTCATTGGTTCTAAATAGGTTCGCCTTCTGTGGCTCACTCAATTTAGGAGAAGGCGTGCCTTTTTCAAACAGATACTAGTAATCAGGACGACACATCTGAGAAACGGCCATGTTGTCTTTTAATTATTTAAAAAAATAATTAATAAGTAGTAATTAATAATTAGTTTAGTTATTATTTCCATAGGGTGACCCATTTAAGGTTAGCTCATGGGCCTGAGTTAAGAAAATACTGTTTTTGTTACTTTTTGTTTAGCACATGCCATCGTGGTGCAGGAGATTAATGTGGATAGTTTGGTATTTCCTAGTGTAATTATGTTTTGCATTCCTTCTGTAACACCCTGTCTAAGTGTAAGCCGTGTTTCTAACAGCTAACTGGATTACCTTTCATAGGTTACAAGTTAAGTTAAATATAAATGGCCAATACTTTGTTCATTTTATAATCAAACATAAAACATATATATGCTTGACTGCATTAATCATTCACAAGCATGCACGTATGTAAAGTGTACATGTATGTTATTTCGGGGAAACAAAACGCAAATTTTCTACTTGCCTCAAAGAACACCAGAAAGCGGTGGAACTTAAACACTCGCACAAGTCAGCTCTAGCAGAACATTGTTTACGTTCTGGTCACACTGTCTCCTGAGAGGCGGCTAAAATTTTACGCACAAGTGCTACTTGGCATAACCGATGCATTCTTCAAGCATGGGAAATCAACACTTGCAGGAATCCCCTGAATCGGGATGATTACCACATGAGTTTCTGAATTTAGCCTTAAGGGACAGAACTTAATTAGTCTGAATCTGCATACTATAAGAAACATGCTTTTTGCAAATTATATTTTTCACTTTCCCCTGATGAAGGTTGAAGGTTCAGCCGAAATGTTGGGACTTTTAGAAACATTCAACATCATTTATACGATTTTAACCAGAGTAACATTTTTATTTCTTAATTTGTATGTTATTTGTTTCCTTATTATATGACTGAGAAAATTACTGCATTGTGATTGGCTGAAAGAAGGACAATTTATTGTTAATTCTTAATCTGCACTGCATCCCAAATTAAGGCATATGCTTTTGCAAGTTCCTCATATATCAATTGAGTAATCTTTCAAAGCTTGAGCAATCAAGAATTTACACTGTTCGTGATATTTGAAAATTCTATCATATTGCACTCTCCTAAAGTCTCTTGCAATTTTGAGAAGAGAATTTTCAAATATCACTCAGGCACTGTAGTGTAAATCCTTAATCCATAAATCCTGGAATGCATTCATAGTATTACGGTTTACCTATACAAATATGTGTTATTAATGGGTTTCTAATTTATGTGGTTTTATGGAAAAGTCAACATATATAATTTTATAATAACACATTACCAAACAGGAGCTTTAAATAAGTTCCTCATTAAAAAAGTCAGTCAACAAATTCCTCAGGGACTTAAGAGCAAATTTACCAGCATATCAAATTTTTAGTGAAACGCAGCTCATTTGTGATCAGTATGAGACTAAACATGTTTCAGTCTGGTGTGAATATGAGTACTTTCATGCAAAGTGCCACTGAAAAAAATTCTTTTTTTTTCATTTGAGATTATTGGAAACACTGCCAACTTTTGTTCAGGTATGGTATACAAAAACTGCTTTCTGGGCTGTTTGAGCCGATTGGTGGCCATCTTGGAATGGCCAAAACAGCTTGTGATGTCACTTTTAAGCTCTGCTGAAATTTAGAGCCGACTATGGGAGATCTAGAAGAGACTAGTGTTCTTGTCATTCTGTTCTATGTTATGCTACTCATCATTTTCTTACTAGAGTAGTTTCCGGATGACAGTGTGCTCTAATATCTTGTATTTAATGGCCACCATTAAAAGCATGATTCCGGCTGCTCAAACTGTGTTGTTCCTGTTTGCTTAACTTTTTAAGCTCCCCAAAAACAATCTTTAGGACATCTCAGACCTGTGAAGCAGTAACTGTTAACAACAGTTATAGCCTAACGCATGAGCAGTAGGTTACTTTATCCTGTGGCCTTTCAGTCTATTTAATTGGATTAATTTTCAGGATATTTTATGTAAGCCAGAAAAATGTGTGATGAAAACATTTTATTGACAATGATTGAGACACTTCACCAGCATCAAATGGTCAGCGCACAGTTAAACAATATCCATGCTCATTAAGTACAAAAAAATGAATACAACTGGGAAAGCGGCCTTTATAAATATTATCTGGAGTATTGCTGCATGAATTATGGCTGAAAGGACTGCGACAAGTCCAAGGAAACATTTAGCTGTCTTCCATTTAACAGGAAGATATGGCTTTATAAATACAAATTCTGTTAAGGGTTATGAAGCTGATTTGTGTGCAGCTTCACTAAACCAGATTGAAAATTTAAGAAAACGTTATTGGATGTATAACTCCTCAGTGGTGGAGTTGCATTCAATACTTCAAATCAACAGGAAACCTGATGCTTTCTGGGTTTCACCTTCAACAAGACTGCACATACAGTAAGATATCACACATATTAGTTCTAACCTTTCATCCAGTTCTATCTGCTACATCCTACAGTTATCGCATCAGAAACAATTCAAGAAACTATGTTGTTTATGGAAGAAGGCTAAACTAAGCTGCTATGCCCCCTTTGTTTCCAGGAAACAAGAGTTACAGTGTTAGCAGGGTAAGGTTGTATATGCAAATTAGTTGATATTGTTCTGTTTAATGGAGTCTAAACAAGTGACATTCTTATGAATTGCTTTGAGCTTGGATACAGACATAAGTAGAATTGTTATAAGAACTCAAAGCAATCCATCGGCCATGAAATATTGGTGGAATGTATACAAGGAGCAAAATTCTCGCTTGTCTGATAGGTGTGTGGCTGTAAATCAAAATTTCCATACAATCTCTTTGCCTATTACAACAAGTCTCACTCACTAGTATCGTAAAATGATGTCTTCTGTATGCAAGCAGACGACTGTACACTCACGGACACACTGACAGTAATGTGACAACCAAAATATAGGGCTCTGCATGCGTGCCTTTGGTGCTGAGGAGCTCTGCTATTTTATGACTGTGAAAATTACCTCATTGTCAATTTGGCTGAGAGAAGGCCAATTTATCATTAATTCTTAATTTGTGCCGCAATGCAAATTGCTAGCGTACATTCCCAATTTTCTCAGTTTTAGAGAAAAATTCACTGTTGGACGAGTGGATTCCATGTTAAATTTCATGCAGAAAACCAATATTGCATGAATCACAAAGCGATGAGTGCATATTGTTTTTTCAAGTGAAAATTATGAATCTTACGAAAGCTTTAGCTATTTAGGATTTACACTACTCGTGATATTTGAAAGTTCTTTCAAACTGCACTCGCCTAAAGGTTCGTGCAATTTTAGAGAATTTTCAAATATAACTTGTAGTGTAAATCCTTGATTAATTTCACATTCATATAATTACCTGTACTTATCAAAAAGCCAAAAGAAAAGCTCCCTAAAAAATACAGAAGCTTAGTTAATATTGGTGGCTCTTGAGCCAACACCTTTTAGAGCACCAGGGATACTGCCTTTTGAGTTATAAATGATGTAAAATTCAACTTCCTACTTGAAGAACAGAGAGAAGGGAAACAGAGCGAAAATGATTGTTCACTTCTTTCGTTTGTGGTCTTTGTGACCACGCTGAATTTTAATGCAGTGAGGTATTGTCCGGCTATAATATTAAAAGCCAAACAACGAATTTCAAAAACGTTTTATTTACCGTATTCCTGGGTGGTATTCAAGGTTATCAGTAAAAAATATTTCACGGGACACTCTCTTAGAATACTACATGATATTTAAGCCCAATATTTCGTTTTACAATTGTACAGTAACCTTACAACCCATCCATTTTGTAATTTAGCCTGACAATTTAGTGTCGGGGGGTATGGAGATGATTTCTCTTTTTCTCTTTGAAATCACAAAAGGCATGTACTTTATTTTCTGAATAACTTACTTGTCCTGCCGAGTTTTGTCCTGTTTGGTCGCTTGTCTCGTCCTCCATTTCATCTTCCCTTCTTGCCGCCATGATGTCTCAGCTGATAATTATGATCGATAGAATCGGAAGTCGATTCATAATAGAACAAACCCAGTCTCGCGCCAACAAAACGACTCTGTCACGCCAGTCGCGTTTTCGTCACGGTTCTTCGATTTTTGTAGCGTTTCCTTCCGCCCAACTAACTGCCCCTGAGTCCCCGAGGCGTGCTTCGTCTCTGTAAACCGGGACAACCAACTCAGATTAGGGCGGAGTCCCTGTCATTTTTTACCCGTAACTTTCGTTTACCGAGATCTCTCCACCGTGACTCCGTGAGTGGCTGAGCAGGCCTTTGTTAGAAGGATTTTGGGAGGCTTTCATTTCGCGAATTTTTATTCCACATAATGTAAAGAGATGTGGGCCTAGAGAAAAAAATCTAGGACAAGTAAATCGCGAAGGAAAATACATCTTGATAAAGAAAAGAAAAACAAATAAAAAAGAAAACGAAAAAGGAAAACTTTTATTTGATTTTTTTTCCATGAGGTTTAGATAGGAATGTCTAAACAATAAAAATTTACTACGCACGTTTGGACTCGAGGTTTTGAAACTCGAATAATCGATGCAAGAGCAATGTAATGCATATAGCGTGGGGAATGTCACGTTTTTTATCACAGTGCAAAAGCAGTTTAACTTAATTAACTTGTAAGTCCCGATTTTAAGCTTGCTAACGCTTCTTGTTTCATTCTGGGACTGACTCAACCCAGATCGCGTTCCACGAAATATCATACATTCACTTTCAGCTTGGTTCATAAACATGCACAAACTCGAAATCCTAATATCGATGTCACGCTACTTCTGTAAAGTTCTCGTCGAAATAACGCTTACAAGGTAAAAATACTTTTTGTTTCACATTTTCATTTAAGTGACCTCCTCCAAATAAAACGCAAACCAAGACATCGTCGTCGTCGTTCACAAGTTATATCGGTATTTGTAGCTCCCGCCTACCTTTCCTGAGACACCATGGTGGCGAATCCCACTCGATCACGAGCTAATACCGATAACTCTTGAACACACGGAAAAGAATCCGCGACACTTCATTCCGGTTGCTTTTTTATTTTCACAGCTTATATTATTTGTTAGTTTACATTTGTCCCAAGAGGGTTTAGGGTTAAGTTTGTACACTATTCAGCAATGTTCTTTCAATAAATCTTATTTTGTTGTTTTTTATCCTCATTTCTTTGAGACTCACACGAACCACTCGTAATGATTGGCGCTACAAACCTTACTACAAATAGCATATCGAACAATGGTGTCTTACAGACAGGAATCTATGATCTATACAAATCCCGACAATACATTTCTAACACAAACATGAATTTTCAAGAAAGCCAAAATGCCCTCTCCTATACCTTTATGAGCCCTTTGGCTCAGCCGGCCGATAAGCTGACCCTTCTCGTCCCCTCCCCTCACACCCCGTCAAAATTGCATTGCTACGGCCTTGATTTTTGAAGAACTATTCCTAAAAACATGTTTCCAAGTTATAAAATCATTTTTATGTTCCATGTATTTTCACTACTTGGAAAAAAATTCGGTCGATTTACTTTCGGACGAAGAAGTGTCCGAAAATAAAACCGTTAAAAATGTGTACGAAATATTTACAGTACAGTATGAAAACATAGCTCCTTAGCGGCTAGTTTCCTTTATGAAGCGAACTCTAGTTGACGCACGGCTTGGGAGCGGAAGATTTTTGCCTTAAGGGCGCAGTAAAACTATCGTTTTCACCGAAATTATTTCAATCAATTTAAACGTGTTTTGTAGGCGTAAATGTACGCTAACTACGTTACCGAAGTGTCCGATGTGTTTGTCCGAAATTTGAGACAAATTGTCGTAAAATCAAACATCCGAAATTAAACGCCGAAATTGTTTGCAAATAATGTATGCGAGGATAGGAGTACTTTATAGGATAATTGCTACGATAAAAAGCTACTAGATGCTAGACAAGACCCGCTATTCTAGAACCTTTTCTAGGACTGAGAAAAAAAATTGAGAACAGACTGAGAACACTGTAATTACTTATTGACTTGGTATTGACTCATGATCCACTAAATATCCTGAAAACTGTCTGAACTATACCTTGATTAGGACATGTCAAGTGCAGATACTGTTTAAACCAGCGAGGCAAGACCATACCCTGTCCGTGTATAGGCCAGATTCCTCGGGTGTTATACATTTCTAGCTCACGGAATAGACTGCCAGCAGCCGGTCTTTTCTCTTAGGGCACTTAGACGAGTGTTAAGCCAGAGCGGACGCAAAAGGGCTATATGGGGAGCGTGCCACGCCCAAGTCTCGCCTCATTTCTCTCTAGGCTTAAGCGTGTCGCCTCATAATTCCTACTGAATTGCGCCGGAGAGGAAAACAGACTACCAGCAGTCTACTCACAGAATTTCTCGGGAAACCACGCTAAACAGAGTTAATTACCTATTTTAGCTATAGTGAAGTTTCTCCTTTTTTCTGATCTACGAACGTGTCAAATGTTTTGACAGCTTCACAAGATGGAATCTAGAGTTGTCAATCCATATCTCTGCGGTGCTGTGGATAAACCAACATCTTTTCCTTGCAGTTTTGAGTTCACGAGATATTCTTTGCCCATATTCTCCTGACACCATGAAAGCACCTTATCAATATTTGGCGTTTCAACTCCAACAATTTCTGCAATACCCCGGATCACTACCAGGCCGTAGGGGACATCCTCCGTCATGTAACGGTGCGTGAAATCTGGCACAAATTTTCCGTCTTCAGTTGTCTTGACTGGATGCTTTATTCCTTGATAAGCAGCATTGGTCTGTATTGCCTTGTAAAGGGTCGACTTATTTGAGATGTCATGAGAGTAACGTCGCACAAGCCATAGATGAATGTGTACAACCTGAAGTAAGAGATGATATCAAAAACCAAAAGCAAAACCAGAACTTGTATAGGTTTAAATGATATTTCTTGACTTACTTTACTTCTCTTAGTGTGCTTGTGTATGCTCCTTTGCTCCTTTTTTTCTGTTTTGTCTTTCTTTGCTTTGGTATTTTTTCCTAAATTATAATCGTTTTGTGTACCAGTGAAGGCAGTTTTATTCTTTTGTTTTGTGTTAGTTATCTTTAAGATAGTCCTTATTATAAGCCTTATTATAAGCCTTATAGATTGATAGTTTGCTAAATATATTTATAAAAGGCAAAAATTATACAAACAAGATTACGTACTAAAATATATTTCGTTAAAATTCAGTTCGCGATCTTTTAGAGGCATAATGTCCTACTGTTTCGCTCCCTAGTTTGTTGATTGGTAAGTGCCTAAACACTACCTTACTACGCTGTCGAGGTATCAGTAACGTCTGACAATTGATGAGAGAAAAGCTGCAATGCTGTCCAGTGGAAAAGCAATACAGATACTACAGATACAAGCATTGGTGGGTGCGCAAAAAGCTTCTCGAGCCATAACTCACCAGTTTCAATAGCTGACAGCGACAGCTACTCTTCAAGACGTAAACAAACAAAAGTAGGCTCTAAGCCTCTTGACGAAAAAATTAAGAATTCTCTCTATATCAAACTGGTTAGATGATATCTCAGTACAGTGAACACCAAGTTTATGTTAGTAATTACTTCCCGGACACATCTGCCTGTATGTCTGTCTGTGTATCTATCCGTCCATCTGTATGTGTTTACATGTCCGTGTGTCTGTCTGTCTGTCTGCCAAGTCCGCCTTTTAAATTTTTGTCCTAGCAGCTTAGACGTTTGTACTGAAGGAATTTGCCTTTCCTCCCTTCCAAACACTACACATTGTTTTGGTTATTTGTACCTGTCATAACAACTCTAAATGATGAAACATAAAATTAGAACAAAAAGGTGAGTTTCTTTAATAGATTCAATGAATATCTTACATGAGACATGTCAGCTTCAGTTTTCAACTCAATAACCCTGGCGATGTTTACAATCTCATCTGATATGCTGGACAACAGGTCCGCTGCTGGCTCACTCAGGCCATTATAGAACAGAGGTGGTTCATCAACTGGTTTCCCTCGCCACCCCTCCCATTGACCATATAGTATTGACGTGTGCAGGTAGGCATTGACGCTCATCAAATGAACGCCCAATAAGTGACCAGAGACGTTAAGTTTAGGGAGGGAACCCAAGAGATATTGTAGTGTGGAAACTGGGTCTTTCTTAGGATTAACACCTTTTCCTTGCTGTGAAAAAAAGTACAAAACAAAATGTTAGGACGATCTCGAGAAGCACAAAGAGGAGGATGATCACAGTTTGATAGGACAAAGCTGCTTAACAATCGCGTAAAGTAACCGGGGGCAACCCATATTTCATGGACTGGGTTGTAAAGAACCCCTACGAGCTACCAAGATAGTGTTTTGAAGGCGTGGCTGGAATTTTTTCATCCCTTATAGGTGACAATTCTAAAACAACACATTATCTTCTTCCAGATTTTTTTTTTCGGTCCCATACCCTAAAAGCTCCCACAAAAGTCCCCGTTTGTGGACTTTTTGAAGCTGAACATCCTTAAAAGTACCAAAACTGCGTTTTTTACACCTTAAAGGTGCGAGGAGCACGTCTTTTCTTTTTGTGTAGGAGTCTTCCCTGATGGGTAAACTAGATTGAGCATCATATCATAATAAACATAACGGTTCACGGAGAAACAAAAAATATGGCAATGTGAACGTATTCTTTTCCTGACTCGAGTGAATTATTTGCGGTCAAAAAATTGAGTATAGGTAAACATTACGAAAATATCAAAGCTGTAATTTGCTAAAAATGGTCGAATCGGCTAAACCTTTTTTAGGTGAATGAAAGGAAACAAAGTTGAGTAAGATTCATAAACGGAGTGTATAACTACGTTTTGGTTGCGCGTGTTAGTTCAAAATGATTCTCATGAAACAATATCACTCTGACTGTGGAAAACACAACCAGCAAATCTACATAATCAAAAGGTGATATGGTTTCTTATTTGAAGGAATAAAGAGATAATTTTCTTACTCTTTTGTCTAAGAAACATGAACCCTTTGCACCGCAACCTTTCTGCACCTTGCAATGGTTATAACCCCCAAAATATCATCCATGGGTGTTTAAATTAAGAGACTGTTACCTTTATGGCTCCCAATAGGGTCTCCTTGGTGCCAAGAACTTCACAATCAAAACTAAAGTCAGAGATGCAGCTGACCCAAGGTGATGACTCAAAATTCATGATTGTGCACTGCTGCCCTACATCACCCAGCACGTGTTGCACATGGAACTCAAACCCTGGTGCGCCTGGAAGGCCGACTATTATTGTGCCGGGCTTGAAGTAAGGTTTCAAGGTATAAAGAAGAACTTGATGGGCAAATGCTGGCAGCACAAATACCACGATATCAATATCTTGCATGGCATCCTCTGGGTTACTCGTTTCTAGTGGAGCTCTAGATGTAATACAGGTCGGTTCTTCTCCCTTCCGATGAAAAGTAACCTTGATCTCGTTTTTCTGCGTTGCAGCAAACCAGTAATCTGCTTCATCTTGATTTAAACTGAAAACTCGAACATCTGTGCCTTTCATAGATGATGCAATAGCGGCAAATGCGTGGGCGTCACTGCCACTTCCACAAATCAACACCTTGATGTCTACAAAACTGTCCTATAAATTGAATTTAAGCTTGTATTATCAAAGACCACGAAGTAAACTCCTTACATGTAGTTAATTAATAATCAGCATCACATACCATTAAAGCCCCATAAAGGTCATGCCCTTTTCTAATAAGCTCTCTTAAACGTTAGATTTTTAATAAGCGCCACTTACAAAGATGGTTAAAGAAATAAAAAACGCATCCGACTGCATTGTTGAGTTATATAAGCACGCGGGAATTTTAAAAACACGAGAGAAGTGCATAGAGAAGCACGAGGCGCAGCCGAGTATCTCCTTATACAAATCATGAGCGTATAATCTAATTGTTTTAGTAGAATTGTAACTGATAACGGTTTCCAATTACTTCTCGACGTATTATTAAACTTTGCGTCTTAAAAAGATCACTCAGATTGAATTGCATTTGAAGTTGTGTGCGCTCGCATCATTTTTTCAATAATATCAAGATTTTGAAATTCAAGAAGCCGCTAAAGTTCTTTTTAAGTCCTCTCCGGGATTTAATTATCTATTTGCATCAAAATGTTCTTTCAAGTTTTGTTAAGACGAACAAAATGTCGCCATTACAAAGACGACCTCCGGTCACTACACTCTAATTAAACAATGGAGTGTTTCTTTGGAGGAACTATCAGCTGATAGTTGCCCCGCAGAAATTAAACATTCTTAAAACAAATACTTACCCGAGAAGCGAAGCTTCGAAGGCAAATAAGCTAGTTTGATAGTTTGATAGTCTGATAGAGACACATTGTGGTGAACTAAAATGGCTGATAGTATACGAGTAGCTGGGCCAATCAGATTGCAGCATTTGCATTAGTATACTTGTAGAATTCTACTAATATAAATTATACATTAAACGATTTTTGATTGACACATACAAACATCTTTGCTCCTAAAGCTGCAATCCCTCCGGTAATCCCACCAATGGCAGCATTGCTGGCTGCCATTGCAAACAAACCTCCAGTCTTAACAGTTGCAGCTGCAATGGAACCAACAGCAACACCTGCACCACCAATGCCCGCAGCACCAAGAACCAGCGGAGCAGCCACCACAGCGGCAGTACCAGCTGCTACTCCGACAGCTGCATAGCGTAACAGGTCTGAAAAATACAAGAAAAAAAATAAAAGGCAAGCTTAATAGTGTAAGTTGCTCTATTCAAATTGTGGGTCAACTAGAGAAGTGTAATAGTCCAGGGTGGGTACTCGAGTTTAATAGTTACAGGCGGAATGGTAAGGATTTTGTTTCAAATTTGCAATTCATTGGCACCTAATGTCAGTGGTTACAATAAATTATTTGTGGTTTTCCGTGACGTTTTGAAAGCTCTTGGACGGCAATCTCGGCCGAAAATGCCTCGAGATTTTCTCAAGTTCAGCTCCAGATTTACTCGAGTTCTTGATCGATGACGCGAGTCCTATTGAAAAGGATTGTTTTTTAACTTACAGTTCATAATTGGTACCGTTTCGTTGAATACCATATTTCAAGTAAAAAGGTTCGAGTTATAGCACATACATGGAGCTACGAATGTCTGCGACTACTAAGACACAGAATCCGCGAACTCTACTTAGTCAATCAAAACCACGGTGCTCCGCTGAGGGCCTTTTCCGCACTGGACAAAGGATACCAGAGGTGCCTTATACTATACTTGACCGGTCGGAGACCGGTGGCAACACCCGAGGAAAATGGAACGACATTTTCCGATCACACCGGGCCAACCAAGAGAAATGGCTCCTACCATTTAGTATTTCTTGTCCGAATTCCCTACAATGAAGAGAAATGAAGAGAAGTAGGGCAACGACTGACCCGGTTTATCAAAATGGAACGGCAACTTTGATCGAACGGTCAAATGGACCACTTCTAGAAGCTGTCCCGAATATTCCGGTCGGAAGGAACCGAAACGGAAATATCTATGTAGGACTATGTATGGTTATGTAGGGCTATCTAAGGCTATGTTTGGCTATGTTTGTCTATGTATGGCTATGTATGGCCATGTATGGCTATGTAGGGCTATGCAAAGCTATGTATATGGTTATGTTGGCTATGATTGTCTATGCATGGCCATGTATGGCTATGTATGGCTATGTGTGTCTATATATACCTATGTATAGCTATGTAGGACTATGTAAGGTTATTTGGAGCTCTGTATGGCTATGTAGGGCTATGCATAGCTATATGTATGGCTATGTATGGCTATGTATTTCTATGTATGGCTTTGTATGGCTATTTACGGCTATGTATGACTATGTATCGTTATGTATAGGTATGTGTGGCTATGCATGACCATATATAGATATGTATGACTATGTATGGAAATGGCTATGAAATTGAAATATAATCGATGAAATAAAAGAACAGTGCGAAAAAAAGAAGTGAAAAATCTGAAAAGTATTGGTCCAATATTTTGTTTTTTTAAACAAATGTCTGTGCAACAATCTCAAATCATTGTGAGGATCTGTTTGCCACGTAATAATTAAAATTTCCAATTATCCAGAAACTACAAAAGATCTGAAACTTAACTGCAGTTTTATGCTTTGGTCTACTGTGTATTGTCTTACTGTTGTCTAATATTTCACAGCTCAGATATAATCTAAGATTAATTGCTACAAAATATATTGAATGCAATATAATTATGTATCAGCCAGCACCAGTACATTGGCAACAATACTGTAGACATGCAATGTGTGGAGAGAGCTAAACAATTCTTAATCTCATTCATACATGTTACCTTTTTTTGTTTTAGGGTTGCTGTCCTCATTACTGATACTGGAAGTGTGCATAATGTTCACTGAAGGTTTCTCCCCATCACTGGAAGTGCCCTCACCATTCCCTGAAGACTTGTCCTCATGGTTAGATGTGTCCAAATGGTTCACTGGAGGGTTGTCCTCCTCGCTAGAAGGATTTTCCCCATTGTGGGAAGGAGCATTTGTTGATGATTCAGAAGCATTTGCTTCTGCTGAAGGACTGCTGCTTTCAACATTATCTTGATGAGGTTTAGATTCTTCTGGTTCATCCTACAAGGTAACAACACTGTCACTCCCAGAGCCAAGGACAACAACTTATGGTCCTACACAGAATTAGTTGCAATGCAACATTAAATTTAAATTTCAGATTAAATAAATATAAGGATACTTTTGTTGATATTTACTTATAACAGGAACTGTCAGCAAATACTTCATTAGTCAGAGATGTTGACTAAAACTCGGTCAATAGTTGCATAAAAGATATCATATTTTAAATTTGGGTTTGGTTCAACATTTTCCTACTTCAGTGTATAACTACAATGGTGTGGAACAATAATTTTTAAACAACCTAATGTGCTATAATGTACTACCTTTTAGTCCCTCTCACTTAGAGTTTCTTCTATCTTTTGAAGTTCCATTAAATTCAATTGTTTCATCTATATGACTTGTATATGTTTTCTATTTTAGAATACAATAATCCAGTGATTAACTTACTATTCTATACTTAATCAAAACCAATTAGAAATTATGGAAGCAACTTTTAATTGACACATACAAACATCTTTGCTCCTATGGCTGCAATCCCTTCAGTAATCTCACCAATGGCAGCATTTCCAGCACTCTGTAGCCATGAAAACATGGAGCCTCCAAAATATCCAGATTGTGCAGAATGCCTTTCTCTCCCTGGAGACTTGACTCCTTGTTTGCTTGAAGAGTCCTTACTGTTTACTGAAGGTTTACTGTCTTCGCCCTTCACTGGAAGATTGCCCTCATTGTAGGAAGTGTCTGCATGATTCACTACAGGCTGATCTTTGTCACAGGAAGCACCCATACTCTTCACTGAAGGCTTGTCCTCACTGCTGGTAGTATTGTTACCGTGGGAAGTGTCTTCACTGTTCACTGGAGGCTTGACCTCAAATGTGGAAGTGTCCTCACTGTTCACTGAAGGCTTGTCCTCACTGCTGGTAGTATTGTTACTGTGGGAAGTGTCTTCGCTGTTCACTGGAGGCTTGTCCTCAAATGTGGAAGTGTCCTCACTGTCCACTGAAGGCTTGTCATCATTGCTGGAAGTATCCTTATTGCTTACTGGAAGACTGTCCCCAGGGCTGAAAGTATTGTTGTTACTTGCTGAAGGATTGTCGCCATTGCTGGAAGTATTCTTACTGTTCACTGAGGGATTGCCCTTTTTACTGGCAGTGTTCTTATCAGCATTAACTGGATTATCAGCATTGCTGGAAGTGATGTTACTGGTCACTTGAGGATTGTCCCCATTGCTGGATGGGCTGTTACTGTGCACTGCAGGATTATCTTCATCCCTGGAAGTGTCCTTACTGTTCGTTGAAGGCTTGTCCTCATCAGTGGAAGTGTCCTTGCTGGTCACTGAATGATTAACTTCACTACTAGAAGTGTCTGAAGTTTTCACTAGAGGATTGTTTCCACTGTTGCAAGGAGCACTGGTTGCTGAAGCACTTTTTTTTGTTGAAGGACCACGCCCAGCATCATGTTGATGAAGTACAGATTCTTCTGGTTTATCAGGAACTTTATCTTCCTATAAAAGAAATATGCAACTTCATTAGGATGAACCTACCTTTTCTTCTTTTGCTTTCTTAATAATTTCTTTTATGTCCCTGATCAAGGAGTGTATGTTTTTTCAGTACTACATCCTACATGTAGTTGTGATGTAGAATGAGGGTTGGAATATTCAGGGAAATGTGCCACATTTAACTAAGGAAGGTTGTTATTAGAGATAATTATACATTTTGGTTCTGATGATGTAATACAACAGAGGAAATTCAGATCTTAACCAATTAACTAAGTATCTTGCCACATTTTGTCACCTTTAATTTTATTTTAACTTAAAGCGTTGACAATAAGTTTTTGCAAGATTTAGCAACTGGATCCCTAAATCATATCTAAAGTTTTTTCTTCTTTTTCACTTCTAATAACTATTAATCAAGGGTTAAATTATAGGGACTTTACAGGAATAATAACTGGCACAGCAGGGCTATCTCCTCAAGTATTTACTGATACTCATTTATAGACCTAGGTGTAGAGAGCAGGATAGAGTAGAGTGAATTGTCTCAATGCTCACAAGACGGCATTACCGCCTGCAACTGAGATACTTTAAGAAATTTGGAGAACAATTATGCTGACAGTTTTGTTTCTGTATGCAATATTCTGGTCTTTTTGAATTTAAAATGTCATTCTGAATCAAAACTAACTTTGAACCTGAATTAGACTGCTTGATCGTATTATTTATATTATTGCTGTAAGTGGGCAGTGTTCATTGCCATGTTTGAACATGAGCTTGCTGTATTCAACTTTTTCTTTCTCTATACATTAAAGTTCAAGCTGAACACTTAGTTAATTGTTATATAATGCAAGTGTTGCGCATGTTTCCCATTTAACACCCCTTATCTACCACTAAAAAAAGCTGAAAATAAGAAGTTTTACTTTTATAACCTCCCAACTATTGAGCACCAGGCCATCAAACATAATGCAATTGCCTAAATTGGAAACTGTGGCATTCATAGACCAACTGAGCTTCCATAAACCTTACTTAATTAACCCTACAGGTGTCTCTATGAGAGATGTTTACCTACGTTGTACATCAGTGTTGGAAACTAAATTTTGATTCTTATGCACTTATTACTACTAACTCAGTTAAAGATTAAAAAAATAAAAATAAAATTAAAAATAGGCGGCAAAAACAACAACAAAACTTTATTCACAAAATCATATTGTTTACAATATTCTTAACCGCCCACAATTAGCCTAGCTATTCGAGGCGAGAGGTGAAGAAAAAGAAAATCAATAAATCAAATTACAAAAAGTTCATACCTACATTAAAGGAAAGAAAAGAATAGTAATAAGAAAGACAACAGTGAATAACATAGTAATAAATAACAATATGAATAGCAATGACTTTAAAACTAAATAATTAAGCTAAAGATTTTAGGAAGTCAACAACTATTGATTTCAACATGGTCATCCTCAGCTGAAAGTAAATTAAACATTGAGTTACAAATTGTTTTTCAGTTAACTGTCTTAGGTTTGTCTTGTAACACTGGTGCAATGTTATTCCAGACTAAAGTTCTGAAATGAGAAAAGGATTATGCTTTTGAATTCCCAGCTTTGCATCTTTTTGAAAGAAGTTACCTTTTGCTGCGGCAGATCTTGTTTGTATTGGTGAACTTCATTTGATTTTAAGAAAAGTGCTTGAAGTGGTGATGGTGCAAACCCATGAGATGTGTCGTGCATAAGGTTAGAGATGGTTTCAAAATAAATCATAGTTACAGGCAGAATTGTTGATTTGATAAAAAGACACCAGGTTCAGGCGGCGATCAGGTTCTCTAAAAGCTGACGTCATGATCTCCATCCCAAGTGACTACATCGTGAGGCAAAACGTAATGCACTTTATTACTGCATCTACCACGATGAATAACAACAAACTTTTTCTCAACACTGTCGAAATTGTTTGCCAAGTGAAGTAGAAATGAAGTTGCCAGCACATGAACAAGGAAATGTCATACTTAATTGTTTCCACAAAAATTACAGCTTGCCAACTTTGAAGTCTTTTACTTAAACATTGGAAAATGTATAAAAGGTTTAAGTCAGTGCATGCATACACATTCCCCCACCCCACCCTCCTTCTGGTCTGTGTATCTTAATAGGGGAATCAGGCAATAAATATTTGCCTGTGGGGCGATATTGGACTCTTACAAAATAACAACAATTATTATAGGATGTAAATATGTTTTCAGATGGCATTGCAACACTTGTTTAACGACAAAAAGTCAATTCTTTCTCGCATAAAACCCGTCAGTTATCCACTGCTTATTTTAGTTGTTAGTTCTGTGTAAAACATGCATCAAGGTGTTAACACAAAGGGTCATACAGAGCAATGACCTCAACACACGATAAATTTGCTCATAAGTCGTTAGAAAAATCCAACATTTGACTTGATATCAATGAAGCTGTATGACGAGAAACACCTTTGCTAGTATAGTTATGGTATTATTTTTCTTATTTTTATGCCATGTTTGCGAGACAGGTTTAATTCGATTACCATATTTGTTTGCCGACCGCTGGACTTCAGTTGTTAATTATTATGGAGAATCTGTTTTCATAACTAGCGGCTTCAAACAGGAATGTTACCGCAAAAAATGTACTTTGGTTAGCTTAACAGTGTCTGACAACACTGTCGTTATCCTGAGTAACGTTCCAGTAGCTTAGCTTAGTGCTGACTTACATGGAATATTAATTAATAGCAACACAATTGCTTGCCGTTGTTTTGGTGGCGTGATGTCGCGTGATACAATGTTTCCAGTTGCTGTATGTCGGTGTAAATGTAAAGCTCTTCCGATTTGTTTTCAAGGCTTACAGTGTACATTGATTTGACTGAAAAACTCACCTGTCCAGACCTGCGTGGTGTCTGATCGCACGTTTCATCTGCGCCTTCGTCCGCCATGATGTACATTTATTTACGCTGTGTCATTTCGCAGCGTCATTTCCGGTGAATACCTCTCGAGTGTATTTGAGTATAACCAGGAAGTAAACGCTTTGAGAGCAGACCTGTAACCAGGTACCGATCATACATTGACCTTAGAACTAAGCTCAAGGTCTTATAATCCAGTTTTTTCAAGTGTAGCAACTCCAACTTATTTCAACTCTTTATGTTGTCGCGTCCGTTTCGTAGTCTTTGTACAGCCCCACAAACATTGGTCAATTTATAGCTGAAATCCCCGTTTGTATCCAAAAGTTCACACGTTTTTAGTTAACAGTGTTTTGCTGTCTGAACAGCATGCTTCATGAACTTAAGAAATCTTGTCACGGCGACACAAGTAACCACTACATATTGCAGCAATCGCAACAACGCCCACGAAAAAGCGGTCATAGGCTTTCAGCACAAGAAATCGCTTCCTCCATCACAAAATAAAATACATCTCGATAGTAGGAAAGAGCTATACATAAAAAAATCACATTTGATAAAATAAGCCTTGAAACATAAGCTCATAAATGAAGGTGGTCTTATATCTTCAGGCAAAATTTTTTCTCTAAAAAGCCATTTTTAGAGAAATAGGAAGATTCAAAATCACTTCCTTGAAATTGAGTTTGCTTTAATTATTTCTTGATTTGCGTTTCAATTAAAAAAATTCACACTAATGGCTGTGTTTTAACTTAACAACACCCATAGCAAGGGTTGTTCGCAGTCCAAAAGTACTCAGAAAAAATGGATTTTTTGTAGTACCTTTTAATAATACTTTCCAGGAAAGCTTTAGAGATGTTACATCATTGTCTTGAACCTAGTTCCTCTACAATCAATACAATACGCCTCTCATACTTGGTTAACATTTCTATGATCAGTGTTTATAATATAGATAGCACTCTCCGCGTGCTCTGATTGGTTTGAAACCTATGTTTTATCAGAGTTTAGACAATAACTCAAAGCAAATACGTACGCTGATTGGTTTAAGACCGTGTTTCTCAGTATTAAACAATTGGATTATGAGCTCGAGATTTCTATTTAAACAATAGAGTGTTTCTGTCGAGGAACTATCGGCTGATAGTTGCCCCGCGG
>OMLO01001298.1_pt1 | contig 18966 bp, 18 predicted proteins | sample 1674811 | NCBI WGS metagenome assembly OMLO01 (sample SAMN06265003, study PRJEB25207) | coral metagenome | isolation source: Coral host | place: Mexico:La Bocana,Puerto Morelos, Mexico | collected 2008-11-13 | reverse complement strand
ATCGACATTATGAACCGTCCAGGATTGGAATCCTGGGCCCGACAATGGTTCAAGGCTGGTGAGCCTGAGTCAAACAAGCGACTGGACGAAGTGGTTAGTCGCTACTTCGTTCCCTATGAGCTGATCGAGTATGCAGTCCGTACGGATGAGAACAAGCTGACGGGCTATGCTTTGGCTTCCATTGTGGAGGCCAAGACTTACAGAAATCAGATCAGCGTGAAGGTCAAGCACATCCACTCAGATGACAAGGAGTTTGACAACTGGGCCCTGCTGCATCTTACGGAGCTGGCGGATTTCCACCTGCATATTTGCAGGAAGAAGGCAGGGGCTTGCAAAGTGAACAGCCCGTCAAAGGACCTGGGGTGGTTCCATGTGTCGTCATTTCGCATGATGACGTATCTTGAGGCGTTTGCCGAAGGATATGATGAGACTCATGTCTATGGAGACCTCAGGCATTATACCGAGGTTTGTCTTGCTGAGATTGAGGAGGAGAGACAAGCTAAGGATGTGAAGTTGGTTCCCCGGAGGGGTGAGGAACCTGATGAGGCTCCGGTTGCAGAAGTCAAGGAAAAGGAGGACAGACCCCGGCCTGGCCAAGGGAAATGAGATAGAAAAGGAAGGCAGGGAGGCCTTAGAAGCTGCTACTGCAAAGGCAGGAGATCAGGGCCTGAGAGGCAGACGAGATAGGGCCGAATATGGAAAGTTGGGTGAGGCCCGAGATGTGGCCTTGAAGGCTTCAACACAACTGGGAACACGTCATCCTCAGATGTTCCTTAGAACCAAAGGAGATGCACCAGGAGCTGGAACCCCTGGTGAGGGGTATGGAGGCCGAGGCCGAGATTGGCTGGATGATATTTCTGCGCCTGGTGAAGATGACAGGTATCCGGATCCCCCTCAAGGACGTGACCCTGGTGGGGGCAAAGATGACAGACGTGGACCTGGCAGAGGAAACCGAGGAGGAGGACCCCCTGGGGGTGGGCCACCCTCGGATGATGACAAGAAAGACAAAAAGGAAAAGAAGGACAAAAAGGATAAGAAGGACCGGAAAGAGAAGAAGGTGAAGGACAAGAGGTCTGGTGAGGCCTCGTCAGATGAGAAAAGAGGCCGTGAAAAGGCCACCGGTTCCAAGAGTGGCAAGGCAGTTGATAAGAAAAGAAAAGCTATCCGGATGATGGATCAAGTTCCTCCTCGGGTGTTGAGAATGACAAGAGGCCCAGGAGAGGGGACTGGTTGAGTCCATCGTTCAAGAGTGACAGGAAAAGGAAGAGAAGGAGGAGGCGAAGGAAGTCGTCTCGCACCTCCAGCAGTGGGGATCGCAGCTCCCGTAGTGATGATGGCTTCTATGGGAAAGGGGCCTCATGCTATGAGTCACTAGCTGAAAAAGCTAGGCGTCACCCAGGCCGACTGTTGCGGTCAGGGTTGGAGCAGATGGCCAAGTATGTGGCCGCTCGCAGTGGTGATGGCCATGAGGCTGGTGTTGCCTCTTGGCGTGATCAGCGGGTGGGTGCCTATCTGAACCAAGTCCTGTTCACTCAACACAGTCAGGACAAGATAGGCATCCGCAATGTTCGTGAGCTAGTTACGCTAGCGGAAGCGATCGACCTCTTGATGGAGAACAATCTCCCCGCTGTGGGGGACGTGTTAATGCAAAGGATGAAGGCCCTTGAGAGCTCTCTCACAGAGGGCTGGCAGATGGCGGCCTATCAAGAGCTCATCCCTCCATCGAGGGCAAGCCTTACAACGGACATGGAGAGGTCCTTTGCAGCAAAGCAAGCCCTGCAGATGAAAAGGCTGCAGGAGAGCATCAAGCCCAAACGGGGCTAGGAAGGGGGTGGCCCGGAAGCTGGGAAGGCTCAACCAGCCCGGGTGACACCACCAAAGGAGAGGCCGGGGATATTCAAAAAGCCCCCAGAGCCAAAGGCAGTTCGAAAAGGCCTTCAAGCACCTGTCACCCCGCCGAAGGCTGCTCCGCCACCAAAGCCCGAAGGAGGGGCCAGCAGCACAGCAGCAGCCAAGGAAGAGACGTCGAAACCCCCAGGTGTTGTTCCGAAAGCGACACCCAAGAGTCCTCCTCCTACAGGTATCTCCAGCCCATCGTCACAGACAGAGACGGTAGCCAAGAGCCCTGGTGGGGGTTCGGGAAAGGAGGAGGAGAAGGACCGAAGCCGGACAAGGAGTCCCCTAACAAGGAGGCCTCATGGGTCCAAACAACGGAAGAAATTCGCAAAGGGGAATTATGGCGACATGAGGGTGAAGTTTGCCGATCCAATCGACGATCGTGGAAAAGGTGGCAAGAAAGGAAAAGGAAAAGAGCAGCGCAAAGGGGAAGGAAAAGGAAAGGGCAAGTCCAAGGGAAAGAAAGGACAGCCCAACAAAGGAAAGAACAAAAGCCCCGAGAGAACAAGACGGGGTGCCAGTCCAAAGGCCTCCAGGGTTGGAGGCGAGAAGTCAGACTGAAGTGCCCGGAAGGGCCGGTTCACTTGGTGGCCTACACCAAGAGGATTTTGGGGGTCCTGGTGAGGGCACCCACAAAAATGGGCAGCCTGCTCAGGGAGGCCCTAAACTCGCCTGCTGGCAGAAGTGGGGAAGTAAGAGGAGTGGTGATCCCTTTCCCTTGCCTTTACCTGCAGAGTGTGGAATTGCAATGAAGGCTTTCTTGGAGCCTGATTCCTCAAGGGACAAATCCGAGATGGATGCTGAAAGGGACCTGGAGGGGTCACCGAAAGGCACTAAGAGAAAGGCCTCAAGGCCTGTGGTCAACAGTCTGAAGAAGCCCAGCTTGCAGTCGACAACAGCTCAAGCGTGGTGGGGATTCTTAGTGCTGGGGCTGAATACCAGCCGCCGTTTCACCACTCGAATTGGAGTGACCAGGAACCCGTTGCAAAAAGAGGTGCTGGAGCGTCTGAGGGTTGATGCGTTGAATTTTGTGTTATAGGTGATGGTTTAAGTAAAGAGGTTCTCAGGTGGCCAGTCTTGCCATGGTGCACTAGGATCGCTGACTTGTCGGTGTCGTATGTTGGAGAAGTTGTGGAAAAGGCTAGGTGGCTTTCTTGGAAACAAGTTGAACCAGGGTTGCCCCCTCCTGGCTTAGGCGCCTCCCTCAACGCTGTGGATTTTTGTGGGGGACATGTTAAGGACCACCTTCTAGATGCCGAACTTACTTAGATGGGCTGTTTGGCTACTAAGGACTTAACAAGTTTAGCTACTTTAGATCCACCCTTAGTAAGGACTTAGGGAAGTTAGCTAAGCTTCTAGCTAAGGACTTAGATTGCAAAATTCTCAAATCCAAAACTCAAAAAATTTGCATAGCCAAACCTTTTTTTTTCAAGCTGCCTACTCAGGAATTGCTGTAAGTTTAGAAATTTATGGTCATTTTTGGTTTCCATGCCAAAAAAGTGTACCCCATGCATTTTTCAAACCTTCCCTATGGGGAAGGTTTGAAAAATGCTACCAACAAATGGAATCTGTGTGGAACCTTGTGATCATGTGGTGGCAGCACTTTGTGCTCTTGAAAGAATGAAATGCTGAAGGGATAACAGCACTTTGTGCTCACAGCATGACAGCATTGATGCTCCAATGGTAAAAGCACTGGGTGCTCAACATGTGAAGCACTAAGTGCTCATGGATTGGCAGTGGGGCAAAGCAACTCAACTTGCGCTGTCTGGGCTCATGATGCAATGCATGCACATGCTTCAGTTGCTTTTGCGATGCAGCACACATTTTCACCTCCATCTGTATGGGGTAATTGTGGTGATGCTTTGGTCCCCTTTGGCCCAAGCAACAGCTGTGAGAATGTGGCTCAAGGGAACAGCCTCTTGGTTTTGCCTGTCCTGCCACACAGCATGGCAAGGATGCAATTCTGCCAAGGCAAATGTGTTGATGACACAAAAGCTTTGGTCTTGGTAGGACAGCAAGGCCAAAAGCTCACCACAGTCAAAGATTTGTGTTGTGCTGGCTATCAGCACAACATCTCCTCTGGCAATGGTGCCAAGAGATTGGATTTTGGCTGAGAAAGCAGTTCTCACATGGCTGAAATCTTCTGCTGTCAAGTGTGGCCATATGGCCAAGGCAATGGCATGCATTTTCTTTGCCAAGTCCTTGGGGTTGAGCAAAGCAATGGTGTTTGGTGGCAAATCTGTGGAAGCTGCTTTGGTGAGCTCTTTGGTGACAACCTCTTCCATGATGCTTTTCTCAAATTGCCTGGTATTCTGAGTAAGGGTGGCCACCTGGCTGATAGATTTGTTTTTTCTCTCCATGGCAAAGCAATTTGGAATACAGCCTTGGTGGGTGAGGGCATCTGAATAATGAAGCATCCAGTGGTGCTTCCTAATCATCTTCCAGCCAATGGCTTTCCATCTGGCCAGAATTGATTCCACACTGCATAAGATGTCTCTGGGCTGCACAACACCATGCCAAGTTGCTTGCAATTGGTCGACCAAATTTGCCAATGCCAATAAGAGCTGAACTTGCTCTGGTTCAAAATTGGCAGGGATGGCCGCATTTCTCAACCAATGGCACAGCAAAGGTAGCAATGTCAGAAGCTCTGAAGCTGTGGAATTGAATTTGTCAGATCTTTTATGCTTGGCAACCCTTTGGGGTGAAAATAGGTTGGCCACTTGCACACCCTTGAAAGCACTTGGGATGTGCCACAGTTTGAAATAAGCATGCAAATTGTCCCAGGCCTGCGAAGATTCTAAAAATTTGTAAACTGCAATGCTGATTGGCCCTGAGGATAGCAGCCCATGCATCCAATCATGTATGATCATCTTGGATGGCATCAAGATTGACCTCAACTCCTCACACAGGAGCAAGCTTTCTGTGCTGAAGGCAATCCCTGAGGCCTGCTCCCACCTTCTAAAGTCCTCAGGTCCACATTCCATTTTCCTATTTTTCATTCTCTGCCAGCTTGCAAAAATTTCTGCATCACTGGCAAGTTGGATCTGGGCTTTCCTGGTCACAGCAGAAACATCATCTATAATGCCTTCTTCTGCATTACTATTTTTGGAAAGGAAGATGTTCTTGCACAAGGGGCAAAAACGACTCCCAGCATCTCCTTTCACACTGAGTGCAAATTTCAATGCTCCTCCATCCATGAGGAAGCCACCCATGGCTAGCTTCAGTCTTCTGGCAATAAGAGGCTGTGCATGGTCTGGTGGCTCTTGCAACTGAACACCAAATTCGGGAACATGGTCTCTGAAAATGGAAAGAAGAATGGATTTCAGCAATGCAGAGAGGTGGCCTTCCAATTTGGAAACTAGAGAAGATCTCAAACAGCACAGTGTCAGCCAACTGTCCTCTTGCTGCAAGTTCTGCTGCATTTCCCTGATGCCTACAAAGACACACCACAGTTTTCTTGTGGGAACATGTGCTAGCGCATTCCCTGGTGTTACTTCATCACTGTAAACTAACAGGTGAAGAGGTTGGATGCTGGAATCAATACATTGTTTCAGCAAATGGTAGAATTTGCCACCACCTTTATATGCACTATGAACCCAGCTCCAAAAGTTCACAAATTGCACCACTTGCTCACCACCTGACAGTGTAGGAAGTGTGGTGGATTGGAAAAGAGGCCCATAAGTGTTGGCTTTCTCCAGAAAAGCCTGGTTGGCTTGTCTCATTGCTTTGCTTGAGGTCAACTCTGGAAGCCCCTCTTCTTTAAGGTAAGCCAAGGTCTGCTCTAAGGAGCTTTTGCTTGTGATAGGGATGCTGTGCCTCAAGGCTGCCAGCTTCTGAAGCTTTGCAGGCCTGTCTGCCATGGCAAAGCAAAATTCAAGGGGAACACTAGAAACAAGTCTTTGCTAAACATTGGTGTCTGAACACTTTAGCTTGCTTAGGCTTCACAAAAATACATTTCAATCATGTTTGCCCTTCTTTGGGCCAATCTGGACACCAAACACTTGCCAAAATAAGTAAGCTTGTGAAGTGTCATAGATTGCAATGGCATGTGTTGATGGCAAGTAAGTTCATTTAAATTCCATGCACATTACCTTGGAGCAGGAAATGCAAACACACAATCTTAAACTGCAGAGAAGGAAAGGTGAAGAAGGTGTGTATAGGGTGTAGTATGGCTCAAGATACTATATGATTTACTAGACAGTGGCCTTGTGCAAGTCCAAGCACTGGGTGCATATGGTGTCTACCATGTGGCTGGGCTCATCAAAGCATTGAATGCTCTGTGCACCCCATGCCTTAAGTTCCTGCAAGAACTTACTGGCATGCAAGCACAAACAATTTCTCTGCAAACAAACACCACAAAAACAATCATATACTTATATTGTTTCTTTTGCTTATAGCACTGTGTGCTCTAAAAGTTCACTGTCAAGCACTCTGTGCTCTGAGAAGTGCAGAAAGCATTGAATGCTCCAAAGATCCTAACAAGCACTGTGTTCCCAAAGGTTGTGTAAAGCGCAATGTGCTCAGCTCTCCCAGTCCTTACAAGCAGTGCTGGATGGTTGAATTGGTGAAGAGCTTCTTTCCATGGCATATCAGCAAACAAGTTTCAAAGTGCTTGTGTCTGACAAATGGTGGCTGAAACAAGTTGGAAACAGAACTAGGAAAGTGGAGAAACAAAAGCCAAAACTTGCAAACAACAAATCTGCATCACCATGCCAACATGGCACCTGCTTTGCAAAGGCACAAACAAGTGCTGGTGGTTAACTTGCCATGGCCAAAGCACACAAATCTCATTTTTGGCTGTGCAGAAGCTCTTGAGTCTGCTTTGCTGGTTTAGACACCCTTGTGGTGTGAAGCTGCTACTGCCCTTTGCATGCACTGGGCATGCTTCCCCTGCAAGGCCTCTGCCACTTATATTCAAGAGTGACCTATGAAAAAGCATGTTGCCAAGTACCTTTTGTCATCAAAAAACAAAGAGATGAAGGCCTTGCTTCCCCTGGTGGCAAGCAAGCAACTAAAGGGAGACAGCTAGGATACCTCCACAGATCTGCTGTAGCATGGTCAACATGGTGGTTGTTGAGTGAAAGTTTTCCTGCTAAGAACCAAAGGTTTATACCAATCATGGACAGGTCTGTGGGCTTATCCTTGCTTTCTCTGTTTAGCTTCAAACCACTTTCTCCAAGCATCTCTGCTTGGCAGTCTTTGTCCAGCAAAGTCTGCTTTTCTGCAGCTCTCACACCCACTCTTGGAATTTCCACGGCATCGCACACAGCCTAAGGCTCCAGTGTACCTGTTGGTACCTGAACTTTTGCCTGTCTTTGCCACCTGAGTTGCTGCAGCACTCTTGGCAGCACTTTTGGCAGCTGCAGGTTTCTTGAAAACTTTGCCCACAGTTGCAGGTGGCTTTTTCACTTGGGTTTTGCTAGCAGGTGTCTGTTTCTTTTGGTTGGCACATAGAAGGTCAAAAGCTTTCTGCTCATACTCCTCCAAGCTTCCTTCTGGCTGCTTCAAAGTGTTCTGGTCATTTTTTGGTGCTGTATCAGCCAAAGGGAGCCTCTCTGGGCATTGGGGTGGCTGCTCTGCCAAGGCTTTAACCAAGTTGCTTTCTGCTGCAGCAGCAGGTGTCTTGCTAGCTTCTTTCAGTTGGTGGAAAGCTTCTTGGGTGCTCTTCATCCAAGATCTCATCTCAGCAAGGAAAGTCTCTTGTGGCACAGAAGGAGGAGCAAGTGCAGAGCTGGGTTGTTCTGGCATCCCACCACCAGAAGCAACACCCTGAACTGCTGGTTGCTGAGTTCCAACATGGAGTTTCTTGCTTGTGCTCCTGACCACCACATGGTTTTGGACCAGGTTGGCCAACTCTGGCAAAAATCTTTTCTCTGGTTGCTCAGCAGGGAACACTTTGCCCATCCACTCTGAACCTAGGGCCTCTGGCTCACAAGGGTAATTGGCCAGAGGGGCGACACCTGGCACAGCCTTGACTTGGCATGAAGCAAAGGAAGCTGAGACATGCTGTTGCAAGCTGTAGATTGCATTGTAGCAAGGCAGTTTCTTGCTTCTCCTAAGCTCAAACACCAACAGGATGCCTGTGGCCACCTTCTTTGTGCTTTCTTTCAAGCTTTGCAAGCCAAGCTTTTTGAGAACAGCAGCTAGGGTGGCTGCTCCCTCCCACAAACTTCCTTTCTCAACTTGGGCCCACTCAGAAGAAGTGAGGTAGTTGCTGAGTGAGTCACATTGTTGGGGCTGGATTGCGGCTTTCAGTGCTGTGTCTGGTGTGCCACAAAGTTGGTCCAAGCTTGTTCTCAGCTGATCCAGCCAGGATTCTGGCAGCAAGCTTTGTGCAAGGTGTGAGTACAATTGCACCAAGTCAGCTGCTGTTGCCTTCATGCCAGTCAGCTTGCACTGCAAGGATGAGCACAGTTTGTCTGCCAGCTCAGGCCTGACCTTGAGCAACTTCTCTGTTGCCTCAAGCTCTTGCATGAAAGCCTCCAAAGTCCAGGAAGTCATGGCAGCCTGGCTATGCCACAAGCACTGTGTGCTCAAAGAAAAGCACTGTGTGCTCAAAAAAAAGCACTGGGTGCTCAAAGGCCAGCACTGAGTGCTCAGGTGTTCCAGCACTGGTTCCTCAAACCAAACCCCAGTGTGCTTAACCTTGAAAAGCACTGTGGAAATGAAGCACTCTGACCTCAACCCACAGGGAAACAGGCAGCTGTGCTGGAGCCAAACAAACTGGAAGTATACACACAGAGTAGGCTGAACAGAAAATTGCAAGCAGCAAGGCACTGAAGTGTTTCAAGCTTCTGGTAATTTGCTTTTGCTCAGTGAATTCAGCCAGCACACATTTTTTTCTTTTATGCAGAGCAATTTTTGAATCCAATTTGCAGCAGCTGCAGGTGGCCTGCATCACCAGGGCTTAACCTGCTTGTATGGGCTGAGTAATTGCGCAAATGCTTTTCTATGTTAGTGGGTGAAGCCCATATACATCCCTGTATGCTTGGAGCAAGCTGTGTTGCTGCCTTGAGAAATTCATCTGGACACAACATGTTCCTCTTCCTAACTTTTTTTGTTTTGGTGAAAGGTTGCCACCCTTCTCAATAAAAAGAAGCATTTGGAAGGCTTCCTAGAAAAGGGAAACAGTCAGTTTCTGGTATTATATGTTTTTCTCTCTTGCTGGCCTGTCTTTCTGGCATCAGAAAAGTACCTTTGCAAAGAACCTCATCACCAGGTGCTCCTTATAGGTTCTTCCAGCATCGCTTTGCAAGACCATAGACATGGTTGTCACACTCATCCTGAGCACTTGGATGTGTCACAGGCTTGTGTGGGATATCTAAACAAAAATATCCTTAACATCCAAGTTTCCATTCTTTCCATCCAGGCCATTGGGATGCACTACTATAGGTCACCACTCTGTACATGGTGTCATTATACATTTCCCAGCCAGTATATTGAACTTCATCGGGCTCTGGCCACCCAGCAGACCTCAGCCTGAGTTGCTGATGTCCAGTAAGTAGAGAACAGTTTGTCAGAATGATTTGTATACAGGTCACCCTGCAAGCCAAGGAACCAAAAAATCCAACCAGATTCAAACAGGATCTGGAAGTATCTGTGGCCCTCCCAGGTATCCCAGCAATAATCGACTATATCATCTGACATCTCCAAGAATTGGATGACTATATTGGAGCCAAAGGAATGGCTACAATCACAATCCATGAACCTCCAAAGGTTAAGATTTGTAATGTTTCTTGTGAAATGAGTTTGGCAAAAACATTGCAGCACTATGTGCTCAAATATTTTGGGTAAGCCTAGTTGCAACTCAGCATTTGCCAAAAGTAAAGTCAGGCCTTTTCAGAGTACAAGGAAGGCACCTGCAGCAAAGCACTGGGTGCTCAAATATTCTTTTTGTTGTCTTAGCACTGTGTGCTCCCTGCCTAACCACAAGCACTACATGTGCTCTGGAAGAACAAGTTATAAGAAATACACTTGGGAACATTTGTTGTATTTGTACTAGTGTATTCGAAAATACTTTAGATGAACTGGTGGAATGTGGGCACACATGGCTTCACAGAGTGAATTCCAAAACATCCTCACAAGTAGCAAAAACCTTTTTCTGTGTTATGAGAAAGCAGCTTAGCACCATCCATCGTATGTAGGTGGAGCAGCAGGTGGAAACAGCCTCTGAACAGATAATATCAGCAAAAAGTACTATTGCTGGCCAAACATGAAGCACACACACAGCAAGCTGGACTCTGAGAGTAATACTGGATCACTCTGCCATACCTCCTTTTGTGAAGTGTCGCCATCAAAGGAATCTTCCTTCATGGAAAAAAAATGGAAAAATTGCCAGAAGTGGTTGGGGCAATTTTTGGTGTTGTATACTACATAACTGAACTTGGCCTCCACTCAGTGTGCGCCCACCCACTCTTGTAATGCCAGTTGAAGGCCATCCATCCATGCACTACCTGAAGCAACATGCAGACACACCAGTCAAAGGGATGGATGACAGCTAAAACAGCAAATATCTGGAAGGTACCTTCTCTTGGTAGCCAGTGATGCAATCCCTGGTGTTTGAGTCATTGGGATCCATCCAAGGGGCGACACAACCTATAAACTCCATTTTGAGCTACACAAGCTGCAATACTTTCAAATGTTGTTACCAGGCTGCTATGAAAGCTGCATTGTTGAGGGCACCTTATATAATATTTAGCAAAACAAACATACCTTGAATTAAAAATCTTACCATTTATGTTTTTCTCATAATGTTCTCTTTCCCAACATTCCATTATTAAAATGGAAAATGTATGATTGCACTGAGAAAGAATACCTTGCCTTACTAACCTGAAATATATATAAAATGAAATATATATACTGTATCTTTTTCAGTTTTGAGTCTAAACTGAAATTTCAAACTGACAATTTTCAGTTTAGATTCTAAACTGGGCAGTCTGTCTATAGTGATTTCAGTTTAGACTCTAAACTGGGCAGTTTGTCTACATTGGTTTCAGTTTAGAGTCTAAACTGTGGAGTTTGTCTATAATGATTTCAGTTTAGACTCTAAACTGGGCAGTTTGTCTATAGTGATTTCAGTTTAGACTCTAAACTGGGCAGTTTTCATATAATAGAACTTGAATTGTTTGTTTCCACAATATGTTTGCAAAACCATACTGAAGAACAAGTGCTATACAATGAAGAAAGGATTTGTATGCAAGTTTTTTTTTTATCTCATTATATCCAAAGACGTTCAAACAATGAAAAAAATCTTGCAACACATTCAGTGTTTTCAATGTTTTTAGACTGTTGCACTATATAATTTCAGATTCAATTTGCAAGCACTATATGCTCCAAAACATCAGTACAGCACTGTGTGCTCCTGAGATGCTAACCAGCACTGTGTGCTCCAAAATTTGCATACAGCACTGTGTGCTCCAAAATTTATAAACAGCACTGTGTGCTCCCAAATTTGTAAACAGCACTTTGTGCTCAGCCAACATTACCTGTGCTTTAAATGTTTAAAACATCTGTCATCAAATATCTTCATCATAAGATTTCACAAGCTCTCCATTTCACTGAGGTTTGCCAATGAAAACAATGTTTCCCAAAACAGGAACCAAAAGCAGCCTTAGGCACAGAATATTTTGCAGCTGCAACCAGGAGAGTCTTATCCCTGCCAGTATTCAGGGTCATAGCTATATTCATTGATGGCCCAAACATGTGCTTCTAGTCGCCCATGCAAAAGGCCTTGGTGATCCCTCACATGTTGCTGTGCTGCTGCAACATCTCCGCGCACTATACATCCTGCTAGTTGTAGCCATCTGTTCTGCCACCCTTGTGTCTGGCGAGGACGCCAGTGATGTGGCTTTCCAGGTTTTCCTTTCTTACCCCCCTTTGAGGGGAAAGCCCAGGCTTCACAAGAAACACCCTTGCCTGCAAACCTTACAGGACCTGCTGTTTCAGCAATGGGAGCTCTTGGAGGCCTCTCAGTGCCTGCTGGTGCCCTTGGAGGAACCACAGGCTCAGGTGGTGCTGCTGAAGCACTGCTACGTGGACGACCTTCAGAGTTGAAAGGCCATTCCCCCCCAGCACTTTGTGCTCGTACAGAAACACTAGGTGCTCTTTTTTCAGCACTGAGTGCTTCGCTTGCAGCACCAGGTGCTCCAGAGCCTTCAGACCTTCTAGGTGTGCGACTTCTGACCTGCACCATTCCAATGTGTTAGGAAAATCAGTGCTGGGGAGTGATTCAAACATGTGAGACAATGCCAAAAAACAGATCCAAAGAAAACAAACTTGATTAAATCCACCTGCTTCACATGCTTGCCAGCTTTAGCAAAGGCATCAATAGCCTTCTCTCTGGCCTGGTGAAAATGCCACTCATTCTTGGCTGAGAAAAAAGATGTTGCAATGATTCCGTCCTCCTGCAGCAGCTTCTCTTGAGCCTCTTTCTCCTGCAAGGGGTCTGAAAAGCCAGAACCAAAAAAACCTGCAACAAAATATATGGCATCAAAGTTTTTTCTTGTCAACATGTTGAAGGCACTTGGACAATCACCTATTCAAAGGATATGTTTGATTGCTAAAATTGGGTTGAGCAAGCCTGAGCAGTTTGCCTTGGCTGTTTCGCCTTGCTGAAACATTGTGGAAAATTTTGCAAATGATGATGGCATCAGCAGCTCACAAAGCAAACAAATGACATCAAGCACCTGCCCAGGTTGAGGTAAAGCAGCAGTTCTGCAACCAGTGCTAATGGCCTCAAGATGCTCCCAAACAAAAAAAGGAAAAATGGGTTGCAGGGCTCTCCAGGCCTTAGGCCTGGCAGCTTTGATTGAAGCAGCCTTGGTTAGTCGGCTGTCTTCAAGAGGAGTTTCTTCCACCTCTACTGTTTCTTTCTCATCCTCCTCAGTCGAGTCTTCCTTCGAAGACACTTCTCTTTCCTCCTGTCAAAAAAAAAAGGAACCCTACTCTAGGATCACCTTTACCATCAATGTTCTGACATACTTGTTTTTTGGAAAGTCTAAACACAAAAGCTTTAAGCGCTAGGTGCTCCTGAAATGCTAGCACTGTGTGCTCTCAGAACTTACAGCACTGTTCTAGACTAAAACCTTACAGCACTTTGTGCTCTTACACTACACAACACTGTTTGCTCTTAAACTCTACAGCACTTTGTGCTCTGCTAAAAAAGGGTTTTTGGTCCTGCTTACTGAAGCTATGTGCTCTTGAACACCATACAGCACTGCGTGCTCTTTCAAAAACATGTTTGTTGTTGCCTATAAATACTATTTAGATGCTGGGACTCCAACACACAATGTTTATTCTCATTCTTTTCCAATAAACATTCTGTGCTCATGCTGTCCCTGCAGACACTAAGTTTTGAAGAAACACATCAGAAATGCTTTTCTGCAAAACTTTGTGTGTGCTATTTACTATTTGTCAATGTTCTGTATACAACACAAAAAAATTCTTTTGTTGAATGAACTACTTAGGTGTCTCTGCTTCACCCACAGAGTTGGTCCAACACCATGCAAGTTGTTTCTATCGTTTTCAACAGAGCCTGAGAGGGCCACCAACACAAACAGACACTTTGCAGTTTGTCCATTTAAAACACAAAGCATGGCCAGGCCTTAGCCATCCCAGGCGTCTCCTGCAACAGCATGAGCCATTTGTCACATTCCAAAAAAAGTTGCTTCCCACATCTTTTGCAACTGGCCTGGTAGCTGGAAACAAGCCACTGTTTTTGTTTCTGAGAACAGAGCCAAAAAGCTGCAGGGGCAAGGACAGTTTGGAACTGCTGGAAGACAAACCTGCCCTTGTGTGTGAAGCGTCATTTTTCTTTTCTTTTGCTTATATGTCATTTTGCACACTTCTAGACATGATGCCACCACAACCCACAAAAAACATAGATGAACATCTTGCTTCAATGTCATGAAAACATTGTCTGCTTTTTTCTGGCCATGTTTCCACAGTCTTGCATCTTTCAGCCAGAGCTAGACACACCAGGCCCTTCTGGGCTCTTTCGCTTTTTAGGGCTAAATTTGGCACTGGCTTTCTTGTTTTCACAATCTGGTAACAAGTGGTGAAAAACAGCTGTGAGCATGTCTGGGTCCAGAAGCACAAGCAAGTCAGCCTGTGCCCCCCTGAATTTTGGACACAGGACAGTCACCTGTGTGCCATTCACTTCTATGTCAACGGTGGTATCACTCACTTGCTTTTTTTTGCAGGTTGTGTTTTTCTTGGTACCTGCACCTAACCCCATGGCATCCCCTTCTTCTTCCATTTCAGGCTGTAGCACTTTCTTCAGTTCAAGGTTCCTCTGCTCTTTGAGGCCTTGCAGAAGGGTAGAGTCAGACAAGGTGCTGTTTTTCTTTGGGTTGCCACAAAGAATTTGCAGCAGCTTCCAAGAAGAAGCCCTCAACCTCAAGAATTCCCCATGTTCCTCATTGGATTCAACCATATCATCTGAAAGGAGGACTGGCTTCCTCCCATCCAAAGAAATTTGGAATGCTTTGGAAATACAAGCCATGCTTAGCACAGGGTGCTCACAGCACAGTGTGCTCACGCTTTGGACAGCACTATGTGCTCTCCCCAGCCTGAAACCCTTAGACCTTATACACCTTGAGCCTTGCAGCTGCAACAACCCATTTGGCACCATTGCTTTGACACTGCCAGTCTGTACAAGCAAAGGACATATCTCTCTGCCACAAAGCACCCAAACACAGTCAAACAGCAAAAGTGCTTTTCATTCATCTTCTACACTGCCGATTCATTCAAGTTGTTCCAGTCAATGGTGTTTGGTACCACAGCACTTTGTCCTCAGAATGCAAAAGGCCATGGAGCATTTGCTTTCAAGGAAGAGATATAATCCACACACTTGATATGGTCAGCAAGAAGCCATTCAAAGATCAGTGAGACCTTTGTTTGTGTTTGTAGCAAGTTCATTTTTCAATCAAAAAATTGTCAAATCCATGTTGCTTCACAAAAGCAACACTTTCCCTTTGTTCTTCAATCAAATGGTTCAAGTTAGTTGAAGGCAACAAGGGGCAATGATTTGGCTGCCATAATTCTCATCTATTTCAAGTCTTTCACCAGAAGACATGATGGCCAAAAAGTTTGCTTCCAAGCCAAAGAATGCAGGCATGAGATGGGATTAATGATTTGTGTACACAGCTTGCAATAGTCCTTTGTGCACAAGCAAATCAGGCTTCTGTGTTCCAAGGCAAACAACCATTAAAAATTAGGTCTTTCTATTTGTTTCTGTGTCGTTCAAAGGCACTTTGTTTTTCACACCAGATTCAACCAGCACATCCTTTCAAAACAGCTTGGGATGCTTCTGCATCTTGACCCTAATGCAGCCTTGGTTGTTAAACCCTGTGCTGCTGCACTATGATAATCCTAGCCACATTCCAAAAGATGCTACCAAGCCATCATGTCTTTGCGCATGGACAGCACTGGGTGCTCTATGAAGCACTGGGGGCCCCTCAGCACTGAAGTGCTCATCAGCATTGAATGCTTCAAGCAGTTCTTGCCTTCTTAGAGGCAGGCTCCTGCTCTTCAGCTTTGTCTTTCAAGAAAAGAAGCTGGGCTCCTGCTTCCACCTTCTCCTTGTTCTTGCAAACAGGAATGTGCCATTCCCCTACCTTCTGCACACCAAACTCCATGTTGGCCTTCTCAGGCTCTGTGGTGCTTTTGACAAAGAAGAAGGGTACTGCTGCTCCTTCCATGCCTTCAAAGTCAAACTTGGGTGGCAGCACCTGCAGGTGCAAGCCATGCCCCTCCACCAAAACCATTGAAGGCTTAGGATCTTTCTGCACATACAAAGTTCCAATAGGAAAGAGCTTCAGCTTCCCCTTAGCCACATTCTTCTTCACCAGCACTCCAGGAAAGTTGGCAGCAAACTGCAACATGTTGTGCTCTAAGGACTGCCTAGGTTGAGATCAGAAAATGAAAACCCAAGTTGTGCCAAAAAAGATTTACACAAGCAAAGACAATAAGTCCAAGTTGCTCCTGGTAATGTTTCCACAGTGCAATTTGGGCTTCAGCTTTCAAGCCTTCAGTCTTCAGCTGCTTGGAAATTAGCGGGTCCAGCTTGGCTTGGTCACATGGCTCCAAAGACTGAGGGGGTTTCTTGTCAAACTTTTTGACCTTCTTCAACTCCTCATGGTCCAATTCCAAAGTCTCCACTGGGCCAAGCAAAGGGGTATGCTTGAACACCACACCTGTGTCATCCAAAGACACAAACTCCCACAGTTTGTTGGAGTCACCTTTGCTACCCTTGGGCTTGTAGGTGTAGAAGCTGCCTGCCACCAGCTTGTGCCTCTGCTTCAACAAATGAACCATGTCAGAAGATTCCTGCAGGCAGAAACATATGAAAGCCATGCAAAAATGACTTGTGCAGCACTGAGTGCTCTAGTAAAGCACCTAGTGCTCTGAAAGCTTGTTTGGGGTAAAGCTTCAGCACTGTGTGCTCTGCTTCAAACTGGAATCAAACTGCTTGCCTTGCAAAAGGCCCAGGAAAAAAAGACACACCTGAACTGGTATGCAACAGCAGTCCTGCAAAGTCTGTGGTTTCACTGCTGCTGCTTCCTCAGGGGCTTCTGGAGAAGAGGCCAGGAAGCTCTTGCCATCTTTAATTGCCAGCAACTCAGAACCAAAGAGGGCAGATATTTCTGCCAAATCCTAGTATTCTTTGGTGTCCCTTCCCTTTGCTTGCTTTTTGCAGAGGTGCAAACATGTTCTCACCATACATCGACCCATCAAGCTCAAGCCTTCAGCTGTCTTTGCAAAAGCCTGCTTCTGCAGCACATCATGGTTCAGACTCAACAGCTTTTCTGCAGTGAGAACAACATCTCTCAGAGCAGGTGATTTCAATCTTTCCACATCTGCTTTGGACAGAATCTTTCCAAAGCCATCTTGAGACCTTGGAGAACTCACTATAGTGCCTAGCAGTGAAGCACGCAGCCAAGGAAAGACAGTGCTGCTGCACTTTGGGAAATCCAAGTATGTGATAGCACTGAAAAGCTCCTCTCCCACAAGCAGAGAGGTGGAAAAGGACTTGCCTCAGCATTCATGGTGCCATGTGGGCCAAAGCAAACCAAAGTGACAAGTGCTGATGTGTTGCAAAACATTGATGCAATCAAAGTCTTCACCCCCACCAAATTTCTGGATGTAGTGCCCCACAGTTTCCAGGTAAGGCAAACACAGTGGGTGGCTTTGAGAAGCCTGGTCCAAACAAGCTTTGAGGTTAGCTTTGGAACCTGCATGCTTATAGAGGTGTGCCACAGTTTGCAGAAACTCACATTCAGTCTGTGCTTGGGCCACTGTGTGCTCTGTGTTGAGGCACTGCTGAACAAAAGTAGGTAAATCAGGCATCTTCTCCTCGACTACATGGGAAATAATTTCCCATGCCCAGCCTTCCAGACACATCGATCTGAAAGGGTTCTCCTTTACAGTGGTTGCACTGTTGGAACTGGGGACTGCACAGCAAGCATCCAAGGAAAGGATTCCATTGCTTAAAGCTTTCAGTGCAGGCTCCTCAGTCCTGCACCCTCCTACTACAGCTTTCATGAAAGCTGTCACATGGCTTGTTGCACATGTTAAGTATCTTTCTGACCCTGTTACAGGGGCAAGCAGCCCATGTGCTTGCTGGACAAGCTGCTGGTTGGCTGACACCTGTTTGCTTTTGACCTCAGGGTCAGGTGACATTTGGAATGCCACACCTTTTTGCAGCTTTCCTTTGTCAGCACCAAGAGCCAGAATTGCCCCACCTTTCTTGTGGCAGTCGTGCCAAGAAAGCATGAGCCCCCCCCTGTTTGAGGGGTGTGTCAAAAAACTTTCAGGCTTCTCTTGAGAAGCCCAAAGCAACCCAGCTGCCATCAGCTTTTCTCTGATGGCAGACCATTTCAAGTTGATTGGCAGCTGGTGGTCATCTTTCAAGGCCTTGACTTCTGCCACCAGCTTGGCATCCATGATCTCAGCAAGGAGGCAATGGACAGTGGTGGTTGCTCCTTGTTTGTTATGTTGTGTCTTTGCTGCAGAGACTGGGGCATGTCTGTGTTCAAAGCACCATGGTTGTATTGGAAGCTCAGTAGAAAAGGATGAGCCAAGCTTCTGAGCTGTCTTTTGCCCAGGTGCATGTGTCTTTCAAAAGTTGTGACAGCATTATACTTGTACCCAGGGCTTGGGCCTTCCATTGTCTGCAGATCATGTCTAAAAGTGTTCAGCTACCATTTGCATACAACCACACATACAGCTTGTCCAAAATCTTGCACATGCTTAGGGGAGAGCTTTCAAGCATTGAATGCTCTTGAAAAGGTAGGCCTTGGCAGTGACATGGCAATGCTTGTGGCATTGCTTTGTAGAAGTATTCAGCACTGAGTGCTCTGGCCATGTAGCCATGCATCCTCAAAGCATTTACTGCCCCAAAAAGAAATGAAGATTTGACTTGAGCATTGGATGCTCTAAGTACCAAGCACTGAGTGCTCCAAGCAAAAAAATGTATTGGACTAGAGCACAGAAGCTTCATGTTGCTGTGGCACAAAAAAGCCATGCTCTTCACACTGTGTGACAGCAGAAATTGAAACACAATTGCAATGTTTTTCCACACACACAAATATCCAACTTGCATGCCCACATTTGGACAAATTGTGCTGTCTCACCAAGCTTCAGGAACACACACTTAGAATCACTGGTTGTGTTCTATAGTGGTGGTGCACAGCCATGCACACACATAAAACATGGACAATGCTGACAACAACACATTGTTTTCTGCATCAAGAAATGCTGTTTTAGCCTGTGCAAAAATTAGCTAATTTTTAGCTAACCCCAGTCTAAACCCTTAGCAGAATTCAAGGTCTTTAACATAATTAGCTAAAAAATAGATAAGTATCCTAAACTTGCCAACTATTTAGCAGGAGATTAGCTATAAGTTACTACAATGTTACTATGAACTTATGAACTACTTACCTAAAAGGATGCAAGTGGTCTAAGCCCCTAGCAGCCAAACAGCCCATCTAAGTAGATCAGTCTGCCTCGAGCGCGCTGCGAGCGCGCGATAGGCCCGCCTCGAGCGCGCTACGAGCGCGCCATCGGCCC
>OMLO01001297.1_pt1 | contig 18975 bp, 5 predicted proteins | sample 1674811 | NCBI WGS metagenome assembly OMLO01 (sample SAMN06265003, study PRJEB25207) | coral metagenome | isolation source: Coral host | place: Mexico:La Bocana,Puerto Morelos, Mexico | collected 2008-11-13 | reverse complement strand
AAAGAAAATGTCGACGAGACTTCAAGAAGAGAAGGGCTTTACATCAATTACCAAAGATGAAATCATGAAAATGTTATATGAGGAGCTTGAAGCACTTGTTGAAGAAAGGATGAAGGAACAAAATTGAAGAACGTGCGAACTAAAAAGAAAGAGGCACATTTTTTAGCCGGAACAAAACCCTTATAAGTCATAAACGATAAACACAGAAAGTTACTCAAAAGGGGAGAACTCCGGAGGAAAAAATATGGCGGCTATACATTTTACCACAATACCTTGCGAACCTAACACAGGTCAGTTTGCTGATGAGGTGTTATTTAAGAAGTAACAACCTAAGAGCGATAAACGACTATTAACCTTGCAAAGTTATCGCCTGACTCTAATCACTCAATTTTCAAACAACCTGATTAGACGTAGGGAAAATCGTATTTTTGACTCAATTATTCTCCAAAATAAAACAAGATATTAAGTGCAAACTTTACTACTTAACTCTCGACATTTATTGTAGTTGTTTTGTTTTCCTGTGAGGCAGTTAATTTCCTGTTTGAAAGTAGCCTGCGAACAGGCTCCCTCTTAGGTTTAGTGCGAGCTAGCTGAGTGTGATCTAGGACGAGCGGGGCGAGCCTAGAGCAGTCTGGTGACGAGAAGGTGGCTATTTTGAAAGTTTCCGAGGGACACCGTTGAGCGCGGAGCAATACACAATAGCAGGAATAAAAAAATGTCTCAATAATATTTTGGTGAAACTTTTAAGGGTACTCTAGTGCTAGAAAATCAGCTAGACGAATGGTCCATCGCTCAAAGGTAAGCCACTGATAACAAAAATTGAAAAACAATAAAAAAAAACCGTCCATAACCGTTACAGCATGTTTGAACGTCGAATCTGAGTACAAATAAAAAAAACATAGTACAGTGTGAGAATGGTTGTAAAATGTGAGGACAATAAAGTATAAGTTGATGTGAGTCGTTTTACTTTTGTATGCTTTGTTAGAGGAGGAAGAATCGGAGAGTGAACCTTCACATAGGCCCGTCATGTCCGTTAGCCCATAATTCATGTTGGAAGGATGTCATTAACTTATATGACCTCTTGGGATAAAGTCGTGAGATGTTGCTAAAACTGGTAACGGAGAACGGGGATCGGGAAGCCGGGAACGGAAGTAAAAGTAAAAAGAAAATCCGATCGTCAAAACAAATCGTGGCAATCACTTCAGAAACATTGACTTCGAATAACTTCAAGAAAGCAAAGCTTTTCTAGAGTTTATTATACGACGTGGAATAATATATACCATGGATTGACAAACGAACTTATTTCTATTTCATACAACATTGATGATCCAAAAAAGTAGTGAATACTGAATCATATATAGTGTTTCAAAGTGTTTCTTAAGCAGATGAATACTTTTAATATAAAAGCCTTATAAAAAGCTATTATCAATTAAATCTGACTTTTAAGACCGTGGTCATAAATGACAGACCAACCTTAAGAAGTTTTTTTGAAGTGATTGACAGTTGGCTAAGAGATCGTCAACATCGAGATACTTGTCAAATAGGTCTTAAATCGTCCTTTAGAATAATGTAGCGACATCTCGAATAATTAACAGTTATTCACCGAAGGTGAATAGTGGTGGATAACGGGATTGAATTAAAAGTATGTACGCAGACGACCTTACAGCGTTTTATAAAGGATGAGTGCTCTGTTAACCATTTATTCAAGCTCATAAATGATTTTGCAACCGGAGGAAATGTGGCTTGGAAGTCTAAAACGCTACTTAGGTAAACGCGCTCCATTTCAAATTACCTGGCCAGAGGAATATGTATTTGCGCTAGGTGTCGCCTTCGCCTACGACTCCACCACTAGCCATAGAATTAATTTTGAAGAAAAGCTTGTGACACTGAAGAAACTCTTAAACCAATTGATACCCAGGAATTCAACTCTTTTAGGAAGGATTTGTATTGTTAAGACGCTCGTCATTGCTAAGTTAGTTTACAATATATCCGTTCTTACAGTGCCTACGAACTTCGCTGAAAAAGTCAACGATATTTGCTTCAAATTTATTTGGGACTTTAAGCCAGACAAGATAAAACGTCACACAATCATAGGACCTGTGGATAAGGGTGGTCTTAATATGGTTGACTTCAACATGGTGGTTAAATCCCTTAAGGCAGCGTGGGCTAAACGATTATGGAGATGTTAGTAAATGGTGCTCTCTCTTCTCCTCGGTTTCATCCCAGTATGGAGGACGAGTTATTTTCGATTGTAATTTTGACACACACGATTTAAATTTGGCTTCACATGTGCGGAGGTTTTACATAGATATATTGAGTGTTTGGCAGGAGCTGCACTCTAAGACCCCTTCCACAGTTAAGGACTACCAGAATGAAACTGTGTGGAACAACCGTTTTATAAGAATATATGGAAAACCAGTGTTTTACGCGTCATGGTATAAAAAAAAGGATTATTAAAATTCACCAACTTTTTATTAAGATCCGAGTTTCAACAAAATATGTGCTAATCTAGGTTAGCCGGTTTCCGAGAATTTAAGGCCTCCATTAATTTTCCTTGTTCCAAGTCTTGGTTGAGAATTTGAGTAAATGACGGCATTTTCCTCAAAAATACCACACGGGTTGAAATTACAAAAACAATTAGTACTGCAGTTCTCATAAAGAATAACAAAAAACTTTAGCACTTATGTTGGTGCAAAGTTCTATACATTTTTCTTTAAAGTCAGCAGAGTTTTGACAAAACCAGCAACGTATGGTGAAAATAAAACAGAAAAACCATCATTCGCAAATGCTTTATAGACAGTAGGTGATTTGAACGCCGCCTAAAATTCTCTAGCATTATATAAATGATTAAATCCGATTCCTCACCTTGGGTCCTCTTTCCAGGAATTTCTCATCTCCAATGCAGCAGGTTACGTTACTTTTGTGATGTTTCTAAGAATTGTTTCGAGAGTATTCACAAGCATTGTCAAGTTTTACACCTGGTATTTCTGTATTTTAGTAGCTTTGTCGAGCTGGTCTAACTTAACTTAACGGTAATGAGGCATACATAGTTTAAGAAATTAGAGAGTTAATTTCAACAAGGTAGTTCTGAAGAAAATTCTTAACAGTAAGGAATAGCAGCCCACGCCGGTGTGTTTTTTTTTAAGCTCGAGTCTTTCTTCTAGGAATTGTTAATGGAATGCAGCGTCTTACTTTTATTACATTTCTGAGAACTAGTTTAAGAGTATCAACAAACATTTTCAAACTTTCAAACTTAAGGTCTGGTGCAGCTAACTTTTCTTAAATTTCTCGGGCTCTGGTTACTGGCTAAACGTTATGAGTTATGCATGTTTGAAGAATATTTTAAACAGGACGGTTCCGAAGAAATTTCTCATGGCAATCATCAGCCATCTCAGTATCAACTTTGTACTATCTTAACAATGAGCTGGTGAAGAAAAAAATTCTGGCGTGATGCTGTATGTTAATTTCATGACTTTATTTTTTGGTGGATTCATTAATCCATAACGAACCCCGACTGAAAGATTTTAATTTGAAATTTTCTTTTCACAGCTCGTAGAAGTAGAATACAGCAGATGGAAACCCATTTTCCCACCTGTAATGGACTAGTATTCCTACAGGGTCCTCGTTCCTTCATGCAACAGAAATCAAGACAAATCTTGAAAGGTGGGTCAATTTGGCCCTGGTGTGACGTTATCTTCAAACACGAGGTATCAAACGAAATTACTGAATGCTGCAATAGTTGATTCCCACAGTGTTAGTCACACACAGTGCAAAACAGTAGCTACCTTAAGCAGAATGAATTTACTAACACAATATTTCGAGTGTCATGATGTCCATTTCAGATATGGAGACATATGCATTCTCGTCGACCAGTTCTGTTTCTGCAAATGATTTTTTGCTTCAATGCACTTTGAGAGAAACCTTTCTAATATTCTCTATGTACAATGATAACTGAAGGAGGTCTTAGATTACTGAGGTTAAAGACGTTAGACGCCAAATTTCTCATGCTATGTTACTGAGATATATTCAAGAATCCGTTAGAAAACAGTGTAATGTATTTCTTCTTCGGGCATGATTTTTCATTAGTTGATAGAAGCCCTGATATAGATGGTTAAGGTCAGCGGTACCTGAAAACATTGGCTTTTCTGTAGCAGATAATTGACGAAATGGAAAGAAACGCAAATATCTTCGACTTTTACAGAAAATAAACACTTGATCCTCAGTTCATAATAGTTTGTCGAGATCGGATACTAAGCGACTACTGAAGCTAAATACTGAGCGTCGGTAAACAAGCCACTGACGTCACGTTGCGCCAGAGCGCAAACATGAAAGCTTCTTTGGCATTTAGCACTGACCCAGGGCTTTATAGGTATGATTCAGGACGCATTTTGACTCAAAACGGATTTACTTGAATATCTCTAAAAGTCAAGGTTGCCGATGCAAATTGCCACACTGAACTAAAATACATTTCAAAGTTCAATAAAAGGAACGTTAAAAAGAAAGAAAATTGGAATCTAACATGTGAAGAACTTAATGCTGGGATGTGAACAACATACAATGACAGACCTCTACACAATCATAGATGGATTTAGGGATCAAAAACAATACAACAACCGAATCAGATTATAAACTATTTATAGGTGTACCGCTGGCACTACGCCATGAAGATAAATCACGCCGTGATCACGAAATGCGGCGTCTTCAGCGGTCATGCATGCAATATTATGATTGATGTGATCCCACCCCCGAAAATAGATTCCACTAGAAATCATCTCATGACTACTCATTAAGAAAATGACAAAAACAAGTAGCTTTCGTTTTAAAAACATGAATTCATGTAGCTCTCGCACGGGAGTTTGCTTAATGAAATTACAATTAATGTAACTTACTGTGATTGCCAACATTTGTAAAGATAACATATTTTTGACAGGTCTTCTAAAAGACACACACACAGACAGACAGGCATACCGTGAGTGAAAAGGTTGTGCCCCATTCCGGACTACTGATTTTACCGCACGTGAGAACACGTCAAGCACTGAAGGATTCCTGTTTTAACAGGGACTAATTTCCTGTTGCGTGCATTCCTCAGTGTCTTCAGTAGAATCAAGATCTACGCGTACTTTGACTTCTCGCAGCACATCAAAGTGAACGTGGAATGGACTGATCCTTCACACAAATGGAGGCAATGATTACCGAGCATTGGCGTTTTTGCAACTGAGTGGCCCAGAGAAGAGAAGGAATTGAGTAAATGGAGAGTGAAATCACAAGCTCGGTAAACAGTACACTACAACATTCACTAGAGCACAAGAAACTGTTAACTCTAAATAATCAGAGATGATTTGGTATAACAGGGAACAGAAGTACAAAGTCTATAGTGGCATGGCTCAACTCTTGATCGCCGACGAATTCTCTTTACGAGTACCTTTTGAAGAAACGAACAATTATCGATTTATGACGTCATTGATCAGATATACGCATGCTCCAGGTTATCTGTATAAAAACCCAAGGATTGATCGGTTTTCACCCTTGAACATTTTGAGGTAAGAAGTTTTGTTCTTTTTTGTCTCGTGATTTGTTTGTTTTTATGGCAGTCGATCCATAAATTTGATACATTTATTGACACGTGTTCAGTGTTTTGGGATGCATCTCGACATGTTCGAAAGGTAGGCGCAGAAACAAAGAGCAGCAGTATCAAAGCCTATGATGAATGAGCTATCTTGAGTTTATTGATTTTTTTTCAGATGGAAAGTCAGCTCCAACATCAGCTTGAGGTGAGCTATAAAAAACACTTTGTAAAGAATGTTTTACGGTGACTTCTTACAATTCGTATCCTGTTTAGAGAGGGCTAAAGAGCATGTTATTTTGCAGACATAATTTAATAACTAGTCAACAAGAATAATTTATTGCTCCTTGTATCCAAATCAGAAGTATTCGTAACCTGCCTTATGATTACAAATGGACTGCAAACCCTCCAAGGTTACTAAAAAAACTAAACTGCAAGTTTAGCTTTTTGGTTACATTAATAAAATTTACTACAAAGGCAATTTTAAAATGATTCTGGGATAATAACTAATCATGAATATTTAATGAAGTTTCTATACACACACCACAACAACCATTCAACTTTATTTCTTTACAGGTTGAAAGCTTGGAAATACGACAGCACATAACAAGGTAAGGATAGGCATTTTAACAAAGCCTTCAGAAGGTTGTACCTTGGTTTCTGTGAAGATTTTGCGTTTACATCTATCAGTTAATTAGATAGAATTATAAAGGAGAGATAATACCTATAGGCTGTTTCTTAGAAGCCAAAAATGGTCCTGGGGGCAAATTCAGACAGATAATGCATACTGTAGGTCATATCCACCTTCTGACCTTTCCTGTTCGCCATTAAGCCAAACAGTGACCTTTGTATCACAGTTAAATTTAATTTGTCCAAACAATTACCAGAGACCAAAAATAGTTATTCAGTTAAGTCTTCGAGTTGCAACTCCATCCTACTGCCGTATACTATAGGAACAAGATTTTGATATTTCTGTTTTTTGTTGCAGTTCAAACTCACACATAACTCAGAGTGAGCTGGAGGTAAACAGTACATTATTGAACACGCTCTCTTTCGCTTGTGAATTCCATGGCACCCATTTGCAGAACAACACTTGATAACTTTCCCTTTCTTTTCTCTCAGAGATTTACGTTTCTCATGAGACGACAATGGTTGGACCACTACAAAAGAACAAGGTAAGCACTTTGAAAATATCAAATATAGGCTTACAAATATTCTGCACTGAACCGATTATAGTTTATTTCCAATTTTGTTTAACCCAAGAATAATGTACACAAAACCCCAACTACAGGTGGATACTTGACAGTCTCTATGTGTCTTTGGTTCCGAGGTACACTGAAACTTTGAACCACTAGAGCTGAGTGTCGACATAACACTTGTGTGATGGAATATATCAAAGAACATCCTCCATCAAACAATACTAAACTGTGATGAACACCTTACTATAACAGCCTCCTGGTGGAATGCTGGCTATACATCATTGATCCTTTAATACAACGTACTTTATGCTATTCATCAAACGAATTCCAACGCAAAGGACTAAGCACACCAGTATTGTGGATAGAATCCAAGGTTTTGTTGAGCCCAATGACGATTTCCCCAAGGATTAATGAAGTATTAATGAAATCTTAATGAAAAGCCTTTACCATTCAAGGCGATGAATAGCTTATCTTTCAACCAACAAATGTCTTCTTTTAGAATTTTTCCCAATATCGTTTTACTCTTGCACCAGTTGACCACAATGTTTCATCTTTGCCTTCATAATAATATTCTCTTTTAATTTCTCTCAGGGAAGAGAAAGACATGATTAAGCGTATCCAGGTACTTTACACAGAGATTCCATATTGCCTTCACTCATAAGCACCTGTAGGATGTTGTTTGCTTTCCAAAGCTGTTTCCTTTCTTGAATCTTTGCTGTCTGTTATAAATTTCCAGAAAGCTTACAACTCACACGAGTTGTCTGGAACTTTATCTTTTAGAGGGAGGCATATGCCATGCGGGTAAAAATCATCATGATGGGATTATCAAGGGATAATTCATATAACAGGTGAGTACTGCATTGCAAACTGCAGAATGACTGTCACGCCAACTTAACTACTTCCACATTGCGTACCAAAACAGTCCATCCACACAAGCACCACGACACTCGTCGACGCTAATCCACCAAGTATATTTTGGCTTTGTTTACCCAAGTGACAATCAGTGAGATATTAAAATGCCTGCTATCCCCAACACAGTTTGTTATACTCCTTAGCAATTATATCTTTCAGAGTGGTGCCGCATTTTCATTAATTTAGTTTTCCACCATTGGTTTCATCCTCTTCATCACTTAATCCACCCTGTTGCTGCTGAAGTTCCTTCAGGGACTGAGGCAATCTATAAGCAGAATTTATACCTATATTAAAAAGTGCCCCCTGATAGAAACCTCAGCTTATTGACACAATCTTTCCTAAAGTTCCAAAAAATACTCATAAGCCTTACATGCACTGGAAGAGTGTACTTGAATTTGCCTTGTGATTCATTTCCTTTCTATCCCATCACTCCAAAAACCTTGGTAGCCCTACTGAATTGAAAATAGTCTACTCTTTAAGGATAATGTGTTGTACAACTTGGTGCTTATCTTCCAATTTTATTTATATTTCAGGGATCATATATATATTTAAAAGTTGTACAATGTTATAACTAAAAGATTAACTTAATGAACAATAAAAAGGAAGTACAAACCAACATTGATGTCATTTCTATTTTTCTAAAGTGCATTGTAGCTTAAAACGCTCTAAAATATGAATCTACTGTTGCTCATCCGAGAGGGGATTGAAAAAGGTTTAAAAAATATTAGTTCGAAAGAGTTTTCTCTTGTATACTATTTTATTAAGATCTGCCCTGACTAAGACCACAAGAAAACAGTAATCAGAACTTGCACATTCTGTTTGTATTCAAACTGTTACTTTTTGTAACCCAGACTAATTCCTGTCAATTCACAATTATTTTAAACAGTTTACACTTTCAAGGCTGGCCAGGAGCATATTTGGTACGTCAACATCTTCACTGGAAACTATATATGACATATATAATTCAATTTGCAAACAACATCTTTGTAGTCTAGAAATAGCTTTAAAACCAAAAGATTTTAAAACCTGGATAGAAAAGTACGTTTTATTAGTAGTTCTTAAACTTTTGATGTATTTGAGGTAACTCACTTTTTCCAAAAGCAATAAAAAGAACTAGGCAATTTTGGTGTTTGGACGTAGTTAGTAGTGATCACTTTCAACTTCTAAAGCATACATTGGTTACCTATGCAAATTCTATCTGATTGTTACTTTAAGATAAATTACGACACAATACATCATAGCTGGCAACACTATTAATTGCACTTTTCAAGCGAACATTAGGCTTCAGCTTCTCACAGAATAAGAGAGTAGGAGTCTGTATAAATGGGTTATGGACAAAGCGTGTCCTGAGGATGGCTGAATATTGGTCTTTGTAGTTCAACTTTCTCGCTAGCGGAGCTAGCCATAAAATAATGATAATTTTCAATATTACAAATATAAACGTACGCGAACAGATAAAAGAGGTTGGGCAAAATTTACAAGTTGCATCAGACAGACTTGGTTTTAAAAAATAAATCCCTGCCTACTCCTCTCCCCTTAAAAAGAGACATTAAGCCAATTGAGGGAAATGGCAAGGACACTTATCAAACCTCATTTTGAAGTTGGTAATTGAAAAGAATATTTCCTCTGAAACGAGGCTAGGGCAGCCATTTATGAACAGGGCCAACCAAGCTGAGGTGAGTTAAAATTTAATTTTTTCATCGTGTGTAATACCTTTCAACAGCCGTCGACCCGGTTCAACAGAACTTCACGCTGTGTACATACGGACATACAAACGCAAACTTTATTGAAGTGAAAAGTAAGTGTTTTGAAACGGTGAAACGCATCTGAAACGGTGCTCGTGTGACACAATTCTGATTGGATTATGTATTTTGGCTTCTCATATAGACAAAAATGTTAAGACCTTTTCTTCGGTTGACGTAAAACATTCTGACAGTAATGCGCTATACACAAACTGACTTTCAAGGCGGATTAAAGCGTTGTTCATTATCTTTCACACTTAATTTGCAGAACATTTCAAGTTCACAAAATGGAGGCACAACCAGTCCTAAGCTTGACAGGAGACATTGTGGTAAGGAAATGTAGTAAAAGAAATTTCCGTTTTGATATTCATGTCAAATTAAAGAAAACCGGAACATTCATTTAACAATATGTACTTCCATTTTTGTAGATACGTTTTCGTTTTGACATGTTGGTCTACGACAGCCAAGGATTACCGAGCCTCGTTCACTTTTCCATGACATTTTTTATATTCATCCAGGAAAATAGGTCAGTAAGAATCAAAGTGTTATCCGTCAAGCTATACGATTACATGTAAATACCTGGATCACAAGCTTCTGTTTGAGAACACACGAGCAAAGGTCAAACGTCACTTTGTTATATAAATAAACTCTTCCTGTTCAGCTCATCACAATATTTCAATTTCCCACCTATTATCTCGAAATTGTCTTCCAATATTCGTGTATCAATGCATTTTTTGTATATGCTCTTGTACAGAAATGTTTTAGGCGAAGGGAAATAACCCGTAGGAAAAGCATTATATAGTGGGCTTACTTCCACTTCCACTATCAGCCATAGAAATATTTTATCACAAGAAAATAGTAATCAGAACTTGCATAGTTCTGTTTATATTCAAAATGCTACTTTTTGTAACCCAAACTAATGCCTGTCAATTCACAATTATTTTAAACAGTTCACACTTTCAAGGATGGCCAGGAGCATATTTGGTACGTCAACATCTTCACTGGAAACTATATATGACATATATAATTCAATTTGCAAACAACATCTTTGTAGTCTAGAAATAGCTTTAAAACCAAAAGATTTTAAAACCTGGATAGAAAAGTACGTTTTATTAGTAGTTCTTAAACTTTTGATGTATTTGAGGTAACTCACTTTTTCCAAAAGCAATAAAAAGAACTAGGCAATTTTGGTGTTTGGACGTAGTTAGTAGTGATCACTTTCAACTTCTAAAGCATACATTGGTTACCTATGTAAATTCTATCTGATTGTTACTTTAAGATAAATTATGACACAATACATCATAGCTGGCAACACTATTAATTGCACACCGATCCTTTATTTATTTATTTATTTATTTTGCTTTTTAATGATTCTTATTTTCTACTTTTAACAGTTTCAATTCTACCAATTACAGATGGAAAGGAGCCCACTTCTTGTTATGCGGGTCATATATGTAGGAAGCTTGACAGGGTTTGTTTTCTTCGTTTATAGCAGGTAAATTTAAATCTTTTACCACTTACCAGCATGGAGGTAAAACACACAACACAATAATTGCTAATAACAGAAATAACTTAAAAGTGAGCAGAGTACATTTTGGTTTAGTACGTACAAAGAAACATATTTCGGACGTAAAGATCAATAACTGTATTTTAGCTGTAGAAAAATTCATAAGAAATTTTCTTTCGGCCTGATTGCATTTGTTTCGATGTCTGCAGAGAGCATGATTTCCTCTGATATTTTGTTCTGGGTTCATGTAACGCCCAGCTGTAATTGCATGCCGGAGATGATAAGATAGTTTTGAATTGAGGTAACTATACTTCGTTCTTGGCTGATTTTTTTCTATTTGCTATTTTGTTGTTAAGGATCTCATTTTTGACTGAACACAGAGACAACCAAGGCCAGGACAACCACAGGCAAAACAACCAAGACAAAGGCCAAAACAACGATGACCAAAATGACAACAATGACCAAAACAACCAAGGTCAAAACAACCAAGATCAAAACAACCAAGGTCAAAACAACCAAGGTCAAAACAACCAAGGCCAAGGCAACCAAGGCCAAGGCAACCAAGGCAACCAAGGCAACCAAGACAACCAAGGCAGCCAAGACAACCAAGGTAACCAAGGCAGCCAAGGCCAAAACAACCAAGGCAACCAAGGCAACCAAGGCCAAAACAACCAAGGCAACCAAGGCCAAGGTAACGAAGGTAACCAAGGCAACCAAGGCCAAAACAACCAAGCCCAAGGCAACCAGGGTGAAGAATGGCTTGGAATCCTATGGGTAGGCCATTTACATGTCTGTCGTTCTAGAATTCAATTGTTTATCCGTCCACTAATGAAAGGAAACAAATATGACATGCCAAATGTAACGAAACTTCTATTTCCTCTGACCTCCTTAAAACTGAAGAGTTGTAGTCATTCCTAGTTGTTACTAATAATAACACATAGAAGCCAGAGTTTGTGATTTGACATGGTTTGAATGCTTCCTCTTTGCTTCACGTGTATATGCATCAGTATATTACAAAGTAGAATAGTGTAGTTTGCATAGCAAGCGATTTTAAAATGAGGTTTTGTCTGATGACTGGCTGAGTACCCTTGCAAATTAATTCCAAGGGCATTTCAAAGACTTTTAAACTGGAACTTTTCAATATAATTTAATTAAATTAATTGGCCCATAATCTAATGAGGAAAACCAGGAAGTTAATGACTGTAGCTGTTAAAAATTTAAACATCGTCGTTAAACAACCCTATGAAACAAAAACTTGCTCGTCAGAACCTGACAAAAGATGGCCGTCAAACCAAAACATCTAAATCTCTACCAAATATTTGTTTATTTTCGTCTTTACTTAGATTTTTTTCTAGTTGCTATCCTTCCATTAGTTTAAGGTCCACAAGTCTAGTATTAAAGAAGATTGTCCACTTAAATCCATCTGCCTTGTTGTATTCTTAGAAATGTAATTTTTTATTCTGTCTTTTCAGATATCTGATGAACTTTGAAGAGTGCAATCTAGAAGAACTGTTCAGAGACCACTATTATTCTAAGGGATTTATTTATTAAAGATAAAAGTATATTATACTGGAATGATACCTCGAGTGTTAATATAAGACAGTCGTAAATGATGAAATTTACTTAGACATAATTTAAGGAAGCATCATATTGTAAATCGTTTCCGTTTTTTTGTTATTTGACACCAACTGTAACTACTGTTGCCGTTTTTATAATTGTTGCTAACACTATTAGCCAATATTTAAAAAAGATACCCCATCGGTACAAGAAGCACTGTCAACAGTTACGATTCCACTCTTTTAAGGAGGCTATGTTTATCTCATCTAATTTTGCTGATGCTTTCCTATTTTCGTTTCTTATAAATTGTAAACTTAAACAGTGAAACATTAATTTTTCCTGATGAAAATCCAGCTAAATCAAACTGACTAACGTCTACAATGGGATACGCTTTAATCTTAATCAGAGTTTGCTAGTGATTGGATGGTATTCTACAGTTTTAGACCGTTAGTAGAAGTTTAGGTCTCCTAGAGAACAGTTTCTATGATATTAAATTACCCAAGATAGCGTGACTTAGCCTCGTCACAACACCAGCTAGTTCCAAGGTTCAATTCTCCTTTATTGTTTTGATGTTCCGATAATCATGTAGTAAGGCTTTCAAATGAAGGAAGGAAAAAAATAAATATGTCTAGTGATTTTGTTGGATTTAAAATGTTTCATTTACCTCACGCTGCACCTTGGATATCGTGACAAAACTAAGGACTGTATTTCCAACACCAAGCGCCCTGGGTAGACTTGCCACTATATTAAAGATAGCGGATCCACGATCACGCTGTTCTACGACCGAATCAGTCACAATAAGACTGTTCAAAGACATCATTAAAACAACACGAAAGGACCGCACGGCATCTGCTATTTTTGTATGTTCCCTCATGCGGAGAGGGCTTCTTTTGATAAAATTGGTTTCATCAACAATTAATGATACGATTTCCAGAAACGTTGTTACTCTAAAATGGAGTTTCGTATCTTTTTCATATTTTCTCTGGACAAAATGTGCTCATATAACTTAAAGCTGCTTTCCATAAGCAGTCCTAAGATTGACTTTTTATTTTATTGGTGCTTTCACAAGTTCGAAATTGTTTGTCAAAAGTGGAGGGAACTTATTTTCAAAATAGTATAAAGATATTTTTCTATCTACAAAGATAATAAAAAAAAGCGCACCAAAATTGTTATTCGGTAAGTTTACGCAGATTACTTTCAATAATAACAAAAGGTGATGTCAAGGTCATCATGCATCATCATTTGGATTCCTCCACACGAAATTAGGAAACTTAAGTCCATTTTGATTTCCTGATTTTCGTTTCCCTTTGTTCTCCGGCACAGGAATGACTATACTTCATACAAATTCCAAACAGTTGTACGACTGCAGCAGGCAGTAACTTATAAGACAAGCAAATAAGTGATACATCGGCCCATATATAGACAATTATATATTTGGGCGTGAGATCAGAGCTGAGGTCAAAGTTTTGAGCCAACAATTAGTTAAAAAGTGTAAAGCAATCACTGGGTGTTCCAAGTTTGTAGGCTGGATTTAATTGCAGAGAAATCTCGAATAGCTAAACACTGCAGACGCCATCAAAATTCGACGCCAAGAACGCACACTTTTCCAAAGTCGTATGCAGCAGACTGAAGAAGTAGCGGTGATACTAAAGCTGGTGGCCAAATCGCTTGTACGCAGTTGGCTTGAATATAGTGTACATAAAATAACAGTGATAATGTGTCACCGTGCTCAGAGATTCCTATCAAACAGCCAGGAGTTGAACCGAACAAAAAGGTCTGACAGGATTATATTCTTTGCAACAGTCATCGACCACGTAAATGATTCTCCCAAGGCGTCTGTCCTTGAACAGCGACGAAACCTGCCTCACTGATAATCGCTTAGTTAACAAATCTTTTAGGACTGAACGTGATGGACATGCAAGAAGAACTCGCAAGAAGCATGCACATACAAGACAGATCGATTTGCTCATCCGGAAATAAAGCAAGACACTTCAAAAGACATTACAGTTGTTATTCAAGAGAGACTGGGCACAAGCTCTCAGTTTTCGTTTTCACTTTTATGTTTTGGACGACACGCATCTAAACGGCACGTTGACTTCGTTGACCTCGTCTCCATCATTGAAGGATAGTTTCATGAAGTTCAACTAGGTAGGAGGAAGCAAAAATCAAATTGATTCCTGAAAGTAGCGTCACGAATGTCTTATTTGTCTACCACATTTTTCGCGTGGTAACTTTGTTCACTGAAATAGAAAACGCCACGTGCCTTTCTCGTTGTCTTTAGGATAGCTGGCGATCAAGAAACGTGGTTAATTTCATTCGTGCAGGGGAAAACAGAGTAGGTATAGACGTGGAAGCATCTTTATACGCAGAGGTAAGTACATCTAAATAGAGTGAAGTATAGGTTCTAATATTTAGAAGCCGAAAGCGCGCACAACCGCGTTCGCTCGCTAAATATTGAATTCACGAAGTTAACACATCATCTTTTCGCAAACACTAAGTTCACCAGTTACTTGCGTCTATAATTTGCTTTAGTTCAACGTATTCTTTGATGGTGATTTCTTGTTCTTATATCAAACCATTTACACGATATTTACTCCTACAGCCCCATTTTAACAACGATACGCCCATCATGTTAATCGTGACTGTTGCTGTCGTGGTAGATGGAAGACTCAGAACAATCGGTCTAATAGTTGTCATCTTCAGGTAATTTGTTATCCTTATTAATTCCAGAGGTATTTTCTTTCTATGACTGTGAGTTATGTTATGAGCTGTTATTTAAAATCCCTTTTCAAAATGTTGGGGTCAAAGTATCAATTGGTTTACATATGACCACTTCCTGTGAAGTTCGATTAACCCGCCATACCTCATGATTATGCTATCAACAATAACACGCTTATAACAAACAGCTTAAGCGTGCTTTTTCCTGCCTACATTTACAACCGCATAGAGGTCTCCGTCATTTAATCCAATAGTCTAAAACGTCTAATATGTTAAATACAGTCTTCAGTGCCACTTAAGACGATCACGTGTAGGATCTACCTCAATAACTTCCCTCGTACATCCGCATGCTTGGGTTAGTTTCAAAATTTTCTGCTACTATCGCTGAAGGGAATTTCTGACTAATGTATTTTTTTTACTTCTTAACACAGAATATACCAAGGGTGGACAGATTATGTATGTATGTTTGCTTGTGTATAATATGCCGTCCACTGTTTACTTTCACTGTATACCAGGCTAAAGGCACGTTGTAGGACCATGTGATATCATATGGCTTTGGATGTCACGAAATTAATTTTATGAACGTCCCGAACTAAGTTGTTCACACCAGCTGAATTTTCTTACGAATCTAAGCAGTATAATTCAAAATTTATATGAAGGCACTGAAGAACGTCTAGGAAATTTATCTAAAAAACTTAGCGCGACTCCGTGATTATAATTTTATGAAACAGTTTCATCTTCCTAAACACCTATGCAGAATCATTGAAATTTCATCCTCGAGAAAAGAATGTCTTAGAAAGTTACAATTTTTTTGATTTCACAATATTGCCAATGCATTTTATATTATTCTAATGTGATTTAATTGCGTAACATGGATAAAAGTATTGCCTTGACTTTATAACCAGGGGTAAAACTTGGAAGGAGATAAAGTAATACAAATATGAAGACAAGGTTGTGATTGCACAATTATTGACGACAACTACCGTTGTTTACATGGTCTTAGTGACCCTTAAAATAAACTAAAAGGACTGTTCTAGCAAATGCAGTGAGGTTTGGTACTAAAAGATACACCTCTTTTTTTCCAGATACCCAATGAACTATGAAGTGGACACAAAAACATCTTACCCCGAACAGTATTTGTGCAAAAATATGATTATTAGTCGTTACAGCTATCAGCTGGGAAAATATCAGTTATTTATTATTTAATTTTGCATATAATTGCCCACGAGTGCAAATATAAGCTTGTTTTGTGTTGAGAGGTGGTGTACCGGTGGAACTGGAACCCTCAGTGTTTTCTGGAAATTGTAATCCTAAAACATTACTTGTAATATAATTGCACATGGACAGAAATTATTTGCCTAGTAATAATGTCTTCATTACTTGGGAAGTTTTTGATTCTGCAATTTTAACTTTTAATGACTGCCATAAGGAAACCATGAATGCTACATTGCATGATTAATCAACTACTACACTGGTAAGCTAGCAATTTCAAAACACTTGTAAATAATCAGTAAGAATGATTAAGTATTTATATCTATAATGATTAACTCTTACTTAGTTACGTTAAAAAAACAAATTTAATGTTGATTAAAGCAAAAGTGATTTTCTTAAAGTGGTAAAAAAAAATGGCAAAAAATGGTTGTCGTGGAAATGTCAAACCTTGCTGAACACATGACACTAACGTCAACACAGCCTCAGATTTTGACAAAAGTCAACAAAAATACATCTTCAAGCCTTAAAAGGACCCCAAGTCTGAATAAGATTAAAACTATTTACATAAAATTACTTACGTTTCGAGCGTTGATTCTTATTGTTCATAGCAAATATGGTACAGAACAAAAATGCTCTTACTTCCGTATTATTTCTTTATATAATTTTGTTCAACTCATCTGTATTTTGCATAATATCCGTATTGGGTCTTTGGCGTATATAAATATGTACTCTTGACTTGTTATTAATAATTATCAATAATAAATTTGATTAGTTTGCGTGACAGACGAGTCTATCGTTCAATGTATGAATTGTTGACGTCTCTATTTTTGACAGCGTGGATATTCAAAAGCTCCTAATAGAAAAACTCTCAATTCAATCGATTTTGCATTTCTTTAATGCATGTCTTGAAGGAAGAGCGTATTCGCATATTTCGATTGAGAGCAGTTCGAAGTTTGTTTTCTTTTCTTGAAATAGCTTTGAGAAACAATCCCAGTTCAAGGCTTAACTTGGAATTTTTTTACCAACATGTTTCTTATTCAATAAGTATTTTAAATTAAGCTTTTCTCCGTTTTATCGCTAAAATTACAACGAGAACGTCGCCTAGAAACCACACTTACCCTTACCAAAACCCTTACCCTATTTATTTTCAATTGAAGACTTTGCTTCAAAAGTGAAGTGAGTTATTTTCAAAGCAGCGTTAAGTTATTTTGCTTTCTTGGTCAAAGGTCGCAAAAATGTGATGAGTGAATGGTTTCTCTATCATGCGGAATCGTTTATGCAGATTGGTAACAAAACATAGGTCATCATGGATCATATACTGGATTCCTACGAACAACAACTATGAAACTAAAGTCATTTTCGTTTTATGAATTTCCTTTATCAGTTCTTCTCAGAGTATTGGCTGCACTTCACACAAATTCCAAATATTTGTAAGACTATGCCAGATAGTAGCTCATTAGACAAATATAAAACTAATACAACCACCTAGCAGCAAATATTCTTTATGCAAGCTTGACATCAGGAGGTAATCTATTTGAGCCAGGGCCAACCAATGGAATCAGTGGGCGTTTTAAGTTTGTTTGACAGATGGAATTTCTGAGAAACACTCAAATCACTTAGGGATACCTCCGTGTATATTCTAATTCTATCACGATAGTGGCTGCACTGGTGTTTTAAATCCAGAAACCGGTGCATATATAGATCGTAAGACGTTGGCTAGAGTATAGTGTAGTTGAAAGTGACAATAGGTTACTGTGCTCAGAAGACGGTCACGAGTTAAAAGGAAACAAAATGTCTGACAGGATTATATCTTTTGCGACAATCATGGACAATACAAATGGTTATCACAACGCACCTCTCCTACAGGAACAGGGACGAAATAAGTTTCATTTATCCGCGTTCAGATAACAATCCTTCAGGGCCGGGTTGTTCAAAAGGTGGATAACGCTATTCACCGGATAAATCACTACCGAGCGGATAGCGTGGTTTGCTTTGTTAACACTTATCCACTGGATAGAGATTTAGCCGGTGGATAGCGTTATCCAGCCTTTGAACAACCGGGCCAGAAGTGCGAAGGTAATGGAAGAGCTAGGAGTATGGTATATGGTCTATTTCGTCAGAAAGGTATGTGCATGTTTGTGCATGATTTGCTAAACAGATCTATCTGATTTATTATTCCGAGAATCAAATTAGCGCAGCGCCGCGTCTTTGACCTAGAAGACTGGGAAACAATATTTTTTCACGTGAATTCTTCAACAAAGTCAGATCAGTGCGTTGAAGAACGCAAAGTTACTTCTGAAGTGACGGAACTGCTCCTTTTTAATTTCATTTTGGTACGTACAACTTCAGACTGCAGCGTTTCTACTGAAAACTAATTGTCTTACCAAAGGCATGAGGTGTATTTCAATTTCAAAACAATTTCCTAGTTAGAAAACTGCTTGTTTTTGTCTCAGGGGAGGTAGCGACAAGTTTCGTTTTGGTACGTACGACTTCAGACTGCAGCGTTTCTACTGAAAACTAATTGTCTTACCAAAGGCATGAGGTGTATTTCAATTTCAAAACAAT
>OMLO01001296.1_pt1 | contig 18975 bp, 7 predicted proteins | sample 1674811 | NCBI WGS metagenome assembly OMLO01 (sample SAMN06265003, study PRJEB25207) | coral metagenome | isolation source: Coral host | place: Mexico:La Bocana,Puerto Morelos, Mexico | collected 2008-11-13 | reverse complement strand
TTCACCTCCTAGCGAAGTGAATATAGCGTCATAAGCAGAGTATTTCCACCAATCAAAATGTTCCATTCTTATATTCACCTCTGGAAATTAGACTAAAATTGGTTCGCAGAAACCGAATAAAAACTTCAAAGCCTTAATTCTCTCAAAATACCCAAACAAGCAGATCATCAACATTTCAAGAACGATATGTTTCTTGGGTTTAACCAACTGTTATCAAATTTTCAAGATTGGGAAAATACGCACAATTATCTGTCTAAAAGCATTTTTAATTTGTGAAACGTTTTCCCTGTTATAAAGTTAATATCAGTTAATATAACCTCAAAACAGTGTTTGTGACCTGGACAACTTGATTAAGGACAGGAAACACTTAAGTCCATGCTTTTCAAGCCATGCGTTAGTAAATTGTCGTTCTTATAATTAACACAAGATTTTAAAACTTAAGAGTAGTTATTCATTAACTATCGCGGAGAGAGTTGTTTTATCAAAAGAAGGAATTCTGCCCGGTAGGTGCTTGAAAAAGCAACAATCACCGGTACGTGTATTTTGGTTTTGTGCTTGAGGAAAACTCGGGCAGAAAAAACAACAAATGATTATCATGACGTCAAGCTTCATCGTTTTAAAATGTTTTCCCTCACAATAAAACACAAAGTAGCCGTTTTCAAATTCCTCCGGTTTCAAGAGCATTTTCGAAAAGCTCCGTTTTCCTGGAGGATTTGTGTGGACGGTACAGTGGGCTTAACTGTGGAAATAAAGCTGCGTTTTCAAATTTCTTCGGTTTCAAGAACGTTTTCTAAAAGCTCCGTTTTTGTGACGAATTAGTGTGGACGGTGGGCTGCGTGTTTAGATTTCCTGCCTAGTGTGGACCGATGTAACGATTGAGGAGGCATCACTGTTGTGTAGGAGCGTCTTTCTTGTGCCGGGCTGCCGGGACACCAAACTATCCCAATAGGGTTGTGTGGACCTACATACCTGTAAGTTTTGTGCTGGTTGAGATGAAGTCTCATTGTACCTTAGGAAGGTATTGCAATTTTAAGTGTCTCAAGTGTAAGCCCACTGATTGTCGTTGTAAATCCTGAGGAGGCATGGTATGACTAACTTTTTAAAGTTAAAACTAACATGCGACACGTCATTACAGAGCAGATTTCTCCGTTAAGAGGAACGGACACAAGAAAGTTCTTTCAGCTTGACTATAATTCCTCTAAAATCCTTGGGGATTATGGATCTTGTACCAGGCAGCTAGGGAACCATGAAGTTCCCTTCAAACGTTTTGCGTCATTCTGAATAGCAAAAAGATTCTTTTCAAAATGCTATTTGGAAGTGATTTAAAAATTTTAAGAAGAAAAGGAATCGGGAATTTAAATCATTTAAATTCCCGATTCCCTTTCTTCTTAGTACCATACTAATAATTTCAGCTTCGGTTCTTAGTCACCATAGCCTGTAACAGGCGTTTCGTTTTTTGAGCAAAGTTTGCGCAAAATACCGTGACGGCGAGAGAAAAAAAGAAAAAAGAAACGGTTATACTTTGCAATGCTACCTAAATACACGAGCGTTAGCGTGGAACAGGCTGCGCCGGTCACCTCTTTTATACGACTAGTCGAGTCCTTGACCGTTGCCTGCGATCCCTGTGTTTCAGCGACAGTTATTTACCAAACAGACAGCAGAAATACAACGATTCTTCTAAAATTTTTAGCCGTTCATACAGAGCTACACAACGTTAGCATTTGCCAGTTGACTCGATAACTCAGTTCGTGGAGCACTGCAATGGTATCCCAGAGGTCATGGGTTCGTTAAGTCATGTTAAGTTTCCCACCAGCCCAAATAAATGACCTTTCACATATTACAGTACAGAATACTTTAGTAAACAGCAGCTATACATTGTAAAAAGCAAACTGAAGGAACAACAAAATAGAAAATACAAATAAAACTCGTGTTTATGTTATTGCAACACTACACCCTGTAATGGAACTTTGAGAGAACGAGAAACACTGCCTGTGAGAGGCGACAGTTGACGAACATAAGGGTCAACTTCGCCTCAAAGCAATCAACAACAAATATTCTGGGTATTTTCTGCAAGAAAATAATCTTAATAATGCTTTCACTAATCTAGAATGCTGCTAGTGCATGTATCGTTTGGTTAATGACGTAACATGAGAAATAGTCAGTGCACGACGACAGCAATGTTCGTTAACTGACGATTAATTTCTTCAACGAAGTGTTTGTTACTGAATGTAACCACTATTCATTTGCCCCAAAAACGTGGTAAAAGTTTGGTCAACTTATTAGTTTGATGATTTAACTGAATATTTTCTTTTCAATACAGTTTCAGAGGAAATATTTACAAATTCGTCTCTTAATTCAGTAAAAGTTGACATTTGCTAGTGATAATCAGTGATAATTCATTGTCGAATAATGTATTATCACAAATAAACTGTCCGACAGCTGTTGTTGTCATATTTCACTCGTGAATCTGTTCGGTTGGGAATCATTAGGCGATATAAGTCGAAATTGTTTTCATCATTTTGTTAGCAAACGGGATTTTGAGCGCGATGCTAAACGAGTACGCTTAGCAGAAAGGTTTCTGAAGAGTCCCTTTGGCCAGGACGGCGGCATGAAGGCGCTTCTTAAGACTATCCTCGAACAATGTATTATCACAAGCCTCTTACGTCGACCGTTAAACGAACACAAGTACTGTGTTCCGTATGTAGTTTATGGTGAAACAACATTTTCTTACCTCTAAGTGCTTTTGGTGTCCGGCTTGTTTTGCTAAATAATTTCCAATCAATTTCGCGCACTTCAGGACAACGTTCGACTCAGTCGGTCATTTTACAGTTGTCTGCTTAGCTACCTGGCCTCTGAATGGCACCCCTGGAGGTGACCTTTGTTTTGACCTCACTGCTTTTGTTGTGTAAATCAAGTTGTTCTTATGTCAACTAGTTTGCATTTAATTTCGAAAAGCAAGGAGGTTTATATCAAAACAAGGTCACCTCCAGCCTCGCTTGCATTCATAGATCAGTTAACCGACCTCTAAACTATTAAATGGTCTGCACCCATGACATCTGCGATATCGGTGCAGTGCTCTACCAACTGAGCTTTCAAGCCATCTGGCAGCTGGTCGCGTTTTGAGCCCGTAATATACCCGAAGATGGTGAAGAATGCAAGTAAATATATGAGAAACGATATCTTGGAACTGCGGAGGAAGATTCTATATTTGGTCTTGTCTCATTTGGGAACTGCCAGACAACGTATTCTTAGCAAATTCGCAGTTTGCGGCATAAAGCCTTGGAATATGTTAAGCCACAAATTCAAAATGGAATTCCACTACAACGCCAAGTAATATCGAATTTGATTATTCGGGCCGAAATATTTATTCTCAACACATGCGAGAGGTTATTTACCCGCGTCAGATTGTGTCATAAACAATGAAATTTAGTGTCGTGTATGAGAATCGGAATTTACAAAAGGACCTCTAACGAGAAATATCTCCACTAAAGGTTTGTTTCCACCTGAGAAGCACACGATAATGTGCAAGCATAAGGGCAACTCCGCTACATTTCAGGAGGGCTGGTGTCTATTCTCATCTCCAGTGCCACGCGTTCCGAACGCGATTGAGCTGACACGATATCGAGATTCCGTTTGTGCCGTTTGCATAAGCCGTTATGATATGCGAGTGAAAAAAACACGGTTAAAGTGGTGGCATCTTTCCAATCAAAGCCATTTTAAAACATAAAAAAGTAGTCTGTATAAGAAGAAAAATGATGTTTTTTTCAAAAATCTCTTTTCGTTCCAGAGATATTCGAGTTGTTGAAATATGCAAATTAGCCAATTAATGACGTCATACTCTTAATCAAATTTTGATCAAATGTGATGAAGAAAGATATCTCAGCCAGTTTGAATCAGAAATGTTTGATTCTTTGCAGTACGATTCTATTAAATGTGCTCCGCAGTACGAACTCAACAGTTTGTTACCATGGCAATATACTGAGTTCGAGACCTCCCCAATATTAAAGGCTTTTCTGGCCACCTTCCATTTTGATATTTGCTAATGGTGCCTCGTATGTATGATCCAGCAAGCATATGAATATGTTAGCTCGAGTTTGTGGCACCATTTAATGTTTTTTGTGCTGAAAATCGCCAAAAGATTGGGGACTGGAAAAGACTGAGTTGCCATGGGAACAGAATTATTATAGTCCTTTGTGTGTTTCTTTTAGAACTATTAGCCTACCAAGTTTCAATGATCTGTGATTGAAACTGGCCAAGATAGCTCTATTAATATACCTCATATAATATTGGGTTGAGTATATGACGTCATCAGTCATCTTATTTGCATATTTTACAAATCACATTTGATATTTTACAAATATCTCTAGAAGTAATGCAGATATTTGCAAACGGTATACGGCGTTTTTATTCTTTCATGGAATTCTTTGTGATACACCTAGAAAATCTAGGGGTAAAATTTTGATCATAGTACCACTTTAAATCCAGTGCACATACGTATACAGCAGTTACATTATCCTCAATTTGGCAGCCCTAAATAAAAAAATTCCTTGATCATAATCTGAATAATGGAAAATTTTTGGTGGGCCATTCTATTTTAAATTTCGTATCATCGCAAATGTTTTCTGCTTGAGTACGTACACGTTGTGTTAAAAAGTCCTTCGTTAGTTTTTCGTTCCCTCCATTGATTTCGGTCCGTTGGCCTGTTATTGGCCTTCAAATCCTCCTCCAGGTTTACCGTCGACGGCTGCTTTGCCCCGAGGGTTCCAATGGTCGGTATGCTACATAACTAAAAGTGGTCTTCATTGGGACAGGTGTCACCAATCCATCCCCAGGTAAATCTGTTCACAGACCCTGTATTTTGTCTTGAGTTTGTCGTCATAACAAGCTTGGCAACATATTTATCCCGGCGCGTGGGATATAAGCGACCTTCCCTTATGATATTTTATTGTTGAAATCCTGTGGGTACCGTGAAACTGAAGTACTAAGTTGTAGATGCTCGTTTCTCTTCAGGCAAGTGATAAACATACTTCGATCTTTTCTATTTTTATATCACATGAAGAAGCTGACCTCCAGTTTGTAATGTATTGTAGTTTGTAAATCTTATGTTTCTAGCGTTACATTTGTCATTGCTAAGTATGTATACTTTTCCCAGTAGTACTAGTATTTTCAATGTTGGCGAGTACAGTCAAGCCAGGCTAACTTGTTCAAATGAGGGCACGGTTTTTTCGTGAGCCAGTTAACGCTAAATTAGGATTCAAAGTTAGCCGAAGAATAAATTTTCGGCGGAGGCAAGCGACAGCCGGAAATAGGTCTGCGTTCGCAGGCTAGCCTAAAGCGGGCACAGGTTTGGTACAAGGTTTTTGCCGCACCACTCGATCACACGGATAAAGATAAAGATAAAGAGGTTTCCCGTAATGGAAACCTTTTCAATTACCATAAACCTGCCTAAGTAACGACAGCTGAAAGTAGTGATCCCCTGAAAGTAACGCAAAAAAATTGCAGTCGCTTATAAATTCCGAAAGTGGCGAATCCCGAAATTGGCGACCCTCCAAAAGTAGAACTCCGAAAGTAGCGTAAACGTTACTCCGAATTGGTCATTCTCACTTCCAACTCATAAACCAAACTCCGAATTCTAAATACGTACTTACTCCACATAAGCAGTCTTGAGCTGGGGTCGTCAGGGACTAAGCGGGTTTTTCATGTATCACGGGATATTAGCTACAAACACAAGATGGCGGGGGGCCAACTCGAAAGCATCACTAACATGTGCACCGGGACCATTGACGCTTTTCAGCAAAGTTTGTACCAGCTGTGGTGATGAGATATTAGAGAGCTTGATAAACGACGACGACGACCCAAGGGACAACGCCTAGTCAAAAATGAACTTATAGTTTGTCACCGAAATTCGCAATTACCTTAAACTGTTCAGTACGCCAATGGCTCTGAAAACGTGCAATGACAGCGTTCAATTCCAAATTGAAAAATACGAAAACTTAGCTCTCTTCGTTTACGTTCCTCAGACTACTGGTCATTCCATGTTGTTGTTTTGCAAAGGGCGGCAAATAAATAAAGATTTATAACGCACGTGCGCAGCTATTGTTTTGCTGATTAGATCGTTTGTTTGGTAACGTTTCCGTTGCCGACGTCATCGTGGTGAACGGAGGACACGGGTATGAGGTTATTCTTTCCTTTTTTCTGAAACAGCACGGAATAGAATTGAGCCTGCTAACACTCAAGGATAGATTCGAGTAACTTTGGCTTCGACAACGGAAAGTACTTGATTATGCTCTAAACTTGAGCCCGTGATATAGTCACGTGATACTGGTCAGCAGATACCTTGTTTTGACAGGTGTCAATTGACCATAACATGAATGTCCCCTAATATCAAAGATGTACGCTATAAGCCAAGGCTGCATGTCCCGGTCACTATTAGCTGGAGTATGGCCACCGTGTTGCGCGTCGGTCGCAGTCGTGCTTACGCACCCATAAGCAATACAGCTAGCCATGATTACCATGAGGAAAGCCACCCACAGGTGCCTATAACTATGGTGTTCCGCTTGGGGGCCCCACCTACGGGTCGCCAGAATTCCGCCAATATGTCGCAGGTAACCAGAAATGGTATCCACTGGTGCTTGTGAGAAGGGCTACAAATTCATCACTTGTACCGAATGCCAAGCCAGAGGGCGGAAAACACACCCTATTCCATATCCATTCCTATTCCACCATTTTTAGACCAAAACAGCTAAAAAAGGTACTTTTTTTGAGGCCGCATATACCTTTATAGCCAATATGAGGGAGTTTTCCCCTCGAAGAGCCAAAAGTTAACGTTTAATTTATCCTTTTTCCCTGCTTCCCTCGCGTTGCTTCTTTCAACACCTTTTTAAGCGCCAATTCAGTAGCTGATCATCGTTTCAGTCTAAATATTTTCAACATTCTACAAGGCTTCCTAATTACGTACTTTGGTTCTACGTCAGTGACATTTGAAAACGATTTTTGCATGTGTGATCATTTTGAATAAGAATAAGAATAGTGGTTTACTTTCCAAAATCAAACCTAGACTATTACAGCAGAGATCAACATTTCTTTCAGTTTACAAGGCAACATATACCTCTAAATTAAGGCCTTCGCAAAAACAACAGTTTCTTTTCAAAGTTAAACGGCACTTCCTTTCTATTCGTCTTAGTGTCTGCTAAAACAATTACAAACCCAATAGGTTCTCCAGAGATTTAATAACGAATTGAGGTAACCTTTGAGTGGATATAAATAGCATTCAGATCAGTGATGCTTAAATTCCTTATGTTGAAATAAGATGTTTGTACTTGCAATGCTGGACATAAGGTAAACTGATTTTTGTATCCGGTCCCGTTTGTGTAGGGCATTTGTAGATAATCGGATTAGCAATTAAATCTTTCAAGGTTTGAAATATCGATGTCGGTGGGTGCCTAAAAGCTTCCGACTCTTCTCCTCGCTAGGCAACTGATGAATTTGAGCACCTTTTACCTACAGCATAACTAGATCAATGTTAGAGCCAGAATCAATTAATATAGGACCTAAAACGTCACATATAGTGAAATGTCCCATTGTTTTCTTTCAGACGGTGTTCCCTTTGAACTGTTAAAATATCCTGTCCAAATCTAATCATATTTAATAGCTGCCTTTCTCTTCTCTCTCCAGCGAGCCCGCAGAGGCGTAAAATATAAACAACTGTTCCTTAGGACTACTTAAACTATTCAGAGACCTAGTAACTGTACATTATCAACGTTTGCTCGCGTAGAAATTGTAATTGTTGCTGCTTCTCGATGAAGCTGGGAAATACATTAGCGTGTTTAATTTCAGAACGTTTCAAGGCAAAGAAATTTGTAGCTAATCGAATAATTGATCACTTCATTCAACATTTGAAACTGAACCTAACACCAAAAACTTTTTTTCCGCTAAAATAAGAGAGCAAATTTTGTGGAGTAATTTATTTATTGGCGCTGATGTTATCTTAACGTGTGTGACTGGATATCCAAGGAATAAACCTGTATGCCTTCAGAAATGGAGTTTAAAGATTAGCAGAGGGCAAATACTGTCGGCTGTGCTGACTGCTGCCTTTTCTCAGATCAGATGCAACAACGGCTGCATGAATTGATGTCAAAGCACTTATCCCAAATTCGCATTGAGGTCTGCAAAATCCCTTCCTCTCCAGCAAAAATCACGGCAAAAATAAAAAAAATTAAACTAAAATAAAAATAAAATAAAAATATCACGGAATTTCCTCTGCGCCATTACAACGGACTTTAAACAGTGTTTATTAATTTTCCAGCTTGAAAGTGGCTAATATGTTAGAGTAATAGTATCTGATCGGATTAGATCTTTGAAAAGCAACTGCTTTACTGATCTGATTGTAAAAACATTAGTAGTGCATCGATTGAGAACATAAAATCTGCAAAACAAATCAAAAAAAAGAAGCGGTTGATTTAGTGTTAACAGTAGTCAAAAATAATCGCCAGCCCAGTGTACCTCATCATAGCGGAGAACTCGGTCCTTCCCCGAACAAGATAAGTCCCCCAGTGGGGGTTAAGGCGGCACCGGCACTCTCTTATTTGTGCTATACTAAGTATGTGCGGCCCCAAAGAGAACGGATTTTTAGCGTTTTGGTCAGAAGTGAGGTATCGTGTCCGGCCATTTGAATCTCAAATAGGGTATGGTTTTTGTTCCCTAGTGTCGTCCAGAACTATCCAACTATCCAACCCAATTAGTCCCGCATGTAAAGATTGCCTATAACATTGTTCTGAACTAGGTAACCAATTATGAGACAGGTCCCAAACAGAGTTTTGATTAAAGGATCAGGTCAGAACTAGGGTATCAAATATTTGGCCAGGTTATAATTAGGGTAGGAGAAATCGCAAATTTTGGTCTAGTAAGTATTTTGGGAAGCAGGCCTCGCACCCTAACCCAATTTTCTGGTAAGACTGCATTCAGTATCCTTTAAATTTAATTTTTAAGACTTGTACGTCTCAGTAAAGGACGGACATTCTGTATATAAGCTGATCTTTGCAAATAAGCTTCAGTCAGTTAAATTTAAACATCTGCAAAAGATAATGAAGGCACTTTTGGCCTCCATTGATGGTTAATACTTTGCTAATTATCGTTAATCCGACATCAATATCTCTCAGATGGATCCCGCCGAAACATGCCCGTAAATGAAAACTTTACAGCTGCCACAAATGAGAGAAAGAATCATAGAAACCAGTTCAAGAAACGTTACTGAAATCCCACAGGAAACTGAAATGCAGTAAGTCCACAATCGAATCAGCTATAGAAGTATACATTTTCTTAACTTGACTTAATCACTCCCCTGGAATTTCAGAATTATTCATTAACAGTTGTTTAAGTTTTACTATAATTTGTCAAATGGTCGACGTTAAATTCGAGTTCAGACACGTTTTTAAGTTTAGTAAACTGATCATCCTTCAGCCCGAAAATCTTGAACAAGCAATTTCTCCCAGCCTGTATCCATAGATTTCTCTATAGTCTTAGTTCAAAGAACGTGTCTGGATATCACTAAAATTATATACCGTGATTTGGAATTCCTCGTGACCTGTCTGCAAGCCGACCTTGATTGATTTATTCCTTATAAAGAGCGATTATACATTTAACTCAGTTTGATCCCGACAAAGTCTGTTCTATTTTGTTACCGTCACAATCCAAATGCCTCCTTACAAGATTAAACAAAGCGAAGTTATGTACCTACTGTTTGGTCAAAGGTGAGTAAAATTTCACACATCAGGTACTTTAAATATTAGTGCTATACTTCTTGCTGTAAGGGAACCAAACACAGAAGCAAAAAAATGCCGGATAGTTACAATCATGACAGAGTGTTTTGTGACTTTTGATAATCAACATAAAAGCTTTGGAATGGCGCCTAGTTTCGTACTCCGTTGCGCCTTTCTTTAGTATATTAAGTCGCTTATAATTTCATTTAATTCGATCTTTAATGAAACTTCCGTATGAAGCTCAAGGCGGAATCTCATGCCTCTTTTTCGAGCTGCTTCTTCTTGTATTCCAAACGGAGAGAAAACAAGAAACGAAATGAGATATGTAAGGATAGTTAAAAGGCCTACTCCGCGTGTTAAAACGGCTCGACGCAGTGAAACTTAAAAAGAATATTGTTCGTGAAGACATGTTCGTTGCTTGACTGAGATCAGCGTGTCGACTGTGTACATGAGCGTATGTAGTACTAGATAACAGGAGCCCGTGAAGGAGCGAAAGTGTTTGATGATTTGGGCAGGGCATCTTCGATGACCAACAGTATAGTAGCTTCAATTTGATAACTTTGGCGAAGAAATAGAAAATCAAGAGAAAATATAATAACTGTCGCACAGATTTAGGTCTATGAATTTAGACAGACATAAAGTAAGCTGATAACTCATAGAAGGTGGATTTATCCGTCCCGAAACTTTTACATTACTAAGAATATTGCCGTGACGAAAACGTTTAGCTCGGTTTATTAAACCACGCCAGACTTGAAAGTCTTAGAGCAAAGCAATGATTCAGCTGGCATTGTCGAACATGTGATTAAAGTCAGTACGTGCCGAACTGTAAGTAAGGAAAATTCTCAGAACTGGCCAGAATTGAAAGAAATGTCTGGTCAAGTTACATTGCTACAGTGTATAACAAAGATGCAAATATTTTCGATCGATCAGGCCTAACACATTACTCTTTTATAACACGACACGGTTTTAAGATATAAATAGTTTGACAGAAACTCAAGATGACACTTATTTAAGACCGTCTATGAAAACGCTGAAAAATAAAGACAATATAAAGCCCTTGAAGGACAATTCTCGCTTATTACTGTCACCTGGCTGTGTATGGAAATATATTGACCTTATAAAGAGAAGTAAGGTTCTTCAAATCTGTCCGTTCACTGTGTTCTCTGTGATATCAATCACGGGAGAGACTCTTCACAATCGGTCGTCAATTCCTGTATCACATGCGCTGGTTTTTTTTTCAGACTTACCTCGTTGATTGATTCTGATTTGGTTTACTTACAAAACGCTTCAGTATTTTTTTCAATGATTATTTTTCCATTAACATCGGTCTTTCTTTGGCGGTTTTCCTGAAATCGATCTGTAAGCGCAAGCAATTGATTTGACGAACGGACATAATGGCTTTTCGGGTAGGTTGTGCCGAGTCATTAGGCTCTCACATTTTGCCGACAAAAGCTTGAATTATGGGTTGTCTGGCAACAAATGGGTTTCTCCTTTAGATGTGCCGGAGTTAATAGTCGTGCAATACGAGGCTTTATTGACTCCAGGCTCACTTTCATTACAGTTATTATCGCTTTAATACGAAATGACTGATTGCACGACAGTCTTAGCTGAATTCAATAGCTTCAGTCTTGTCATATGTCGAACACGGATTAAATTCTTTGTTTCTTGAGAATCTACCGACAGTTAAAAAAAAACTTAAGTACTTTAACAAAGTACAATGCTTTTCAACCCAACAAGAACTGAACAGACTGGAGCGCTTTTTGAAAGTATGCTTTGAGCACCCGTAGGCGATATGTTCGTCAAGTGAAGGATGACTCAATTTCCAAATTTTTGATTAGGGAAATAAAAAATTCTCAACTGCACTGAAAAGATGAGTAAAGTCTGTGGTTTGAACACGAAGAATCTCCAAAAATAAACAGATGACAGGTAAGCCAGCCGTCTAATGATTTCATTTTCTTTTGAGTAATCATCTTAAATAACAACAGCTTCCTATCCTGTTAACGTCAAACTCGCTAAAGAACTACTCAATAAGGTCAGTTGAAATGCATGATTAAGAAATCGATTTGAAGAGGTTGTCATACTAGAATATTCTCCTCAATTCATGTGAATAAAATTCAATGAAATAATTATGACCTTAAAGCTCAACTTATACACTTACTAGCGTCGTCTATAATATTAAACATCTTCGCGTGTTTTATATCACGTATTCTACACTTACCTTTGATTGAGCTTAGTAGTGGCAATATATATTTATTGGTCGCTAAAATGACAAATTATGAAGTGTCTGGCAACCGTACATAGGCCAACATTTAAGCATATCAGCTGATATTGGACATAATTCGCTAAATGACATGAAATTGCACGATAAAGAGGCTTGTGACGTCAAGATAAGTCCGTGCGTTGTTGCAGTTTTCAATCGAATAAAAATTCATCTATTTATTTATTCATTCATTAATTCATTTAATTCAATGCGATCAATGTGAATGACTGTCATTTCAAATATTTGAAAGATTGTTCTCAACGGGCCCGGGAAATCTATGGTCCTAATGATGTGGTTATCATCGTAAGCCTCTTTAGGAGAGTACAATTGCGAGACATTTTGATGGCAATTTCAACTCTTATTGGCAATGCCATTAAAATGTGATCACATGTTTCAAACATGCGCCATGAAAATGATAAAGGGTAATAAATCAAAGCACGCGACTTGGCAGAGTGTAATCTTGCCCCTAAGGTATAGCAGTATAATTTCGCACTTTTGTGGGAACGCCGTTGGAAAACAATATTGTTATGACCTTGAGGATGGCGAAATTTCTCTCTTTTTACAAAACCGCCTTAAATCCTGTAACTGAATACTCTAAATTACCTTTTATCACCTAAGAATAGCGGCAAATATACAAATTAAAAAATTGTTTTCGTTAGGTTAAAATTAAAATCCTTTTTCATTCGTTAACCAACTCTTTTGATGAAAATCAAAAGACATTGAATAATTTGCCTTGAAATCACGCTTTCAGTCTGAATCACAGGATTTCTTGCAGGCACGAGGTCAATATAAGTAAGTCTCTAACGTTCACTACTAGAGGGACCAGTGTGCCGGGAGATAAATATCGGTAACACACGGCTTTACTGAAAGCCATGCAGCTGATAACTTGCTTATCAACCTGAATTTTCACAATAGCCAAGTTAAAGTGATCAGTGATAAATTATCTCAGTTATGACATACTTTTGCGGGCTTCCGGCACATAAATGGAATTAGGTTTTAATGTTTTTCCTTCAACCTTTTGTATATCACTGGTCACTTTGGACTCGCTGTCGACTTAAGTTGCCAGTTGTCGCTTTAACTTCCCGCTTTTGTTTTCTTTTGGCAAAAGCACTTCTCGCTAGACTTCGCATAATGCTAAAAATCGTCCTCTTCACCTCATAAATGTAATATGAGTTTTCTTAATTTAAACAATTTGGCCATTTGGCAATTCTTAGAGTGGAAGCGAACCTGGGAAGCCGTGCAAATATCTTTATCTGTTTTTATTTACAAGAGAATTTTTAAAAGCACATGTTTTACGAGCGAAAAATATTGACTCTAAATTCAAAGAAATCTCAGCGGGAATTTAAAGTTTGGTTTATCGTAAGTTAATCATCAGTACGGAACAAAAGAGTTTAAAAATTAGCTTCGGAAATCATCCCTTTAATATCCTCTGGTCTGGCAGAGACCTGCTGGATATCAGAGCTTTAACATAAAAGCAGCTTTTTCTTCGAGGAAACTCAAATAAAAAGAAAGAAAATAATAATCCAATAACTTTATCTGAACAAGGCAATTTAAGAATTCTTTTTATTTCCAATTTACCATTAACTTAGCAGAGTTCCGGACTCCTTGCAGTAAATTAAATCAAGCGATAAGTAAATCGAAATTTTCTTTTGTAATTGAGATAGGCATTCAGAGGGCTTCATTGTACAAAATGAATGCTGTCAGTTGAATAGTTAGAAGATGAGACAATTTAGTCAACGAGGCCCAAGAAAAAATCGCACGAAAGACAATAACAGTTTTAAAAAGCCGCGTTATATCTCTGATTCACTTCGTCATGTTCACCTCTGGAATAAACCCCTTTACTTTCGTAGCTCATCCTTCAGAAGGATAATTCTAAATAAACTGCACCGGAGGTGAACAAATACAATATTTCATCTATGGTATACTTAGAGACCATTCTCGAATTGACCGATTCTGGAAATACATCGAAAATACTCTAGTTTATTCAAAATTTCTAATTGTTCTGAAACACGCAGCAGAGTTTACGTTGAAATCTATTTATTTCAAGCATTATTTTTTTTATTGGCAGAGGCCTTTATCTTCCGTTATAATAATTTTTTCTCGAGTTATTTAACGCTTGACATGACATAAATGTACGATATTAATTAAGATGTCAGCGTAAATTTCACCTTCTTGTAATGTTTACTTACATGCTTTAAAATAACCCTCGGTCCTTATCCCTTATTTGATAAGCCTTGCTTGGTTAAATCGATTTGTCGTATTTTAACAAGAATACTATGTGTTGGCTCCGAGGAAAAATTTTACTTCCTTGGGCAGAAGGTCAGAACCTCGATAACAATTGTACATGATTTCAATTTTGAAGTACTAAAAGTGTAAAAGTTAGACCGAGGCCAGAACACCTATCCGAGGAGTTGTTGGTGAGGTTTTCTCAGAAAACGCGTTCTGTAGGTGCACAGCTGATAGACTGGAGACTGGAGACTTTCAAAGACCATGAGACGAAGGGTGAAATTCTTATTTCAAGACTGGCATAAATGTTAGGTTTCTAAGGAAATTTGTACAAATGAAATTACTTGGCTCGCTATTCTTCTTATCATGTGTAATATGACAAGGGTTAAGATTACCGCCGTTGTGAAGTCTAACAGCTGAAGGTGCAAGATTCTCAAACCCGGTGCACATCTCTTCCTTGACCAAGGTCTTGTCCACTTCGACAACTCAGCTGGTAAACATTACAACGGCGCCAAATGTTCTTTATCAGCTCGTTATTGATTCCAAGGAGAGTAAATTTTCTTTTTCGTCTGTCGTTTTGCGGTTGAAATCGGCTCATTGTCCTTACAAAGAAAAATCTAATAGAGTATTACTGAAAAGTAGCAACTGCCCGCTTTCTGGATTGTGAGGGATCAAGCTATTGAGTACAGTGAATCCTTACTGATTCGTTAATTTATGACTGGTAAATTCAAAAAGGCACATACACTTACCATAAAGGAATTTAGAGGTTTAGAAGCATCTCATCGAATCGTGTCAAGTCCTTATGCAAGGTACGCGTTCTTAAAACCCTCCAGGTACGAGACTAACTTATAATCATTTAAATCCAAAAGTAATTTATTAATCCATAATTACAAGTCATAAACCTAACCAAGGGCTACGTCGTCTTTATTAATGAAACTGCTCTGTAATCCATTTGACTTCTGATTCCGGAAATTAAAATCTGCCCACAAGGGAAAGAAATTTTCAAACCCTGGGAGAAAATCTGACATGATGAACTCCTGGCTTGATAAGCTGATGTCCATTTATATTTTTATAAAAAAGCAATTGGATAATTATTTAGACAGTCACTATTTCGGATATATAATTCTCAAGCAAAGCTTCTTGTATTTGTTTTAACTTAACCTGAGCGGAAATCTGCTCTGCGCCAAATGCACGGAACTTACAGCAACGCGCAAAGTTTCTTACTAAATAACAATTCGCTAAAATAATAGCAAAATAAAAACAGAGCGATGGGGATCCTTATATGCACAACATAAAACAAAAATTAAATGGTACTATACACGATGAACTTAGAAAACTGTACTCGTGACTTCTGATCGTAAAGCTGGATTAATATCCTCGCCTTTCATAGAAAACTCTGAAGAAAGGAATCAGTCTAAGAAGGCACTGCAAAAGGCGCGAATTATCAAGGACTCCATTGCGCAGTAAACGACAGTACAATGGAATAAAGTTGTTTTGAGGAGCGATATAGTGTTGAGTCATATTTAACCGAATAAGCAATCTTGGATTAAGAAAATCCACCTCTTATAAAACCAAAGGCAATCCAAAAACACAATGATTACAAGATGAAAATATTTTGACCAGAGAAAATTCAAAGAACTTCAGCGCTACTTTGTATCTTAGGAAGGAAGGGTCTCATGATTAAAGGTACACTGGCTCAATAAGGTTTCAACAGCGTTTCGAAAAAAGCTGGGCATTAAATTGAACTCTTAATTAGCAGAAAAAGTCAAACAAAAAAAGGAAGCTTAGTGTTAATTTATGGTTGTTTTCTCTATTTGACTCGAACAAATATTAATATTGTTCATCAAAGCTTAATCCTTTTTCATCTTGATTAGAGCAAAGTTTATTATTTAATAAGCAAGACAAATCTAAAACCTGTTCATATTAGTTCACATATTTGATGTCACGTAGAAAATGAGTTCTGTCTTCTCTTAGTGGCAAATACGTTCTTCAGTAAAAAGTGGAAACAGATAAGAAGCCAATCTGTTCTCTGCTAAAATGCCAGGAAATATTGGATTTTAATTTACTAATGCATTACGTGCGAACGAAACAAATCCATTTAATTTAAAGAAATGTTTGCTCATCTAATTTATATGTTATTGTTCCTGTTAAAGTAAATTCACTGTTATCTTCTTGAAAATGTTAAGATGCCTGAAAGCCAAAAACCTTACGATTAGAGTTAGCGCTATGTAGTCTCTTCCAAGCCGTGATCGTGCGCAGCGTTGTACGACAATATTTTAATTAATTTTCCGGCCTTTTTTGAATTTAATATGATTTTTAACAGCTGCATGATGCGGTAAAGGTAAAATGAAATTTCACCCGAGTCGAGTTTAGACGACACGTTTAGTTTTAATTGATTTAGTAATCGTTCAATTCACGGTTTGCAGCGATAAACTACTTTAAAGTGCATCAGGGTATGCGGACGTACGGAATGTCTGAGCACAGAGGAAATCGATTAAGATTTCAGCGATGTTATCGAGTTTGTTGACAGAGAAGCTAACGTTTTGCGATGCAATATAACCTGAAGATTTCTAGTTTCCATTTGCACTAATTCTTTTTTTCACTGTGCGTAATTTATCTGTTAAACATTTCGTTTCTCATCTCTCTAAAGCCAAAGTTATATTTGACACAGTTTAAGTTGTAAAAGTAGAGAACGAATAAATAAGTTAGAATCACTTTTGAGATAATACCGAACTTATGGATAAAATATCCCCGGTTTGCTTTCCAAAAAAATGATAAACAAATTGAAGCTGGTTTTAATGGCAGATGCAAAAGGCTTTTAGCAGCTAACGGACTTTTCCATTATCTAATTCCAGTCACGATTCACTGCAATAAACAAAACAAGACGAAATCCGCACAGAAAAAAAGCCACATTTGAAAACGTCGCGCCTAATCAATAAAATCTTCCCCTAAAGAATCACCTTGAACAATAGAAACACCCCATATAGTCATATCAGTGCGCCATTATATCTATTACTTCACGCTTCAAAATTTAATGAATTTAACTCACAAAGAATTAATAAAGCAGTCGCGAATTTTCAAGTGAGAGTAAAAGTGCTGTCAGGCAAACTGTAAGAAAAGTTCCGTTTGACGGGGCGGAACTTTTGTCCGAATCTTAAGTTAGAGGGGGAGTGAGTGAAGAGCAGTAATGATCCATTATTTTGGAAAACCATAAAATCACTTAAGAGCGAGTGTGATTATAAGTTGAGCATCGCCGTGTTTTGAGAAGCTGTTATTGAACCACAATGACGTATTCAATATCTGAAAGGTAAACAACGGGCAATATCAATGAGATTCAACTTTGCATAAAACATATCAGAGGAAGCAAACTTCACGATAAATGAAATTAAAGGTACCGGAATTCAAAATAACGCAAGCTTAGATGTATTCCTATTGAATAATCGAATTTTCTTTAAGGGGAACATTTGTGAAAACAAGGATGCGATAGTGAAAAGCTTTTTGTGTGTTATTGACAATGTAATAAGCTGCGTCCCGGTCACCCACTCCATGATATGGATTAATAAGTATGTTATCAACTAGCCTATATTAACCATCCCTCGCCGGCAATCTTTTCAAAAGCATTAAAAACAAAACTAGGAAATAGAAGTGACATCCGAGTGAAACAGAGGGTGCTTGATTGAAAAGTAACAATACATACAATAGTATATAATAAGAGGCCAACGTAGCGGAGTCTGACTGCGAAAAGGGCCCTAACACCTTATAAGCGAGAGTATTCCCCCTTACAAAAAGCACCACCCTCAACAAGACACGGATTATTCAGCAATGGAAAAAATCGATTCCAGTGAAAGCATAGCCGAGCCAGTCAGGTATTTTTAAAAGTTCTCATTTTTACTTTTAATGTCTTAGAAGAAGAAATGATTAGAATTAATTATTTACTGACTCCTTTTTATAATGATTTAAGGCGATGCCAACTATTTTAACAGGACATTACCGATAGAAATCTGTTTACAGAAGCTATCTACTATTAACAAACTGTAGTCCCATGCAACTTTCTGCTATCGAAAGAGAGAATTTAGTGAATGTACTTGTATTGTAATAATTACACGCTGGACTTATTTAGAAGGTACAAGGTCACCACGAACTTTAAATTTATCGGTTTATTTCATTAGACAGCTATAAAACCTGCTCAACGATCAATATTTAATAATTGAGATAAAAGTAATGGTTGTTATTTCAGAAGCTCACATATGGTGAAAGATAAGCCTTGATTTTTTTTCTTTTAAACCTTCTGAATGTTAGCTCAAGTTGAGAAAGTTGAATGTTACTTTACTTATTAAGACATATCCCTACTTGTCGCAAGCTGCAAGGCGCGGTTCATTTCATTTCTTCATTTCATACTCCTTTTAGTTCATTTCGCTCTTGCAACGTTCAACTGAGATTACTCTTTAAAGCTTTTTTGCTTCGATACCGATATCAATTTCTGTGGTTCCAGAATGTTAAGCAAAACTCGTTAGAATTTGAGGCCATATTATTTGTGTGAAGCGGGGTTGTCTTAGCATATTTTCAACGGAGAAGTTAGTAATGAAAACATTGATGACGAGATGACAGAAAATAATTTTCAGCTTTCACTTCCCAGTTTAGCTAATCCTCTGACTCCACAACGAACGTCTTGCGTGGTGTCAAGTTATAGCACCGTGAAATTTGAGGTGTGATTGATCAGAATTTTGGGAC
>OMLO01001295.1_pt1 | contig 18983 bp, 25 predicted proteins | sample 1674811 | NCBI WGS metagenome assembly OMLO01 (sample SAMN06265003, study PRJEB25207) | coral metagenome | isolation source: Coral host | place: Mexico:La Bocana,Puerto Morelos, Mexico | collected 2008-11-13 | reverse complement strand
GAAAAGGGAAATCTAGGTTGGTGAAACCATTGGCACTGTGCAAATTCCACAACGCTGTGACGCTAGGGTCGGCTATAGCGGCTAGGGCAAGCCCAGGAAGGTCTTCCAGAAGCAGGTCGCAGAGGTTCTGGCACAAACACGGCTGCCGTTTCGTGCCATCACTGATCCTTTATTCCCTCAACATCCGCCTTTGTGGATCAGTTCAATTTTGCACAATACTAGTAGCAGTATAGGTTGGGTTCGGCGAATCCGTCTTTCCCCCCAAATCCCTTTTGTAGGTCTGATGGGCTGGACCCGCAAAATCTGAGGCGGTATATATGGCCTTCAAGGCCCGTCACAGGCCGCGAAAACATCTTTCGCAAAGCAACTCTTCCAGATGCTGTTTGTTGGCACTGTCCAAAACAGCACCACGTTAAACTTAAGAGAGTTTCCGTACGGACACCACGATGCCTTGCTACTCAGCATGAATTGGCAGCATCTTGTTTTTGTTCGCATATGTGATTCAGCCAGGTGCATTTCATTTTTGTAAATAAGATTGATTGCTCTTGGGTTTCAGGTGAGACAGGCTTGATGACTCTTGGTGTTTCAAGTTGGGCTCTGAGGATCTTGGACAATGTGAATGATCTCCACTTCGTGTGGGATTATCGGGCTATTCTCCAGTCCAACAATGACACGCATCGGTCGGGAGACAGTGGTACTGGAATATATCCCTACACGGCATAACTTTTGGCACTGGTGCCCCGAAGTCTCTTGAAGATTGTTTTATTTATTTTGTTGGGCAACTAAATATATAGATGGAAAACCATTGTGCAACACTTTGATCCAGGACTTGCACGTGGATAGCGAATCTTAGCTGCAGCCATCGGAATGGTTGCGGACTAATCTATGGAGCGATCGGTTGCAATCTGGCAACACCTGTTATCACCTAGGCGAAAGGCCTAATGTCCCGATGGCTGACGTACCACCATTGCAGTAAAAAAATCCTGGGTGCCTTTCGGCCTGGCGCCGTTTCAAAGATTTCTTTGCGACATGACATGGCGTAATTGCACCCTTTCATTTGAGCGACACTTATACGCGAAAGAACAATAATATGAAAATGTGCGTTTGCAAATTTTCTGACCATGTGTTTGAATATATTGCGATAGTCGCTGTATGGCTGCACGCTTTGTTCTTGAAACTCCCATTGTGGCAGTCCATGGTGCCAGTGCACCTTGTGGTTTCCATGTCCCAGCTTTCATCTTGAACAGTATTTCTCGGAAGGTCCTGTGATGCCATTGCACGTTTGCGTTCAAAGTGGCGAATGTGCCACTGGAAGATTCCATTTGAGAAATCCCACTTTGCCACTGCACCTTGTCCAGTCTCCAGGCCCCATTTGTTTCCAGGTTGTGGCTGTGTGCATGAACCTCTTTTGATTGCAGTGAAATGCATAGTTTCTGTGTTCCGCTGTTGCGCTGTGAGGTCTCCACGTCGCCCGTTTGAGATGTCCCATTGTTGCACCCTGAGGATCCGATATTGAAAAAATTCAATCCCTGTATTGAAAAAAAATCAAGTTCAATATTATTGAAAATCGTCTGGCTCAGAGGCTTGAAAGTCAATGCCATGATCAATCCTGATATTGGTTTGATATTGATTCGGTATTGATCCTGATATTGGTCTGATATTGATTGCGATATCGATTTGGTATTGATCAGGATATGGTTTGGCCTGATCTAATTTGGATCTCGAGTTCACAGCGCAAAAAGAATTTTGCAGCGAATTTACAGCGAGTTCACAGCGCAAAACTAGTTTTACAGCGAGTTCACAGCGAGTTCACAGCGCAAAACTAGTTTTACAGCGAGTTCACAGCGAGTTTACAGCGCAAAACTAGTTTTACAGCGAGTTCACAGCGAGTTTACAGCGCAAAACTACTGGCTGCTCCTTAAGAGGTATTTGAAGTAGTTGATTGGTGCATCACTTGTCAACGGTGTATAAACTATAATCCATGAGTGGGGGCAGGGCTGGTTAATTTATATATAAGTTTAAGAGTTGATGTGGCTCATTGCTGTCATTGTCATAATCATTGTGTGGCTCATCCATAGCCGTTTTCATTCATAGAATGCAAGACCTTTAACACAGCAATGCCGAAGCTTTTATCTGAAGGCCTCTGCATTGGTGCGTTAAAGGTCTTGCACCCAGAGCCCAGAGTCCTTTCAAATCGCTCATGGAGAGTACTCTGAATGCAAGACGGATGCAGCAACAGAAAGTGTTGCTGCATCCGTCTTGATTCAGAGTACTTTCCTACCGCTCATCCATCTCCAGGACTGCATTTGTGAGATGTCTTAGTGTGAAAATTTGCAATTTCTTTCATGTTGCTGAGTCTCTGCAGGACGGTCATTGGGAAGATGCAGGCGAGGGGGCAACTGGTTTACTTAAAAAAACAAAGTCATTTAATTTTATAAAAGGTCTTAAATTAAAGAGTCCTCATGGTCACATTCAACATTTATGCATCGCCATTGGGCCAAACGAATTGTTCAATGACGCCTCAGGCATAATGTCCTTCGACCACTGCTGCTTGAAGCCCCGGGTTGCTGATGGATGGCGTGGTTCAGGTTTACTTCAGTGCTTCAATGGTTTGTAATTTAATGGACTGATTTCTCAAATTGCTGAGAGTATTAATATCAACTTCCTGAGGCTGGCGGCTAACATCATTGACATCAAGATGGAACCTCCTCGAGATGATGATCTGCAGGACCGGTGACACATCAGCAGTTGGCATCAATGACAGATTTGAGTTTGAAGTGATGTTTGAACTGCTTCTTTCCTTGGAAGAGTCGCTTCACACGATGCCGGCCCTCCGACTTGTGAGCTCATTTGGGAATGTTCAGCCATGTCAATTGAAAGTCATCATTAATAAAAACAATAATTTTTTAAAATAAAGCAATTTCATAATTTAAGCCATCAGAGCGCAACATCACTTTAGTGGAATTTTAATTGCAATAACATTGACTACAACTGCAGCATCCTCGGGACAATTTCAAAGACAATTTCAAAGACATAATTTCAAAGTCATTTTTAATTTATGTCCGAAGCGGCCCGGCAATATTTGCACCCGAAGCTGGCCCAACATCTGGACCGCCAAGCTCAACAAAACTTGGTGCTTCTGTTCAACTTGGACGCCGCCAAAGCAAAGCAGCTTGTGTCTCTCGTCCTAAAAAAGCAGAGACTTAATTTAATTGATTGATTATTTCATTCATTCAAATGATTTGAAATTTAACTTTCACTGTCACTGTATCATAGGGCGAAAGGTGGAGGACAAGTTTGGTGACAAGGATTTCAACGCCAGTGGTTGGGTCACACAGGCTGTGAGGCGCCACATTCAAGAGCTCCTTGCTACAGAATTAATGAACTTCAAACTTCAAAAGGTGCATTAGAAAATACTTTCAAATGCTGAAACTTGAACTGAGGCTGAGCTCCAAAGTCATCAGTTCGTGATGGCACAGCATCGGGATTTGGAGGACTTGCACGAGGAGGTCAGGGTGGCTCTTGCTAAAAGTGCTTTTGGTTTTTGCTTAGTCGTTGATGTCAATGTTGATTGGTAACTGATGATTGGTGGCTGATTGTTCAGTTGATCAGGGTGCCAGTTTGACAAATAATAATATGAATTGTTTTCCTTGAAGACCCAAACCTTGAAAACATGGTGCAGGCCCGGGCCAGAATATTGGAAGGCGGCCTCAGGGCCTACAAGTGGCCCGAGGTCGTCACAATATTTGGTTGGTCAGCTCAGAAACATTGCCATGGATGGGTTTCTTGGCAGAATGAGTTGAAGTTGATCCCGCACAGCCAGCAGAAAATTTAAGTAATCATTTGAAGTTGTGAAATCATGCAAGTATTGGACTGTGATTGCAACTTAGGCTGCAAAAATTGATGGGGTTGATTTGGCCACTCCTGCAGCGCTGGCTTTTGTGCAGCCCTGTGCGATTCATAGCTTGGAGTACTTGTTGCGCTCAGATAAGTATCTCGCTGGCATTTGAGATCAAATTCATTTTAACGTGTCAACGACGGTGATTTGATGAAATTAAATTATTTTTTGTTCACTGCTTGCTTCATCAAGTGCAGCAGCTTAGGCGGAAAGGAAAAGGCAAAGGCTATCATGGGCCTGGTGGGGGAAAAAAATCAGGGCTCCACTATGACACCATGAAAGGTGTGCCTTGGTTTTAATTTAAGTTGATTTAAATTAAATTAACTATGCTCATGCACGCAGCCTGTCAAACAGAATTTCCAAATTCAATCCGCTTTGGCCGCTTCAGGTCTTGGAGCACAAATGCATCATGGAACTTATGGTGCACATCTTGACGCACCCGGCCCAGTACGTATTGGTCAATTGCGTGCAGGGGTACCATAGGACCCCTGCGATTTGCATGCTTGTCTGGACCCTCTTGTACGTGACTTGGCTGCATTTAAGAGATTTGTGGTCTGAAATTAAATATCTAATTTAATTTCAATTGAAGCCATCCAACGTTTCCCAATCACCTTTGATCACCTTTGTTGTTTCCATTGGAAGCTGAGGCCTGTGGAAGCCTTCCAATCCTGTGGATGCCATCATGCAGCAGCAAAGGGGAGTACTGGCAAGATGCTCTGCAAGACGCTGTGGCATTTCACAGGACTCAAGAAGTGCTATCACCAGATCAGTGACTTGGAGTTGTCTTAATTCAGTTCTAATGTTAGTCGTCTTAATTAATGAATTTTATAAATTCATTAACCTTCCAGTCAGCTGCCACGCCAGGGTTGTTAAGTTGAAAAATTCAAAAGGCAGTTCAATTTAACCTGTCAAATCTAAGGCGGGCCAAAGAGATCTTCCAATGCCTCAATCGCAATTCAGTCGGGTGGTGCAATTTCCCCAACACGGACTTCTTGGACTTTGCAAAGCAGGTGATGGGCTTGTGGCAGTCGATCCAGAAACCGCAAAATTTGGCAAAGCTTCTTGGCTGTTTGAATTTAACTAGCATTCATGAGTCATCATGCCTTCTGACCTCAATCAGGTTGCACCTGTTTAGTTTCTGGTTTGATGCGCTCAGGTTGATGGAGTACCGGCCGCAGATTGGAGCGAAGGCCATGCCAAGGCCAAAGCCAATGCCACCCAAGAATCCTCCGCCAAAAAGGCTTTTGGGAGATGATAAGGTGGTTGGCCAGTTCACTGTGACCAAGACGGCTGTGGAAGGTGGAACGGTGAAAAAGATGAAGATGAATGATGAGAAGATTGAGAAGAAGGAGAAGGCGGTGGAGAAGGCTAAGGGGTTGACCCTGAAGCCGATCTCTTTGGTGGCGATGAAGGATAGAATGGAGAAGAAAAAAGAAGAAGAGAAGAAAAAAGAAGAAGAGAAGAAAAAAGAAGAGGGGGAGATGGTGGATGTGGTGGTGGAAGAAGAGCCAAGAAGGCGAAGCTCAGTGGCTATCAGTCTTCTTTGGTGAAGCTGGTGGATGGTGAGCTCCAGCTGCATCCTGTGGTGTGCCTTGGCTTCAACTAGTCAGGCCATCCTGCAACTGCATGCCTTTTTTTGGTCTAATTAGTTTTTTAGTTTGACATGAATGAAGTGAAGAGATGTAGATTTAAATATTCATTCTATCGAAATCTCAGGCTTGAGATCCTTGCTGATGCGGGGGTTCCATCTAAATCAGACTGCGTGTCTGACTTTGCGCAGTTGATCGGATGCGGTCGAAGTGGTGAATTGCGCGCCTGCCGGTTGCTGTGACATGCCTGCATCCAATTATCAGTTCAAGTCAGCCAATAATTTGCACAGCAGGCAGCATTCTGAATGTTTAAACCGGTCAACCTTTGAAATTATTGTTTGGATTTGATACTCAACTGCCTGCATCATCCAAGGATGAAGCTCCAATCTTACACCAGTGGCCATTCGAACGTGCTGCAGCCAGAAAGATGGTTGGCAAAAGCCGTTGGTGACTTGGCTTGCATTTGTTCAAACGTTGATGCAATGACAAAGCTGGTGGAAATCATTCATGAGTTTAACTTGTTAAATCATCTGACTATTAAATTATTGAAGATTGTGAAGCTCAGGCGAAGATATCAATGCGCTGAAAGCGGAACCTACAGTAGCTGATGATCGCCAAAGCCCTGGGCCTCCAAAGTGATTGGCCAGGGAAAATGATGCATGTGGAACTGGTATAAAAAAGAAACCATCTTTTGGCAGTGTGATTTTGACCACCATCAATCATCACCAATCATCGTCATCATCATCATCATCATCATCCTCATCCTCATCCTCATCCTCACCCTCATCCTCACCCTCATCATCATCATCATCATCATCATCATCATCAATTCAGTTCAGTTCCTTGTTGGATTTGCAGCCGAAGTTTGCAACTGAAATCAACTGAAATTGTATCGGAAACCAATGATTCATTTTGTTCAATGTGCTCGCACCAGGACTTCTTCATCCTGAAGGTGAATGCCGTTGGCTGGGGTCCTGGCTTTTGTGGCTGCTTGTTCTGTCAGCTCAGAGCGTCATGCCCCATTCAGACTTTCTTACTCAAACGTTTCTTGCGCAGACATTCTTGTTCTCATGCCCTGCAAGGCAACAGTGACGATCTCGTGCTCCTCAAGAAGGCCATTTCCTCAAGTGAATCATTGATGTCACAGTCAAAGTTTCCCATTTTAAATTATTTAAAATTAATATGTGTCAATGTCATTTAAGTTATGTAAATTTAATGTCATTAAATCATCGTTTTAACTGTGAGAAGTCCGCATTGAAATCACTGGAGCATGAGAACCCAACTTGGCTGTCAGGAGTCTGGCAAAAAATTCCAAGCGGTTGGTTTGAAGATTGTTCAGACCCACCGCTTGGAGTTTTTCTTAGATGATGATGGAGCCTGGAGCCAAGCATGAAAACGCAGGGGGCTGAGACAGTCGATGAATGCTTTAAGTTGCTGGCAGAAAGTACTTCAGCCATTTCAATCTGTTGGCCAAGCATGGTTAATCAATTCTTGCACAGCAGTGTTTGGTTCCTTGTGTCTAGGCTCAAGGAAACCATTCATGGAATCTGTAAAAGAAGAGAAGAACACAAACGAGACCAATGATGTTTTTAATTGAATGTGCAACATCTAAATCAATCCGAGGGTCCGAGATGGAAACAATTTTTCAAGAGTCTTACTTCCACTCACGGTTCCTTGATTTAAATCCATACTGACAATGAATGACTGATGATTTAAACTTAAACGAACTCTTGCATTCTTGCAGAGCCGATGGGGCTTGATGTCATTGACTTTGTCTATGGGGATGGGAGTGCAACCTCTTTGACATCATCTTCGGGAGGCTTCAAGTCCAAGTCCAAGGCCAGTTCTTCAGGCAAAGCGGTTGGTGATGAAAGTTTACTGAGGCGGCAGGGACTTCGAAGGTTGGCAGAATGAGTTTGGAACATGGCTACAGCGGGACACTGGTGCAGGTGTGCTTTTTTGTCAGAAGTGCAATGTTACCTGGGATGAGGGCACCGTTCAGAAAGCTAATCTCACCAAACACAGCAAGTCATTCAAGCACCTCAAGAATACCAATGGTGTCTCAAAAAGTTCCAAATCCGAAGCTGCAGCCCTCTTGAAGTTAGCCCCTCCAACCTCTGAGTTTTATGAATGCCTCACTCATCGTTTGAAGGGGTCTAGCTTCAGAGGGTCCGATGGCGGACCAAAAAGAGAAGCTACGATGACATGGTGCATCTCTGAGGTACTGAAGGACCGGGAACGAAAAAAGATAGATCAGGCATGCTGCATTGGCTTTTCCCAGGATGTGCAAGGATCCACTTTGTCTGTGCGTTCCTCGTGTTGCTTTGGCTCTGATCTGCAGCTTTCCAGGTCTTTACTTGGCTACATGAAGTGTGAAACAGGAGCTGAAGGAGTAGCCTCCGCAACCAAGAAGGTCATTCAGCACTTCTTCACAAAGCGCCGAAAGCCACCAGAGGGCTGGGTTGGGAGGAAGGATGTCTTTTTGAGAGGACCTATGAATCGGTATTGTAGCAAAGTAGTTACTTGGCTCAATGTATTTAATAATTAAGTCATCAAATAAATTAAATAATAGTTAATATTAATATAACGACTTTGGCGAGGTTTACAGGCAAAGTTGAATGAATTTAATTTTAATTAATGAAAAAGTCATTTTCAACCATTGAATGTAATCAGCACTTGGAGTTGAAGGGCCGTGACATTTTGCTGCTGCCATTGAGGAAATCCTTTGCACGGATGCTGCAGCTGATGAACTCAAAGTTGGACGCATCCTACGTGGTCAAAACCGAAATGAGCAACTTCTTCCTAATTTAGCAGTCAGAGTCCGAGACAGATGCCACGCAGCATCCCGGTGCCTTGGTTGACAGTTTGCGTTGATGGATGTTACAGTTAGTTTCTTCAACAGTAGATTAAATTAAATGGTGATCTTAATTGTGATCTTACTTGAGTTAGTGCCATCGCATTCAGCTCGTTCCTCAGGATCACGAAGAAGAACTGGTGGGCCGATCCATATGTGAGTTGGGCTTTTACTCACTTCATATCTTCCAATGATTCTATGGTCAGTCGCATTTGGCATTCCCCAGCCATCAAGGACATGTTTCAGAAGTATGATGCTTGCCTGCAAACCAAGGGGACAGGATTGCTATCTTGTTTCGGGGCCACTCTAAAGGCTACCTTGCAGGTTTGGACACTCTTTGACTGGTTTTCAATAATTTGAAGATGACGATTTAGAGATGTGGAGCATGTCAATTAAAAACTGGACTGTCTAGTCAGACTTTCTTCCTTGACAGGTCAAGCGGTCCCTGCTTTGGAGAGTTCGATCCAATCGTGTGCGGGATCTTCAAAGCGCGAAGCATCGGCATGCTTCAACGCAAAAACTATTGGGGCGGTTCATCTTGTTTACCGATGCGATGCTTAGCACAGCACAAGAGGTGGCCAAATCGAGGACTGGGAAACCAATGGAGAGTGCCAGAACTTTCTTAAACACGGTTTGCGAAGAGGCACTATTACAACTTGCCACTTACCCTTTGAACATCAGAACTTGTCTGTGTTTTTTGTGAAGACTTAGGAGGGGCTTTAGATCAGTTTCCAGGTGTCAAATTTCAAATTTATTTCATTAATGAATTAATGACTATGACAAAGCAAACACAAGACTTCGAAAAAACAACTCAGGCTCTTTGTGCTGATGCTGGTGATGAAGAAAGTGAAATTATCCGACTTCATGATCGCAGCCTGATCGAGATCTCAGAGGTGCCTGCTAGGCTCAAAGCCTTGCTTGTTCGGCTTGACAGATTGCGATGGGACCGAGATGGAAAAAAGTACGTGGTTGCAGCAATGGACTTTGCTTTTTTTAATTAATTAATATCTGAATCTTAGTTTTTCTTGAGGTTCAAGGTCATTATACAGTAATTTAAGTTATGTATTATATATCATATTAATTCAACTTGTTTTTCTTGGGGTTCGAGGTCATCATTCGCTTGTCTTAAATTTTCAATTTGGTTTTGACGTTGAAGGTCATCATTCATATTACTAGTTATTCTTCAACACAACATGTGCCTGCCTGAGGTTCAAGGTCATCATTCAGATTTGGGTTCTGAAGCTTGACCATCAAAGCTCTGATGAGTTTTGATTGATGATGGTGATGTATTGCGATGATCTTGAGGAGATGATGTGGATGAAGCACGGGAATGATGATTGATGAAGATGATGATGGTGATAAAGATGAAGAATGTGTTGACGATGATGTTGTTGCTGTTGATGATGATGATGAGGATGATGATGATGATGATGATGTGGAGGAGGATGTTGATAATGTTGTTAAAGATGATGATGAGTCTGTTGGTGATGATGATGATGAATTTGTTGTTGATGATGACTGATGATGATGGTGATGATGATGATGATACTGAAACTGATGAAGATGATGATGACTGCGTACTTAACTAACTAAGGTCAGTGCCACGGTGGTGGTGAACGCCGCAGTGTTCTGAACAGTGGTCAAAAAAACAAACTCATCATATTTTATTTGATGTCATCTGAGCTTAATGGCATTGACTTTGAAAGCATCAGTTATTTTCTTTGATACATGCACGCAGTAGTTTCAAGTTTCGGCTCTTAACGCATCCTCGAGTTCCATCTTCGAAATGGTGAAGCAATGCAAAAAGGCATTGCGGTTAGGCAGTGATTGCTCAGGAATGGGCACAGATATCATTGCGGCAAAGCAGTTGGGACTGAAACACAAAGTAATCTTTGTCAGCGACAAGAACAAGAATTGCCGAGCAGTATTGAACCTTAGTCACACTTCAGCTTATTTCAAAACTCGGTCCATTCCATTTTCTCAATCACATCTTGATGAATTTAAAAAAAGACTTTGAAATTCATTTTCAATAATAATCATTTCAAAAGTTACGTGACAAATAATTTTAATAATACTGTAATTTTAATAATTACTTATTACCATGATTCATTGATTGAGCCTGTTGTGTTAAGAACCCAGGAAGTCTTTTCCGGATCGCCCTGGCTACATATTTCGCGAGGCTGGCATGGGAGAAAGATGTGGTGAGCTAGATTTATACACATGTGGATTTCCGTGCCAACCTTATTCATCGGCTGGATGTGGACGAGGAGAATCTGATGAGCGTATCCTGGCTTTCTAGTAAGAAAAATCATCCACCCCTTGAAAAGCTGATTCGTTTGAGTTGCAGCCTTGAGGCGACCTTAGTGACACCATCAGCGACTACATTTGCAGAAGCCAGCCGAAATGTTTTGTGGTGGAGAACGTGCCAACTTTCATGAAGGGCAAACACAAGGCCCCTTGCTTGATTCAGAGCTTGAATTCAGTGTTCAAGATGTCTATGGATTGATTGAACTAAACTCCATTTCATGTCGTTTGTGAGCCATTCTGAGTTTGGTTGAATCCAGGTGACGTTTGAGAGGTTCAAGAATAAGATCTTGTCGACACCTTTGCACCAGAACCCGAAAGTCCCCGCCTAGAAGATCAGAACGTATGTCCTCAACAGCTTGGAGTTTGGGCTGCCCCAGAACCGGGCCCGGATGTATATGATTGGTGTGAGGCAGTCCGGGAAAGGTTTGAAGCGGCCAATGCCAAGAGGGAAGAAGCCCAACCTCAAGAAACCCCATCTCAAGCACTTCATTCTTCCTGATGCGTCACTGACTGAGACCTCGAAGAAGCTAGCCACAAAAGCCAAGGTGAATGTGAAGTGGGCAAAGAAAAAGTTGGCTGAGGACAAGATGAAGATTGAACCAGGTGATGATGCGGTTGTGGACACAGCAGCAGGCCAGAGCTTTCGTCAGGTACAAGTCGGAAGGTGCCCTACGATTACAAAGGCACGTGGTGCGACCCCATCCTTTTGGTTGCTGCGGAGGCGCAGGAGTCTGGATGTGATTAGCAAGATGTTTTTGAACTTAAGGAGGATAATTAATATTATTATTTGATTTTTAATAATAATTCAATATCTTGAAAGTTTTCAACTTCGAGAATTTTAATCATTAGTCATTGTCGTTTAGGTCTTGAAATTTAGTCACTATGATTTTTCAAAAACAACCAGCGTTTTAAAAGAATCACCAAACACCCGGTGGAAACTCAGGTACTTGACACTTCGCGAGTTGGAGATGTTGCAAGGGTTTTCAGACATGAAGTGGCCTGCTCACATCAGCCGCACCCAGAGGGGATCTATGGTGGGGAATGCTATGAGCGTTCCAGTTTTGAAGGCGGCAATGGCAGCAGCTCTCCGGTCAGCTGGGTTGAGGAAGTAACTTGGCATTTGAATATCATATCTGTAATTCTGCACTGGGTTTAGAAGAGTCTTTCTGTTTAAATCACTGCTTTCAATTCAGCTGAGGTAGCGGGCTACGGTGAGATGATGTACGTTGAACATGATTTCCAGACTGATTGCAGCTTTTAAAGGTGAGTATCATCTTATTAATTAATTTTACAAGTCAAAAATTAGAAATCAAAACCTCCTTGCATCCGTCGCTGCTAAAACAATGTTTGCTGCTTCTTGCCACAGGTGGGGGAGCGGTCAATCACCCGGCATGTTTTTCACATGATTCAGAGTCAATTAATTAATTACAAAACTGATTCACTTCCCAGTTATCATAATTAGATCTTCCTCTTGAGGTCAGGTTTTGGCTTCAAACAGGGTTTGACTAGGATTTGTTTGAGTGGTATCACCATTCGATGACTCGGCGGGCAGCTTCGAAACCAGCAGATGGTGGGAAGGCAAAGGCAGCTAAGACTGCCCATGCTGCAGGAGGTGCTGCCAACACAAACATCAATGTGGAGCACATGGCGGAAGTTGGTGCAGCATGGGAGGACTTCATGATGTGTCTTGCCTTTTCTGCTTTTTTTGTTTGAGTACTGAGTCAGGACACCAGCGCAAGAATAGAAAAGATTAGAAAAGTATCATCATATTCAAAAAATAAAAATGACATCATCATGAAACCAAAAACTTTAAGTGTTTACCTTCAGCTCCTGAGGCATGACCAGTTCCGTGGCTTGGTCAATCAACAGCCACTTGACCTCAAGAGTGGAGGCACGGTGGCTCCCATCGACTATGCTGTGATGAAGCAGAAAATGCAGCAGGGTGAGGAATATGTTTGTGGCATCAACGCTGCATGGGTCTCATGGTCATGGACCATCACACCAGCAATTCCTGTTAACAGAACTGGCGTGACTCAAACCTCCATTAATTTAAGATTTGTTTTTTTAACCACATGTGTTTGAATAAATTGAATGAATGACTTACTAAAAAACAATCTAAACTTGCTCAGCTGGTTATTATTGTTCTTTGTCGTCCTTTCAGGTGAAGTACATGATGATGTCGACCTTCAAGGATCCAACACCCCTCAAAATTGATTTGGTGCTTGATGAGACGTCATCCATGCCTGGCGTACACAACGGATCACTTCGCAGATACTCTCCAGAGGAAGAGCACCACTCCTTTGTGTTGGCGACAGCACGCGACATCAGGGAGGAAAAGAATGTCGATGCTTGGCGTCAGTGCTGGCTTGCCTCAAGAGCCACGTGCATGAAACTTGTTTCCCAAGATGAGATCTTCTGGCGAGCCGGACAGGCCAGAGAGATCATTGGTGAAAAGTTTGACTGTCTTTACTACACAACAGCAGCTTAGTCCACATATGTCCACATGTTGTATGTTGCTTTTGCGTTTCATCTTTTGAACTTGTTTTGCCTGTCATGTTAAGTTGACGTCATTTAATTTCGAGATGCTTTTGATCGTTGGGTCAGTTTTGCTGTGGAGATGCTGTCTAAGGTACAACGTATCTACCAGCTTGTGCAGTGGAGGAATGAAGAAGAGGCAAGGGCAGGCAAACGTCTGACCTCTCGGGAGCTCTTTCAAGAATTCTCCAGAAACTTGACAGTGACACATGGTGAGGCTGTGACGGAGAGTTACACCAAATTGGCATTGCAGCTACATGAGTCCCTGCTATCAAGTCAGGCTGTGCGACAATGCTTGTTGGACGCTGAGGAGTTCTTCGGAAAGAAGTCGCCACTGGACTCACTTTACAAGTTGCAGGCGGTGCATCAGGCGTGCAAGAACTTGCAGCAATGTGAATGGTGCCTGAACTACTGCTTCGATGCTGTCCTCAACAAAGGCATCAAAGCTCCTGAGGTTTCCATCACAACCCTGACAGGAGCGAAGACTGCCTTGGGCAAGGGGTTTCTTGGTCACTCTTTAAGATTATCAGTTGAATCCTTTGACTAATTTTGGTATGATGTTATAGGTCTTTTGAAGCCATGTGTTTCATCCCTGGTTAATTAGTTAAATTATTTTTGGTGACTGTCAGCTTGCATATCCACTGTTTGTTCTGAGGCTGCTCCATGTTTGGAACTTCAAGATGGAAGCGAAGAGGAGGATGTTTGCTCACATTGATGAGGCCAGCATCATGAGTAATGATGACCTGGAGATGCTGAAAAAAGTGCCTGGCAACATTTTAAGTTAAGTTAGATTCTGAAATATTTAAAATTAAATTAATTTGTTATTTAATTAATTAATTATTTAAGCCTCTCATGTCCAGTCTTCTGTCTAGAAAAATTATTAACTTGAGGTGCTGGACAATCACGCCACCTACCGCGAGCACACTGGTGGCCGTGTCTTCGGCAAGAAGCTGCAGCTTGGACAGGGTGAGTTGGACCAAACCACTGCGGAGATGGCTGATACCGACATGAGCTGGCTGGGCGCCCTCTCTGCCCAAGCTCAGGACTTGCAACTTAGGGTCGGACAAATCCGTCAATGAGTTCTTAGATTCACTTTCTGATTTCTCTTTCATTTAGTAAAATTTGCAAAAAAAATTGCTGATGAATCATGACATGAATGATTGCCAGGAAGCTTTCCGATTCATTTCCACCTTTGTCTACTCGACAAAGTATGATGGCAGCATCCGGAGCGGCTTGAGATACAACCAAAGGGTCGACGACGTCCTTGGCCATCAGGACGTTGAGAAGGATTGGAAGGCTGTTCTCAACTTGCCAGAGGTCGGCAAAAAGAGTGAGCAGACGATGGGCAAGGATGATGAGAAAGCGATGGAATCCAGCAACATGGATGTACTTGAGCAGGGGGAAAATAATATTTTTTTTATTATAATAATTTATTTGAATTTTAATTTTAACTTTAACGCTTTGACAAATCAAAAGCTGTGCCATTGAAACCCAGGTGAGTTTGCACTCATCTTGCGCATGCAGCCTCCTGGCACAGATGACAAGATCATGAAGATGGAGCCTGACAATCAAAATCTGCTGAAGGAAGCTCAGAAGGAAGTGGACAGGCTTAGAGGTATCGTCATTGAATCTTCAACTTCAGCATCAGTTTTGCCTTTAGGCCCAATTCTTTTTTGAACCGTGACTGATGCACAAATAAACTGGGTGAAAGGGTTAGCTTTGAAACTCATTCGCCATGGCTGCAGCTGGGGTGGTGAATAACGATGATGACGTGATTGTGATTCCTGAGCCCCCGCAAAAGGCTCCCAGAAACAGGTATCTCGGAGCTTCTTGTAAGGGCAACTCGGATGAGCCTGCATCAACCAGTGCAGTGACATCCTCAGCATCTACGACTTCTCCAGCAGCATCAAGTACTACATCATCAGTGACTCCCCAGTTTTCTGAGTCCCAGCTGCCAGAGGAGTACTGGACAGGTGATCAACACCCTGAAGAGTGTGGATGTCATTGGTGCCATCTACTCCATGGAAATGTTGAATGGGATGATGCAAAGTTCATGGCGGAATTGGAAGCAAAGTGGCGAGCAGAAGCCGAAGAACTTTTTGGTGAGTCGTTGCAGTAGCATACAGTAGCTATGACACTGATGGTGAAGAATTGGGTTAATTAATTTTATGGCTGATTAATTTAGTTGGCCTTTGGTGGTGTGCTTTAATAATTAATACCCATGTCTCAACACTCTTTGCTGTGTTACGGCCGATGGACAAAATGCCATGATGATGAAAACAGAACGTGGATGGACAAACGGTAAACGTATTCAACGGTAAACTACGGTAAATGTATTTTTTGTGAACTGACTGATTTTCAAATTAAATTGCAGCTTTCATTGTTGGAGGACGCCCAAGATCTTGTGCAGCGATCCTTGGTTACCGTCAATGGCAATACGTCCCTGCCTTGCCTGGCTGAGGAGCTGCCAAAAACAGCTTTCAGCAAAGTGCGAGGTGATGATTCCAGGTCTGTTCTTCATATCTACAATGTCAATGCATCGGGGGAGAATGCCAACGGCAGGAGGCAGGCCATCGCAAGACGTTTCTTTAGTAATTTAATTGTAGCAAAGTTTGAGAAAATTTTTATCATCGGACTGCTTCCTCAACCCTGCAGTGTGGTGCCATTCCGCCGGGACCACATGGAAACATGTATCCAAAGCACTTTGGCAACCCGGGCTTCGAAACCCATCGACTTTACAGCGCAGAAAGTGGTGTTCCCAGACATCGATGATGCTGATGTGTATCTTGGATAGGTAAATTTGAATTAATTAATTAAAATCTAATTATTAATTAATTTAAAACACAACTCATTGTCAACTTGATAAACGAATCAGAGAATCATTGTCAATGACTCACTAAGTTATGAAGAAAACAAGTCACTCACTTTCAATTAGTTACCCTAAAGTAGCACAAGGTAGGATAATCTAGAATAAAAAACTAGCAATCAGCGTCTCTGTTAGTGTCATGCGTCAGGACCATCGGTATCTTATCTCCATCAATGGGCGCCTTTGAAAAAATTCAGGATTGCATTGTGAATGTCAACAGCATTTGAATGCGTTTGTTTGTGGCAGTGACATGTCAACTCAACAATCAAACAACTTATTATTTTATATATCTTAATTAATTAATTAAGTTAACCTATTCAATAGCCAAATCTCTTACATGCAGTGCAAACTTGACTCTCAGGTTCTTGTTTTTTGATAGCGGCAGGGAAGGGCTTTGGAATCACTTCAACTCCGCCTTTGACACCAAGAACAACAAGAGCATTGTCCAGAAGAAGTTTTACCTGACGTACACCCAAGCATCTTGCAAACGCTGGCGAGACATGAAATGTCCATCAGGTACCTCTGTGGGCCGTGGTGTGTCTTGAAGTCTCATTGGTCTTACATTTTTGCAAATGAGTTTTTTTTGAATAATATGTTTTCAATTGATTGTTCGAATTTTCCCAGAGTTTGATGTCAATGATGTCGTTAGTCTTGTTTCTCAATAATTCAGATGATTTCCGAGGTCATGAATTTGGCAGCAGTAGAAACGTGTCTTGTTACAGCTGGCCGACATTTAGGAAGCATAGTGGGCAATCGCGACAACAAGTACCACCCAGGCTCCACGGAGCTCAATGTGCTTTCCAACGTCGGCAAAGTGAATGTTTCGGATCTTACAAAGGTGGCAGTTGGGGTGAAAGTCGATATGTTGGATGAGTCAGTTGTCAAAGATACTGCAAGGTCCAACACTGGTACGGCTCGTGATTCCCATGACACTGAACCCATCTCCTGGCATTGCTTTGGCATTGAACTCATGGGGGAGTTGCTGCACCGATTCAGGCCAAAATTGGTGGTTCTCTACACGGCCTCAGACCCGCTGGAGATCTTGCCGATGATGGAAGCAAAGACGCCAGTCATTGCATATTGTATCTTGGCAGCCTCTGTTTTATTTCCCTTGATGTTTTGAATTTTTAAGATCAACAAATCCAAATAAGAATTCATGACGAATCATTTTTAATTCAATTAATCAAAAACTTCTTTTAGTTTCATGGTTGACTCTAGTTGCGTGGCAGGCCATTCCAGTGAGCATGCTGCATGGTATCGCAAAGTGGCTTGCAGTTTGGTGTTCAAGGCCTACATGAACCCACAATCCAAGCTTTACAAATCAGAAGTGGCAAAGCTGCTTGCAGCTGATGAACCTGAAGATCCACCAGCACCACAACAAGGTACAAGTGGTGGCCGCGGTGGCCGAGGAAGCCGTGGTGGCCGTGGTGGCCGAGGAAGCCGTGGTGGCCGTGGTGGCCGTGGCCGTGGTAGCAAGGATGAGAAGACAGCCGCAGAAGGTCAAGAGGAAGAAGAAGAAGAAGATGATGATGGTGCCGCGAGCGAAGAGGAAGACTCTGAGTGAAGCCTTTGGTGATTAGGTGCTCGCTAGTTTTGGTGGCGCACGTTGGCTTAGGGCTCCAGGTTGGGTTTAAGAATGAATGAATGACTATGAAAAGGCCAACTTAAACTTAATGAGTTCAGGCTAAATTTCCATGGGTGAGGGTCGCTTTGAGCCAATGGGGCAAATCAACAATAGTTGTTGCGGTGTTGCGGTCACAAACAATCACAAACAGACCTGGTGAGCTTGACGAGATCAAAAAAATGTTTTGCTTTGCTAGATACCACTGTCGTCAACACTTGCAGTCATGCATTGTGATTGTGGTTGCTTGTTTGAAATCTTTACTTTCCAATCTTGCAATGCAATCTTGAAATCATTGATGACGATGAATGACGATGAATGACGATGAATGACGATGAATGACGATGAATGCATTTACTCGCACTGTCAGGGTCAGGGCCAATGAGGTTTCTGCACAAGAACGAATCAGAATAATTAAGTACCAAACTCTTTTTGATTAATCTCGCGAAGATTGATAACAACTGACAAACAAACCATTAATGGAAACCATTTTGGATCAATTGTTCTCAGGTTGTGCGTTGCAGCAGACTACAAATTCAAAAGCAGCAGCAGGTGCAGTTCAAAGTGATGTCAACGTTTGTTTTTGGGGCAAACTTTTAGGCAGTTGGTTTTGAGATTGTCACTGGTGAGAAACTAGTGGGAATGATGTGATCAAATGGGATTTGATTTTCCATACCCAACCTGTTCAGGTTCAATACCTTGCTGAGTGAAGCCTGGGCAATTGAAGAACCACTGCTTGCAAATGAAAAAAGAAATAATACATTTTAAAAATCAAACTCAGTATCAATTAATAATATTATTAATAAATTTTTAAATAGATATGCTAGCTTGAAAATCGAAGATAAAATGTATTTAAATGTTTTTTTAATTTAGGTATAATTAAAGTTGAAAAACGTGTTTTTGTTGTTTGTTGGCTTCAAATTTTACCGTTTCCTTTTAAAGGAAACGGTAAATTTTGTTTTATCAAATATAATTAAGTTCCATTCTTGTTTGAGGTGAGGTTTCAGGCATAAGACTTTGAATTGGTCATTGAAATACCCAAAAAACACAAACAACTACTTCAAATACCTCTTAAGGAGCAGCCAGACTAGTTTTACAGCCAGTTCACAGCGAGTTTACAGCGCAAAACGTGGTTTACAGCGAGTTCACAGCGAGTCTACAGCGCAAAACGTGGTTTACAGCGAGTTCACAGAGCAAAAGCACGGATATTGATCAGGTATCGATCTTGGGATTGGTCTGATATCGGTTTAAAATATTGATCTGATATCGATCGGATATTGAAAAAAGGATCACCTCTAAGACCAGGTTAGACT
>OMLO01001294.1_pt1 | contig 18984 bp, 6 predicted proteins | sample 1674811 | NCBI WGS metagenome assembly OMLO01 (sample SAMN06265003, study PRJEB25207) | coral metagenome | isolation source: Coral host | place: Mexico:La Bocana,Puerto Morelos, Mexico | collected 2008-11-13 | reverse complement strand
CTTTGGGGCGGCACATACCTATATACCTGATATAGGGGAGTACCCCCCCCCCCCGGACAACAACGCGACGAACCAAGCCACGGCTTTTCTACGAAAAAAATCCTAGGAATGCACTAAGCGTCACGAGGAACCTTTGTCTGTTGTATTTCTGTCAACCTCGCGTTTTTAACAGTGAATGTCTTTACCGTCTTATAATAGCCTTTCATGTCTTGCTAGTAAAGGTGACATCCACGAGCGGCCGTTACACTGGAAACGCTCGCGTCTGCGCTTTTTCACTTTACAGTCTCGGTCGGGAGTGATCCCATTTTCTTGCTTCGCACTCAGGTAGTTTCCAAAAGAGATTCCAACGTAACAATGTCCGTAGGAAAGTCGTCTTTTAAAATGATTCCTCGATCGCGGTTACAATCCAGTTCATCTATGAAACCAAACCAGTATATTACCATGCCTGGGCCAAACCTGGAAAATAAAAAGCGACAATCAAACTGTGAATTACTGACAACTGAACTCTGTTTAAATGATAACCTTGCAAAGTTACATTAAGCTGTGGCAACGCTACGTTTTGTCACAGTGTGTTACATTGCATTTCGTTACATTACGTTATGTTACGTTACTTTACAAGTTTTTGACCTGAAAGGATATGCGTGAGAGTAAATAACACTCATTGTTATATAGCTGGAAGATTACGACGAATCCCACCGGGGTCAAGTTATTTTTCTTGAGTTGTATAGTCTCTCACTACTGTGTGAAGGCTAACACTTGGGTGGTCAGAGGGAATATACTGGTTTATTTATTCTCCACTAATTTAAATTTCCATCTCTATTTCAGTGGTACGTTATGTAGCTTTTCATTCGTAAATCCATCTCTTTCCCTTATTTGGTCAAGGAGTGAAAGAAACGCGAGAGTAAAAACAGCGCCACAAACGATAAGAGCCAAGACACGCCTCTTGTTTTTTTTGCCAATTAAAACTACTTTTCCTTTTTCTTTTTCCCGTCTTTCAGTGTTTTTTCACTTCGTGCTTGACTTACTAACAGAAAAAACACACTGTTCGTGCTCTGGACATTGAAATTCTTAATTTCAGCATCAAGTTCAGCGTGCCTTTCCAATGATTTACCTGTTCCAGTAGCTCCAGAACTGATCTTTTAAGTAAGTCTGGTGATTATACTCGTCGCCAAAAGACGCCTTGCTTTCAATCCAGTTCACAACGAAACCATCAACAGCTGAAAGAAATACAGGCAACTCTGTTTAAATAGACTGTAATATTCTGGGGCCAATAAACCCTGTTGTTCTACACACAACGTCTAAAAAATTGTTTTCTTGATGACGTTCTCGTTGCCGTGTTTTATGTAGTGGCAATATCACCTACATCATGTTTTCTGCGGTATGCCATTGCACTTAGATGCAGCAATTATATTGGAATACGATCTGACAAATATCGAGACTGTGAGGAAACCTAACTTTTGCCAGACGAAGAAAAAAGAGATTTCCCTGGTCAAATAAATACAAATTGCCAGATTTAGTAGCGGCCTCCAGCCTCCCCTTACAGCGGTCCTTTCCATCCATTTTATTACGACTGATAAGGTTTCAACAAATTCGCCTTGAGAAAAAATATCATTGAGATCACAGTGACCTAAAATGACTAAATAAAATGAAATGTTGACCTAGAAACTATGATATAATATAACAAAATACTCATGATAAACAAAATCACTGTCCTTTTTCCTTATTATAAAATGAAAGATGATTCAGCTGAAATGACTGCAGCTGGAGAAAAAAAAAATAACTGTAGTAGCAGCTTTTTTTAGATTTAACCATTTATGCGTGTTCGTCTACACAGCTCAAGTGTCAAGTCAGAAAAATATCGCTCACACTTACCAATAGGGATTTCTAGTTTGCAGTCTGGAGTCTTGTCATACCCGCGACTTCTCATGTCATCCTCACCTTTCAAATGAAAGCAAGGAAAAGTTATTTCATTGTCGAATTTAAATAAACCTCAGAACAAAGCCATAATCCTACCAAGGAATGGTATGCCACGATTTTGAAGTCTCTCTCGTAGAATTAACTCATATTCATAACCAATAGATCTGTAACGGCAGTTAAGGTAAACTTGTGTTTCACTTTTTTATAGCGTAATTGTACAGTGTGTAGTTTACTTCTCATACAGGTATTTTTAGTATCATTCGTCAAGTCTTTTCTCACATTTTTTCAAACAAGAAAGTGTGCTTTTTATTAACTTATTTATTTATTAATTATTTCATTTGTCTGTTGCAAAGTATGCTCTAAAAAATTTTGTCTAAAACAACTGCAAGACCCTTTCTACAAACTGTATTGAAGAAGTCGTGAGGCTGAAAGTAGAAATTGGATTTAGGCAACTTCAAGTCGTTTTTTATTAAAATACACATTGCATTTGAATTCCACTTGTCAAACGTGTATAAAAGGATACCGTTTTATGTTGTCCATCAAGGGTCCATAGTTTGGATCATTGAGTATACACTGAAAGACATAGACAAGCTTGACTGGTCAGTTCATTCAACTTGATTAGCAACAGCAAATAAACGCTACTAAGTTTGTAGGCTATATGGTAGTTTCACAAAGTAACACAGTGAGATAAGAGATCAACAGTGAAGTCAATTTCAGCTGAAAATGTTTAATACCAGAGGAATGTATATGTTGTAGTTAAAAATTAAATTCAGGTGAAAATAATTTCAACCTAGTTGAATTCTCAATTTCCTTTGTCTTCTAACCCTAATTATTCATAATCGATGAATAAGTAGGGTCAAGAGACAATGGAATTTTTTTTAATTACAACATATATATGGTTGATCAAAGGCCCAGGGGCTAGATACAAAATTATTCTCTGTCAACATGGTGAAAGAAAACAGATTTATAAAATGTTTACTTAGCCCTCATTTGCTCATTTGTTTATTTATTTATTACATGATTACATATACCTGGTTGACTTCATTAGCAAGTGTCTTGTCCTCTATAAGAGAAAGAGGGTCTTTAATCATCTGACTGACCACACCTCTTGGAGCTGAGTTATAGAACATAAAGAAGTACTTTCATGTTAGTAGTTAACCAGAGGAGATAGGAACTTCGGCATACAATTACATATTGGCTATTTCCCTCTTCCTAAGTAATGAAGTCTGCCCCTACCCCACCCCAATTAAGCACACCTCCTCAAGTTTCACCAAAATTGTAGTCTGAATGGATACTTCAAAGAGAGTGGTGATTAGCAATTCCTGTACTTCTACCATGGCTCGCTTAAACATGCTGGGACAGGCTTTCAAGCAGATGGATGTTTAGGCATCCTGCAGACAGACACTTTCTAAACAAATTGTTTTATTTTTAATCTATTGCCTTATAAATTGCTTATTTGAGTAGGACCTATAGCAAATTTTTGGATGGCCACTTTTTAATTCTGGCTAAAAGCCTGTGGTGGGAACACCCTGCAATGATTACAGGGAAAGTCCAAAGTCTTAAATAAGCTATAGCATATTCTCAGTGGTACCAACACACTGACCGTACTTGAAGATCACTTACGATTTTGCCCTTCGTAGCAAGTATGGGAAAGATGTCTTTCTAGCACTATTCTTGCTAGAAGCGAATGAGACAAATCAACCTGAAGATTCAAAAAGCAATAACAAAATTACCAGGATCTAACTGCACACAAAAAAAATATTAATGATTGAAACAAAGTGTACCATTCTTCAATGACACTACACCTGACTATTACCGGGTATTATATGAGTAGTGTAAAATCCCACTGGGAAGGAAAAAGCTGTCAAGTACTGGAAAGATTTATAGCCCTCATCCTCTTTAACTTTTTTAAATCATTACCTCCTCTGCAATCCTTAACAAAACAGGCTCTTCAGAGTCTTGTGCTACACCTGCCAAATATCTATTAAACACCACATTAAAAAAGTAAGAACCACATAAAATCATTAATATGTTTAATAACATTTTTATATTCGTACAAAGCATCATTGAACTGAATGTTGACATGATGGTGACAAAGCATCAGTGAACTGAATGTTGACATGATGGTGAAATGTTTTCCATCCGTTCCAGTCCAGAGGTAAGGGGGGGAATAATACCATTGTAATCCTGCATATGAAGAATGTGTACATTGTCATCAAGATATCATTGATATGTTGTTGGTATTAGAGAGTACATAGAGCCAAGCACAATAATAACAGTGTTGGAAATTAGGGCTTGTCTGCTTGTCAATGCAATTGTGTTGGGCAAGTGCAAATCACTGACCACTCACCCATTGAGCGAGTATGATTTTCATCTTTGGAAAATTATGGCTCCTTCTTGGTGTAGAAGACACAGGACACATCAGAGGACACATCACAATAGAACGCCGCCTCACAAACCTATTGTTTTTATTGTTTTCCTCGTTCTTTTGTCCTTTTGTTCCCTATTATTTTACATCAACTGTGTCAGTCTTCTACACCAAGTAAGAGCAGAAATTAATTAAGCTTAAATATTGATAAAACCTCTTTTTATTTTCCATTTTGGCAAGAATATCTTAAAAAGAAACTTAGCAGGGCTTTAATTTTCACCTTTTTTAATATTTCGAGATGCCCAAATAATTTGCCAATAATACAGAACGTAAAGTCTGCATATGAGCCAAGTGGCTCACCAGGCCGGAACTAATCCCGGTTTCTGTAGCATGAAGTGACTAGGAATATACCTACTCCCCCCTGGATGGGATGCTAGTCCATCGCAGGGTTACCCCCAGCATTAAATTCGCTGGTACCCATTTATACACCTGGGTGGAGAGAGGCACTGTGAGAGTGAAGTGTCTTGCCCATGAACACAACGCAATGTCCTCGGCTAGGTCCCGAAAAAGACCGCTTCATCCGGAGTCGAGTGCACTAACCATGAGGCCACCACGCCTCCCAAATACAGAACGTAGTGTTTTATAAATAACCAAAATGAAAGATTTCTCTTGAAATAAAAACTGCTTTGAAAATTGAAGGAAAAAGGCAGTGTTCCACATACCAACAAAGTGTTTACTCCAGTATCTTGATTCTATGGATGTATGCAAATTTAGTAATGCCAGCTGTTTCTTTAGCTAACTACTGAAATTGTGGAAAAATTGGTGGTGTCAAATCTGTCTGCGATCCTAAGGACGCGTTTTGTAAATGGACCAGAACAAGCAAGCTCAACATGAAATAGCAAGCTGAACCTTCGTGATTACAAGTTAGCAAGACGTATGGTTTGTTAATCATAATTTTTAGGAGGGAGTTCCCAGAGGCATCTTCAGTTCTGGGCAAATGAAAATTACACTGGGAAGGAGGATTTTGAGCCAACACTATAATAATAGTTTCACTAAGGGTTCTATACTTAAACCTTTTGTAGTAATTCTCCATTACATCTGGCTTGTGGTGTTTATGATGATTTTTTCGTGTCTTTTTCTGCCAAAGGAAAACAATTAGAACATCAGCCAACAACCTGAAACACTAACAATTTGTGGCAACTGTAAAAAGTCTGAATTTGCAGTGGTACTGTTTCTTCTTTGTATTTTGCTACATTAAATAGTAGCTTAATATGTTGTTTGCCTAACTGAGGTTTTCATCTTTTAAAGAATTTACTCTTTTAAATATACTAAGACATTACATAAAGGAGGTTTAGCATTCAGAATAGACGAACACTAATAAGAGCAAATCTTTTATTCTGCTAACAACAGGACACTTGAACCACAACAGCTTCCTAAAAGGGCATGTGTTTACCATTGGGGAAAATGTTAAATCCCACTCTAAGACCTAAACGTCATGTGATAAATGCAAGCATGTTCTAGAACTGTCATGCAAGGAATGTTTGGGGTCAACACAGAGGGATGACTAACATGGCCAAACTTCTAACATGGAACATGCTTTACCCTCACAATGCTTCCCATAAGTATTGTCTAGGTGACAAAACCTCAAATTTGAGGCAGACCAGCAATTTGTCAGCCTATGAACCTAAAGATGAGAACTACACATTCAGGGCTGCTAAGCTGAAGTGCTTGTGCACAACATAATGTTAAGGATAGGTAATAAAGAGGAAGGTGCAGCATCCAAGGGGTCAAAATGTTGGAATTCCAGCAGATTGTGGGGTTTTATTGGCTTAAACACTGTCTGTGATTTTTGTAAGCAAATATTCTTGAGTAAGACATCTTTCTTCAATGGCTTTCACTACCTTTGGCTTAACTCAGAAGATACATGAGTATAGCAAGGAACTATCTAGTTCTGGTGTATGCTGGATTAGCATTCCACCAAGAAAATACTCCTTAGCGAAAACTTTGATGTTGAATAAAAATTGCTGATTTTCTCATTGAAACAAAAAATATTCCTCACTTCCAACAGATTCTTATGAAACTTTGCATATTTTCTATATTCAGAATTGATCAATGGAGGTGGTTTTCTGTTTATAAGGAAAAACAACAGACGTTACATTACACAGTTAAAGTGGTTCATTCTTCCAATGACCATAAGAAACTGATGTTGGGTGTCAGTGTAAACAAGCCATCAACAGGCCATTTTGATTCCTTGGGCTTGAACAGTAACTTTTCTCACTCTGTTATACATGTCTAATGTTATTACCATTATGTCAGAGAAATAGGAGGGGGGGGTACTCGATCCCGAGGATCCACTATAGGTTTGGCGGGATGCAGGATAAGATAAAAATGAATGTGGGATATGATATGGGTAAAACTATTTTGGCTGGAAAGGGATTTGCTCATTTTGACAGGCAGGATGCGAGATATTTTCAAGATTGACAGTGGAATGTGGGATGAAAAATGAAAAATGACACTTTAAGGAAGTTTTGTAGAGAACTCCAACTCTTACCAGGTGGGATCCAGATAAATATTCTGAGTAGGATTGAGCTAAATGTAGTGTGGGATGCAGGATTGAAAAAACTTTTCTTAAACCCTTAATCCTTGATTCATGAATGAGGAATTTCTTCAACCTCCCTTTTTTAATTTTATTTTATATCTTCAAGTTTAAAACTTTGACTTACTTGGTAGTCTTGTGAGTATATACTAACAAGAGTATTGTATGTTACACTGAAAAATAAAACACAAAATACAAAATGAGCAGTACACCAATACAAGTTTAAAGACCCCTTTTTTAATCTAAAAAAAGGCTCAATTTTTACTTTTATTTAGCCGTGATGAATTTAAATCTTATGCTGTCACAGTTGTGGGCCACTGTATTATAATGCCATACTTACCCCGGAAACTGCAAAGCTATGGTCTTCAAACAGTCTCTCGAGCCATACGTATGCATCAGTGTTAGTATCTGATTAAAAATTTCCTGCTTCATGGCTAATTGTAAAGATGTGAAAACTGCATTAATCCAACCCAGACTTGATATCGAACCATTCCCGCCAGAGACTAAACAATAATTTGGTAACCGCGCGATTTAATCGTTCCGAGGACTGCAACACAGTGCAGGGATACTAGAAAGCTCTTTATAAATGCTTTATCTTACTTCCACGGTGCATACATCTTGTTGTCTGATCGCTAAATTTTCCAATAGGTTCTCTACAAAATAACCCTAAGGGGAGGGAGCCCCTTGCAGGTTACTCTCTACCCTACCCCCGGGATTTTCACCAAGACTGCGAAGCTTGGGCTGTCTGTGATTCCACTTCCCTTGTTACCGTCGCGAGAAAAATATGGAGTTTTCTTTCGCCTTTCTTCAAACACTGGATGAGCTGCAATTCATCTATATTATGTCATGGACAATCATATTTCTAGCATTTATCGTTGAAATATGTTTGATTTTTCTAAAAGTCGAATATGGACGATATTTTAAGTCGAATTCATGGCAAAACTGCTTGTCTGCAGTTGACGCAAGGGTCGCTTGGTTTCTGCAAGAACTTCCCGCCTTTGTGATTCCTTGTGTGTTGCTCTTTTACGCTCGCAAAGATGCTTTGGGATTGACTCCTAATACAATACTCCTTTTGTTACTTGTTTTGCATTATAGTCACAGGTAAGTTAGTGAGTGGGGTCGTCTCAAATTTCCTTTATCAAATTGCATTTTATTTAGAAGTCCTGTTAGAGGCCATAAACCTGAATTTTGAGGTTCCAGACAGGCTCATAATTAGGTTCATATTTATAGGTCCATAATCTGGAGGTCCCTGGTTCAAGTACCCCACCCTACTACTACCTGGATCTCGGTAGTCCAGTTTTGGACTACCGTCTTGAATTACCTATTAAGTAGTTTTTTTGTATATGTAAAGATGATGTCTGAATATATTAGAATGTGAATGCGTTGAGTTTACATGTAAAACAGCCTCTGTCTCGGAAATATTGAAGAAGTCAGTGTGTCAGGGTCACAAAGAAAAATACTAGTCTCACCTTTTTGCAAAGTTTCACATTTACTATTCACCACCTCTTAGCTTTGGTGCTTCAGAGATATCAAGACGTATAATTTTATATTAAGCATTCCATTATTTATTAGTTTTCTAATTTACAATATCTAATTTTTTTAAAAAAATAATTAATTTAATTTACAAGTCCTAATGCACTATTTTATTTCATCTCAAATAAGTACCAGAAAAATTAATGTGTACTCCTGGTTTTATAAAATCTAAATTATTTTGGATTATGTCAATATGCAGAGGATTAATCAATCTTTTAATAATTAACATTTGTAATTTTTCCAGATCACTTATTTATCCCTGGCTGATCACAGGAGGAAAGCCTACTCCAGTATTCCTGGCATCTCTAGCATTTTTGTTCTGCGCAATAAATGGATATATACAGGCAAGATATTTGACAAAATATGCTCATTACGAGATGTCTTGGTTAACAAATCCATGTTTTGTTGTTGGTGTATTAAGCTTCTTCACTGGGATGGCCATTAATATTCACTCAGATTACATTCTACGCAGTTTGAGAAAACCCGGCGAAACTGGCTATAGGATTCCAAGAGGTAATTAAAAATTTATTTGTCAAATAACGAGGGGGGCGTAAGGGTTTGCGGTGATGCGGTTTTGCGTTATTTTTGGTGCGGTTTCGTGGTAATTTTCATTTTAACTCGCGGTATTGCGGTTTCAAAGCACTAAGCGGTTTGCGGTTATTACAACCATTAACTCGCGGTTTTCGGTGAAAAAAAATGTCTGCGGTGATAACACTTTTTAGAACAGTCGGCAGGCGGTCGGCATGCGGTTGTTTTGTAAGCGCGAGCCATGTGTTTTGTTTTACAACGCACCAGGGTTCATTATATCAGCTTACAGTTTAATATTAACGTACAATGTTATCAGAATATATCACAAGTCTTGCTGACGTCAGCTTTCATATTGTGGCCTCCATGTACGTGCGGTTTCGGTATTCGGGAATAAATCTGATGCGGTTTGCGGTTTTTTGCTGTATTTCTGTGCGGTTTTGCGGTTTTCGGACCCCCCTTACGCCCCCCTCAATAACTAGTGACATTTTTAATCCAATTATTTATTTTTGGTTATAGTTGCAAGAGTTGCTCTTAGCTGTGTCAGTAGCAAGTCTTTGTAACATTTCTTTTGTGCTCTCTAAACCTTCTGTGTTCATCACAACTTGATGAGCATGCTGAAGCTTATTGTTATTCATACTGTCTCGTACTCAATTTAAAGGAAGTTATTTTTACTTGCTGCAAGGTCCTACAAAATCACATAACTTTTGACCACCATTCAGGTTTCTCTGTTCTAGAGTTTTCTCCCAGGTAATACTGCTGATTATGGTTAAAAATTGTGTGCAATCTTAACATGTCTGAATTACATATATCTGCAAATGAAGTGCACATGTAGTAGTCTAGTGGGAACTCTACCTTTCCTAGCAACAATTGTGCTGATTCTGCAAAGTAACCATACCTTTACTACAGAATGTTTTGTTTTAAACTCTCAAACTCCTGGACGTTCCAGTGATATTTTGCTTCATTCTTTCCTTTTAATTTTTTTCTCTCTCTTTTTGATATTATTTTCCCATGCACTAAGGGAGAATAAATACTTCTATCTGTTCAATGCTGCATAAACCAGGATAAGCTCTGTACCATGGGGCCACTTGGCCTGTTAAAGACTACCATCATTTCTTTCAATGGTAATAACTGTTGTATTTTATATTGTATAGAGAAATTAGATTTGGATCACAATTAAGAACTGAAGAATTATAGACCCTATTCATACTATTCATTTTGTAAGGTTAGTATTAAAATTAGCCCAACTTACCTTGTATTTGAGGTGATAATTCAAAATAAATTTTCTCTGAAGTAAGGTTAGTTGGGTTAATTTAAATGCATACAAAAAAAATTAAATGGGTAGTCAATTATGAATAGGGTCTATATAATATCACTTTGTAATGTTTCAGTAGCTTATGACTGTTCTAACTTCTTTCCTTATCTCAGGTGGTATGTTCACTTATGTGTCTGGAGCTAATTTTTTTGGTGAAATTGTCGAATGGAGTGGGTTCGCATTAGCCTGTTGGTCACTTCCTGGCTTGTCTTTTCTCCTTTTTACTGTTTTTAATATTGGTCCAAGGGCAGTTCATCACCACAAGTAAGTATGTGAATCAAATTCTGATAATCTCTGTCTGTCTATTTGTTGGTTTGTTTTCACTAAGAGTCTAGATAGCCTACTTTGTTAGCATACTGTACTCTAAAGCGAGTGGCCTGGGTTCAAATTCTTGTCATAACTTATTTGTAATTGTGTTCTTGGGCAGGAGACTCGCAATGCTTTCCTTTCCAGGTGTATAGATGGCTACCAGCAAAATAAATGCTCAGTGGAAACCCTGCGATGGATTAGCATCCTATCTAGGGGCAGTCACTGGAATATTGCTAGCCACTCAATGCCACAGAAACTAGGATAAGATCCTGCAGTATGGACCAGTTGGTCTGAGGCAGACAGTAATTTAGTTAATCGATCAGGGGGATTTTAACTCTAGATCTCGCAGTCTGGATTCAAGCACTGGCTGGGGTCATTTTGTAGTGTTATTGGATAGGACACTATTCTCACACTGCAACTCTTACCCAGATGTATTACTGGTAGTCTTTTTGGGCAACAAAGGGGTGTCATTTCTTTATTTTCCTTTGTGCGAGTATACAAAGTAATTTTTGGATTTAATTTCCTTTTGCAGTTGGTATCTTCAGAAGTTTGAGGATTATCCAAAGTCTCGTAAAGCTCTGATTCCATTTGTCTTATAACAAAGGGCAAAATCTACAATATAAGAGGTCTTCTGCACTTGAAGTAAACTTACGCCCAAAAGTATCTCTCGCCAGAAATTATCGCATCATCCCAGCTAGCAGCTCTTGGGTCTCCAAGGAAGTTCATAAATGTATTCAAAATGTTTTCATGGTACAAGCTATAGCTATTTGATAGCTTTATTTTTGCTTTTATTGTACTATGTTCAGTGGAAACAATAGTAGATGATAAATATATTTCAAGTGAATAGCAAATTACTTGTACAACTGAAGAAAAAATTGTGAAGATTGCTCAGGTTTGTCAAAAAGACTGGACTATTATTTTGAGGCTTACTGTCTTTTTCATTACTACACAGCTGTTTTTTAGCCTGACTGGGATTACTAGTAGTTGGAACTGAACTTCCTTGGAGTTGGTGGGGAGTTCTAGAGTTTTTTTGTAGCATTAAATCTTTACTATCCATTAGTTTGATAATTTGGTGTCTGCTCTAAAGATGTCAAAACTTGATAGAAACTGTCTTGTGTTCTTGTTGTGTTTCTCTGTCCAACAATTCTTGAGATACCCTTGCAATACAATGGCATCCTATCAAGAAAAATTACTAATTGCCTCACGCTGCAGACTCTAAAAGATCATGGGGGGTTATTATTCTACAGAGTTTTATACACGCAGTGTTTTTCACACCCCGTTTTATGTATTTTGGCGAACAATTACCTTTTTTGTAGACTCTGATAACTGGCCTGTATCTTGAATAAGTTGTCTTTCATATACCTAAACTTGTAAAGTCCCTGCCCTTACATGAATATATAGCGGTACGTGAAGGCTGAAAAAGGTACCCCTTTTGAGGTGGAGCCATTATAGAGAGTAGCAGCAACCCAACCCCCTCCCCTGGGCTAAAGATAAGCATTTAGTTAATCGGCTGCTGGGCTCAAATGCAGACTTAAATATTATTTGTGGATGTTCTCCAGGTTCCTTGAAAAAACAATAGTAATAATGATAATGACATTGACGGTGATAATGATAATGAATTTATCGGATTACATGGTTGCTGGAAAAAAAAACAGCAGTATACATTGTTGTCCCTATGATCGACTAAACTACTACAATATGAAAATATATGAACAAGCTCAGTCCTCACCCAAAATCCAATCAAATCACCTATTTTACATACTGAGCTTCATAAAGGCTGGTTCAGACTAGCAACGGAATCGGAAACAGAGTCGGAATCGGAAGCGCAAGGAGTGTTACGATCCAGTGTAAATCATATCGGTAGCGGAGTTGCAAGCTCGACGGAATCGAAGTCGCAAGGATGAGAAGAGTTTCTTTTTCTTCCAATTCCGCTTCCGCTTCCGTCGCTTCCGTCGTACCGATTCACACTAGATCAGAACTTTCTTCCGACTCCGACTCTGCTTACGACTCTGCTTCGGTCTCTTCTGTCGCTAGTGTGAACCAGCTCTAAGCAAACAGAACTTAAAAACATTTGTGATATGACTACTGTAGCTCCGTGAGCGGGCAAGATGACCTGATTAGCTCTCCAAGTGGGCAAGGCTTGGGATACGGGCTTTATCCTGCACTGAAAAATTATCATTTTTTAGTGTTTTATATCCCATATGATAAATCCTTTATTGACCAAGCTTGTTCGGTCAAGATGGCTGGATATTGGCCTCGTTCTTCGTCGATGTCCATAACCATGCAAAAAAAGAACAAGGCCAATATCCAGCCATCTTGACCTCGCGCTTGGTCAATAACCTCGGGGTCAATACCCATACATTTTTATTTTCTTTCAAAGTAAAACAACAAGCGGTCAAGCTGCCTCACAGTTCGACAGTTGCACTGAAATGGCTTCCTTACGAAATACTTAACATCTAAATTATCAAGCAAAAATGCTGTTTAACTAGTTAGAATATAATAAGACATCCCGAAAATATGTTGAAATCATTCTAAGGAAGTTCAAAATTTGAAAAAGTGAAAACCCGAGACTAATTTTTCTGTTGCTTATCAGAACTCAAATGCTTGAATTGACAAACTTCAGTGCAAAGAGACCATTTTTTATGTCGATGCTTTTTGGCGCGTAAATCTCGGCATTATTTATCACGCCTTGCGGTCCGCTCTTCCTGTTGTAATCCTGAACGACCAACCGAAACGCTACTTGAAAACGAGGCAAGTGGTTCGAAAATCTGCCGCCATGTTTACGATGGTATTTTGTGAATACATGTACGTATAAAATTGTCCATTTCCTAGTCGGTAAACTCCCTATTCTTGTTTGTTTAGAGGAATAAGATGAAGTTTGAGAGGTTTAAAACGGTACTATGAATATTACGGAGTGTTTTCCAATGAGGAAACGACGATCCATCGAGAAGACACCCGGACGTTCCCGCGACACTTCAGGTGGAGTTTACGTTTGCTAGTCTTAGCTTGTTTTAGCTATTTTAAGTCATTAAGGTTACTTAAAGTTAGGAAATTATTGTCTCGTCTTCTTGAATAGTTCATCTCTCGCCTTTGCGTGGTTGGTAACAGGCGATTAGAAATCTGAGTCGTGTCCATATGCACCTCCTGCAACAAGCCCAAGTTTGATTGGAAACACAGTTTTTATTCGCGTTTGGTGGGATTTTTTGCAAACTTGAACCCTCTGTCAACGAAGCATCAATTTTATTAGTTGTGGATAAATCACAGGAACGCAATGTGGAAAATGTACGTCCACAAAAATACTGAATTAAACTCGATAATTTTTCTTACAGTGCTTTCCCGCCGATCTCCTCCTGTTAGCAAATTACGGCGCACTCCTCGTCGTCTCACCGGCAGCAGCTGTAACAACTCCCTTTTGGATCAGTCCTTAGAGATTGTGTGGGACAATAATTCTCCATCACCATCAAGAACTCTTGCTCTAGGTTTGTACTCCAGACTGTCAAAATGTTAAAATATAGTAAAGTTCATTGCGTAACTTCTCGTTCTATGGTTCTTTCATAACAAATTTGGAGTATTTGTTCAAATGTGAAAAATGTGAAATTTTTTACTAGATGCTTTCAACACATTCGGCAACTTTAGTCTCAAGGAAATGGCCAGTGACAAAAAGAGAACATATTTAAAAGTAATAAAAGTTTTCTCTCCATACATGTAAACATGAAATCGCAAATTGGAATTTTAAATGTCTAGGCTGTGCTACAGTTCATGTCATCCGGGAGAGTGAACCAAGAATTCAACAAAAATCTACTATTTGTACTGTACCAAAAAGGTTGACATTTGCCTTCTGTAGGCAAGTGGGCAAGCAAACCTTCAGATACATGATACTGACTACACAGGTCTGTGAAATTTGCTTGGTCAATCAACAGAATCCCCTGTTTTGTCTGCTTGAGCTCAATAGCTCACCAGAACATTTTTTACTTCAAAGGAAAAAGGAAGAAACATCATGGAAGTGACAGCAGTAGCAGTGGAGGTGAAATTTCAGATCTGGTACAAAAGTTGGCTGACAAGGTAGGCAGCAGATCATTAGATCTTGGTATTGGTATCAGCCACTCTTCAGGAAATGGATAGTGGCTGGTTTTTAAAAGGGACTGGTCGTTTAATAGAGGTAAACGCAATAGAAAAGCCCTCATCAAGACTTTGATTACTGGCCACCTATTAGGGGTGGCTACTAAATAGGGGTTTGATGGTAGCTTGTATTTACATATGCACTTTTCCTAATACTTTAACTTCTAAAATGGCTAAATATCACGAGATAAGAATGTTTTTTTGACAAATGCTTTCGCAGCTTTATGTCATGCCCTGTCGTAACTCTGAAATTTAAACTGCGCTGGTTTCCAGAGGAAGCAGGTTACTCAGCTGAAAAGGGGTACACAGATATAAATTTACCTCCACATATAGGTAAAAACATTAGTGGCTCTTTAATTGTAGAATTAAGAAAATGATGATGTCATGTGCACGCCAAGAATTCCTGAGTAATTCACACTAAAATTCACTGATTACTGACGACCCCAAACATCAGAAATGTTGCCTTTTGAATCTGGCACATGCCAGACATCACAATAAAGCAACATTTTACCCAACCAAAACACATCTAATTGTAAAACATAGAAAAACAAACAATATTATAAGTACTCACAGCTTGCAAGTGTAAGAATTGAAGTGATCTTTTGGCATTCAGACCCTGGTTATTCGAAGGCTGGATAACACTATCCACTGGATAAATTGCTATCCAGTGGATAAGTGTTGACAAAACAAACTATGCTAGCTGTTGGATAGTGATTTATCCTGTGGATAGTGTTATCCACCATTTGAACAACCCAGGCCAAGCAAACAGACAACACTTTGTGTCAAAGTGGTCCAGGTTTAAGCATCCGTTAGCATTGCCAGGCGTTGTGTGATGACCCAAATATTGGCTGTGAGGAAGCTGTCAAATGCTCAGAAATAATAAGTTTTGTGTTTAAAACAAATTTTTTTGCAGACATGTAATTCTTATCTTATGTAATCTTCTATCTGGAGATATCATAGTCTTGAAAAAGGCTGTTGTTGGCAATGTCATTATTTTTACAGCACACTTGGTGGTAAACTACAGTAATTCAGATGTAATTGTATTCGTTAGAAAGTAACTATCCAATTTTTAAAGTCAAGTTTGCACAGGAAGCTCTTTCAATACTTACAAAGTTGTTGACAGAACAGTCTTTGTTTTCTCAGTTGTGGGAAGCATCTATAAATATTAAAAGACCATGCAGCTGACATGTTCTTGATGTTTCTATGATGTTTCTTCATGTTTTGATGACTTGAGTAACTAAAGGCAACATATGACTGGACTCTGTTCATCACAATCATTAAAGGCAAAATTTTTATGTTGTACAAACTTTTCTTGCAGTCTGGTAGTACTCCAGAAGCAAATCCCCCACTGCTGGCATTCTGGATGTCTAGAGATAACATTCCAACTGTACAAGATTACAAGGATGATGCCTCAGTGAAAGGCATGAATTCTAACAAACAGAAGAGCAAGGAATTCCAAACACCATATAGACGACCAAGGTTGGCATAATATGTTAAAATTTCATTATGGAGTGATGTATGGGTTATTCTGTGAATGATCATTCTGTTATTTTGGTTGTGTTTGAACAAAATAATCATTGATAATTTGTTTCTTTTATAGGCGAGTTCTCCGAAAATGCAACAAATCAAAGATGAAACTATTGAGACAGGATATTGAGCTACTTGTCCACCCAGTAGAGAAAATTGGTAATGATTACCCTGGATTACCCTATTGAGTGACGTTTTAATCATTTCTGTTCTCCTTGTAGAGAATTTGCTTGTAGGCTCTTCTGCACTTGGCACTGCCTCTGTGCAGGTTACTGAGTGTCTTTTACTCGATCTTGATTAGTTTCAAGGTCAAAGAGTTGCAACTATTCTACCTTGCTTCTAATGTGGTTAAATGTAATTTAAGCTAAGTTAAACGCGAAACAATGCTGGTCAGCAGTCTTCCCCTGTTTTGGTCATGCACAGTGGCATGGGGTCTGCTGGGGGTCTTGTGGTTTCTACAGCGTGACGTTGAGGTCAACTCATTCTCACGTGCGTTTCTGCCGTTCAACTGTGTTTAGCGATTTGCTCCCTGCCCTCCCTCCCTCTCTGGTAAGTATGAGGTAAGTATCATGGTTCCACTGTTTTTGCAGTGTGACGGTGCCTGGTGGTTGCCGCTCACAGGGTTGTCATGGTTGCCCTACAACTCGGCTCTTGTGCACAGGGTTGTCATGGTTACCCCATGCGCTCGGCTATTGTGCTCCCCTATCTTTCCAGGCACCTTCCCCAAGCTCATCTATTGTTGATGAGTTTAAAATGAATGAATTAATTCCAAATTATTATGATATGATTCCTTTTTATTTTAGTTAGCTAGCAAGGTTGAATTTGTTTTTAACATCGTTTTCTTTGTTTTCCTTTGTAGAGGAGAAACCAGTCTGCAAAGAGACTTTGCCTAAAACAAGGTAGACTTTGTTTGCTTTGGTACATGTAGATCCATTTGACATCTATCCCTGCTACATGTATATTCTAATCTTGTTGGAATGACTGTTAACAGTGTCTCGTGAATTGTTTGTGAGACAAGATGCATAGAGAATACATGTATTTAATTGAAGTAACTTGAGTAATCTTTGTTCCAGTGATTGTGGATATTTGGGAGCAACATCAACAGAAATGCCAAGGACATTGTCTTTTCAAAAAATGATTTTTTCTTACTTTATCAGCAAATAGATCTGTTAAGCATGCCAATGGTCTAAAACCATGCTAGGGCTAAATATGCAATGACAGTGTTCAATTCCAGATGGAAGGACTAAAAATTAGCCACCGTCATTTTCATCCCCAAGAATATGCAGAACTTGGTCAGGATCGCAAAGAAATGTGCAAAGATTTATGGCACACATGCACAGCTATTGTTTTACCCAATAAACCTTTTGTTTGGTGACGTTCTTGTTGCCATTGGCTTGAGTTGAGATGCAGAGTACAGCACCTTGTGCAAATGTGCCTTATTGAGTAATTTGAGCAATCGTTCTTTGCAATTAGCTTGAGAAAATTTAAGATATTATTTCACATGTTGTTGATTTCTTACAGTGAGCAACAACAAGAACCTGCATCAAATATGGAGGATACTTGCACCAAGACAAAACTGAAAGGAACCGAAAATTCAGATTTCTTTGATGGCTGGGATAGTGATGAAGATGATCTGATTTTGAGTCAAGTAGATTTTCCTACTTTTAAAAATAACATTTCAGAAACTCAAGTGATGACCAACACTCAGTACTTGGGCAGTGGAGAAGATACTGACGCAAATAACGTGACACAGCACAAATTACTGAAAAAGTCTGACCACAGAACTGCTGCAGATGTTCATGTAGATACAAATGACAGTATAGTAACAGAGAGTTGGGATTTTGTTGATGGATTTGGTGATACTGATGACGAGAATGTACTTCAGAGTGCTCTTGAAGACTTTGAAAAATCCCAACAGGTTTCTATTCCAACTGTCAGAAGGGTGTCTCATTTACACATAAAACCTGACATGTCTCATATTACTGGAATACAAAAGAAAGAGGTTTGTGGTTCATTATGCAAAGTAAATCCACTGGGGAAGAGCAGCTATGCTTCGACCAACTCAAGGGACCACTGTTCTACAAAGCAGAAAGATAATATAACAGGTACTAATAATTACTCAAGCAAAGAAAGCTTTTCTTTTGTATCACGGTCTTCTCTTCAAAGTTTTGCTTCTGTGAGATCAGAAAATGTCACAGGGCAGCAAGTAAACCAATGCAATCTAAAGAACACCAGCAGTCTTATCGGACCTCAAACTGACCAACAAGGAACAAAGAAAGAACAGTCAAGTGGCAAAAGTATCAGCAAGAGTAACAGTGTGGAAGTAAATGTCACAAGACAGCAGGACAGTACAGGACAGAGTATGGTACAAAGTAAGTATTCATATGAATTCTTGTTTAGGTAGCAGGGTTGGCATAGTGGTGAGAGCTCTCACCCCCCAGCAATGTGGCGGGTTGAATTATTGCCTGGTGCCATAATTTAAGTGGATTGAGTTTGTCATTGATTTTCGCCTTGCTTCAAGTGTTTTTTCGGGTTCTCCAGTTTTCTCCCTCCTCAACAAGACTCTATTTCCAATTCAACCAGGACAGAGGACCAGCATAAGGCCTCCTCTCTAGATATTGTAATTTATTTTTTCTTTGGGACAAAATGAGTTCCCTGATATAAAGGTATGGGGTGCCATTTCCGCCAAAATTATTGTTTTATTATTATTAGGCACAATGTTTTATTATTAGGCACCAGTTAATTATTATTAGGCACAATGTTTTATTATTAGGC
>OMLO01001293.1_pt1 | contig 18990 bp, 8 predicted proteins | sample 1674811 | NCBI WGS metagenome assembly OMLO01 (sample SAMN06265003, study PRJEB25207) | coral metagenome | isolation source: Coral host | place: Mexico:La Bocana,Puerto Morelos, Mexico | collected 2008-11-13 | reverse complement strand
TCAAAATGGGATCATTTGATCTTTGAGTTTGAGAATCACCCATTACTGAAAGCTCTCCTTCTGTTAATAAACAGCAACCTAATCAAAGACAGAACAAACCTTAAATGTGAGTGGTTCTTTGTCAGCATCATGAGTTGCTTTTGATGACTAGCACACAGATCAGGAAGTACTGAAGGGTCACCAATATTTTTAGCTCGCTGCTGGTTGTACTGAAAGCCCTGTGACATGTCAGCTTGAGACTGTGTCAGGGTTTTCACATTCTGGAGAATCTGTTGCAGTCCTGCTAGTCTTTCATCAAGACCTTTAATTTCTTTCATGTTTGTCTTATCGAGAGATTCTGTTACAAATAGAAGAGAACAATGTCAATGACACATAATTCTGAGTCCACCAGACAGAGCCAGACAGAGCCATTTGAAAGCAGTCCTACATTGTCCCCTATAGAAAAATGTCCACCACAGCCATCTCCTACTGTACTTTGGATGGTGTCCAACTTATCTAGACAATAAAGCCCTGCTGATCTGGTCACTAATAGGCCACACAATTCTGGTCATATTGACAGGCTGGCCATATTAAAGGGAAAATGACTAAATGAGAAAATGACTGACTGAGCTTTTGTTTATGTCAGAATAAAGTGGTTGTAATGATGAGATGGTTAACAGGGTGGCAGTATGGTAGCGTTCCACCATGGAATCCTGCCTTATGGTTTTCTCCTTAATACAACCACCTTGTTCCAGTCACGTTCTTTGACCTTTGACCTTAATGTTGGCAAAATGCTTATTAATAAATGGTATATAGAGAAGAGTCACTTTTTCCTTACCTAAGACTTCATTAACTTCTTTTGTTATCTCAGTGAGATGTGTTTCATCAAACTGAAAATTAAAGACAGAAAGGTTTATAGCTACATTTTTAAGAATTACTTACCATGGGCCAATGTTCCAGGACTATTCAAATAAACAAATAAAAATAAATTACAATTTTTAGAGAGGAAGACACATCAGCCTTAACTGGTGTTCAGCTACAAATGTAGGTCCTCTATCCTGGTCAAATTGGACTTTGGAGATGTAGGTTTTTATGAAGGAAAGAAAAGCAGAGAACCCCAAGAAAAACCCTTGGAGCAGGGTGTATTGATATTGCGCAGACCCATTTTGATGTTAGTATAATAAATAACACTAGAATTGTGCTGTAAATAACAGAGATTTAACCATGTTCTTTAGCCAAATGGCTGACTGTGTACACCTTGGCTCATTGATTTGTTGTATATAAACTTAGTTGAGATTTCCAGGGATTTCCAGGACACAAGATTTAATAGACGGGGGCATTTAACACTTTCTAAAATCATTCTTGGAGTATAGCCTTGATTCAATAATATTTATGTACCTGCTCAACTGCCTCAATACACTGTTTTACCATATCTTGAAGGCTGTTCTTGCTATCCTGCCAAAATAAAATATATCGCACTTTGACTATAACTCAAAGCAAGCTGACTATCATGAGACAAAGAGAATGGTTGCTCTAATATTGTTTAAGAAGGCATTCTTACTGGGCCTTTCAGTGAAATGCTATTCAACCCCTAAGAGACCAGGTCAGCACTCAAACCTGGACTTCTTGATCCAGAAGCATGACACTAATCATGAGGCCATTGTGCCTCTGCAATCTGGGCATGGCTTAAGCTTTATTTGACCACCCTTAAAAAAACGCTTTCAAACAGACAGAATGATTTTTTTACTATTTCTTCAAGACTTAGTACAACCCTAAAAGTTACCTTGGCAACATTAAATGGTGGGATTTTGTCCTAAACACCAAAAGAGACTCGACCAAAATCCATAATTTACAAACCTAAGTGACACAGCAAGCATCTCTGACCTTTTCAAACTGGAGTGCTCCCTCCCCAGGAATGGTTTGTCAATAGTCAGAGTCAAGGGCCAGGTTGTGACAGATCGATTGACTTACCTGTGCACTTATCCAATCCAGGAGACTGAACACACCCTGTTGTCTGTCTTGGAACAGTTGTCTTGTTAAAAGACAAGGAAGCACAGGAACCTTGGCTAACAGTGGTAGCATCTGTTTAAACCTAAAATTTGAGGAAACACAATCTGTATAATCAGCTTTGGGACAAAGCAATAGTGCTAGCATAGAATTTTCCATTACAGTTCAAACGAACTGAGAAAGAACTGAAAATGATAGTTATACCTATCAAGCAGCTCTATGTATCTTGTCCTGGAATCCAGAAACTCAGAATAGATTTGATGAACACTGCTTGACCTTGCTTTAAAATCACTGTAAACAAGCATTATTGAGCTGTCAGTCATGCAATAATGAAACTCAAAAGGATGTGAAATTATCATTCATGCAAAAATTTTAATAACAATATTCCACCATCAGTCCCACAAGAAAAAGAACCAACCTCCCCATCCAGTCTATAATGCAATTATTTATTTTCCATTACATCAAGCTCATTTATATGTATTACTGGTATTTCATTCACAGAGAAACTGGAAGTCACAGTTGCAAAATTTTAAACTTCAGAACTGTAATCATTTTCCCACACAAATAGGAACCTTTCAATTTCCCTAAAAATTCATTTCCCTAGAAAAATGAAAAAAGAATAAAATTTCAGTTTTTGAAACATGTGAAATATACTGAAATTTCAAGCCTCCATCAATCTTTGGCACCCTGCTACTCCCTTCCACAACTGTTTTTGTTTTGCTATTGAAAGTGAAAAAGGTATGAAATTATACAAGAACTTCCTTTCTTTTTATTTTTTTTAGAACTTTTCTTTTTCATTTTCCAGTGTGCCCAGATGTGAAAATGTGCCCCGATATGGTGGTTATGTAGGAATACAAGCTACATTGGAAGACAGTTTTTTTTTATAATACCTTGCAGTACTTTCCAAGTTAGCCACAACTGCTGCCCAACCCTTCTGTTGCAGCTTTTGCTCAAAAACTAAATTTTCACAGTTTTCTGCAATTTCCACTGCTAGTAAGTGAAAGTCCTGGAAATTGGGCAACAAATTCTAGATTAATTTTTCAAAGAATCATAAGTGAACAATATCAAGATAAGTGTCATCACAGTGCTCAGTTGTATAAGAGAACAAACATGTTTCTTCAAGAAAATAAGAAACCTATTTCTTACTGAGTGTTTCATGTAAAGGATTCAAGCCCTGAAAAATGACAGTACTGATTCATCTCATTCAGTTGTAAAAGAATGCATTCCAGGTTATTGGGGGACTATTTTCTACAGGTCAGAACAACTTACAGAGGCTAGCTGAGCTCTGGAAACAAGAGTTTCATACGTAGGTGGTAAATTGAAGGACTTGTCAACTTGCTCCTTTAAATTTTCTTCTGCAATGAAAAGAAACAAATTTGTAGTTGTGCCTGGGAAAAGGCCCTCTGATAAATTGCTAGATTCTCCTTCCAAATTGCCTTATATTCCCTCATGAAACACAAAGACAGTTTGATGTTACATTAACAGTCACTTAGAGTAAAAACTAGAGATAAAAAATGTTTTGATCTCCCTGAAATAATTTTCAAGTTGTAGTAAAAGCGAATGAAATATAAATATGTAAGTACCAATTAAGATGCGAGAATGTCAACAATAAAATATGTAAACAGAAGCTCTAAAATGTATAACAGTAAGTGCTAAAATAATAAATACCGGTACAATAAAAAATTATATAATATACTGTTTGTTCAAAGATGGCTTAAGCTCCTTTATAAAGAGCATTTCATAGATCAGACAGTCAAATTAACTTCGGCACTTTCTCACTATACATGTCATTTGGGACTGTTCCTTGTTGCTCTTTAATGTGATTCCCAATTGAAGACGATCCTTTGTGTTCCTCAACACGCTAATAGAGGTGTCGGCACATATACCGGACATAGTTTGCATCGCATAAACCACACTTATAGTACTTAGTAAACAATGTGTTGCTGGTTAATGATAGGAGGCTTCTTTTCTTTCAGTTTGATGTCATGTCTGATCTTATAGCTTGTATATGTTGTAGTTAAAAATTAAATTAAGGTAAAATTTAAATTTCTTTGTCTCTTAACCCTTATTAGGGCTAGAAGAAGACAAAGGAAATTGAGAATCAAACTAGGTTAAAATTATTTTTACTCGAATTTAATTTTTAACAACAACACATACACAGGGAAAATATATCAATTCCAATTTTGGAGACTAGTTCCCCAAGTTGCTTTTGCATGGAATTGGCCAATCTTTGATCTTTGAATTCTACAACTTGAAAATGATCTCAAGTCCCTACACAAATTAAAATCAGTTTTTCAACCCCATATCAAATAATCAAAACAAAATTTTAACACAATATTGAGAGACTAACAAAATTGTAAGAGGTGAATTTTCAACTTATTAGTAATCATACCCGCCCCCCGCCCCCCCCCAAAAAAAAACTAAACGGGTACACTGCACTTACCTGATCCTAAGTTAAGGCTTGGTGATGGAGGAATGGATGATTCAATGGTAGATTTACTGAACAGAAAGATAGGGTTTGTATCCTAACAAGAGAACATTACATTTATTTAGAACATATTTCACAAAATTTAAAAATACATGTCAACTAGCAAGGTGGTACTTAAGGCCTGTAAGACAACTTTTGTAAATTAAAACCAAGATATCACTGACAGAAAAAGGTTGCAGCAAATTAAATAGAAATAGTTTTTAGGAACTATGGAAGGCTACAGAGGACAATTTGAGAATGGCTGCACCAGCATTTCCTTTCAGTAGAAGACTTAAGCACAGGAAAAAGATCAAGTGATTTTTTTTACATTATTTAACATAAAAATACTCTTAACTATTTTCTGATAACCCATTCGATATAAAATTAAATGAAAGAATCACTTTTTAAAGAACCTGATGTGCAAAAGTGCAGTATTTAGTATGAATAAATATCTTAACTTAAGATATTCTTCTTGTTTTGAAAAAAAATCTATTGAAATAATTGGGATAAGTACTGTATAGGAGCAAAAATTAAACTAATTAACAATTAGACCCGCAGTCCGCAAGGGCTACGGGTGATGAGGCGATGAGGTGAAGCTGAATGGGCTATTGACCCATGGCCCTTGAGGGCGAAGGGTCTAATTGTTTTAGTATCACCCAACAAGTTGGACAGAAAAAGCAATAAAGTTAGCAAATGCAAGTTGAAGATTTATTTCGGAATTAAAACGAAAGAATTTCGCTACTTGATGACAACTGCTAATAGTCCTCTAGTAGCGTAGCCAATCAAAATGCAGGATTTGCATTAGTCCACTAGTTGGGTGATACCAAATTTATACAATTAGTCAATAAAAAAGTGTTTATTCCCTTGACTGACTCAATCTGAGTTTGTTACTTTTATTAGCACTATTTATTAATCTTTATTTTTGTGGTACTCACAGTCCCTGCACTGCTGTAACTACAAACTCTCTCTGTTGGATCCAGTGCTTCACCATTTGATATCAAAAGAACTTGTTTGTCCTCAGGAATCCCAGTCACAGAAGCTACTGTACTCATTAGCACCTGGACACTGAAAAAGTTGAAGATGTCAGATAGCTGTATACATGTCTTGTCAACCAAGAGCTGTATCGGAAGAATATCGGACTAAGGTCATGATAGTATGGACCAAGCAGAGCAAGGACAAAGGGCCAATATTCTCAAAGTATGGCCCCCAGCAAGCTTTGTTAATAAGAGATTTATTACATGATTGAAGCTACCAGAAAAAATTCAAGAGTGATCATTTAAGATCACTAGGAAGTGTGTCCCATCTAGTACTTAGTAAGAGAATACAGCACCAGAAATGGACTACACAGTACGAGTATGACTTAACAATTCTACATTGTAGTTTGCCGGCTTCTCATAAGACAACACATACCCATCTCATTCTAAAAGCTACCCTCTGTACTTAAAATCAACATGAAGAGTGAGGCCTCTGGAAACCGGCTTGAAATTCAAAAACAGTATCAATCTTGAAAATGACACAGAGAGCAACAAACCTTCTGAAGCTCAGTGTTTAGAATGTCTGACCAGTGTGGAGAAGGTCATGGGATCAACTCAGGTTGAGGACTTGCAATTTTTACATTGTCTTGTTCTCATAACGAACTGTATATAGTTCCTTGTTACTATATATGTAACAGAGGAATGCCCAGTTTTCACCAGCTGAGCATTGGACTGGCATGTGGCAAAACATTAGGTTAACTCTTGCTAATATAGATCAGAACAAAATACAATATTTTTTTTTCTTAGCATACTATTACATTTCAATAGAACAAAGTGTATATTCTCAATGTACTATAACTTACATAACTTATGTACAAGTAGTCATACAAAGAATGGGGACAGCTGTTTCAGACCAGTCAAGAAATCTGCTTTTAATAATAATGTTCTCCAACACATATCAAGTTATATAACAGGCACTATTTTAGGTTTTCCAGGTATTTCAGCTGTGAGAGAAATCCTATAATATCATCATTGTTTGACTTCCAGTATTTTTTAAAACGATATTTAGAATTTCATTTTTAACTTTGAACTTGGCTTTGTAACAGTTCCCAAGAACACACTCCTAAAATGTTTACATAATAGTCCCCTTTATTCCTTGTGCGTTCATAAATTACAACAAATAGCAAATTGCTTATTCACAAATATCGCACTTAGTGTCATTTTAGTCATATCGCAATATTGTTCAACTGATCTTTTGGGACAAACCGAGCTTATTCTGTCAGTCGAACAAGCAAACAACAAGAAACAACAAGGAACATATATTATGTCTGGTAATACAATTATCAAGTCACGTTATGATGAGCACGTAATTCAAATATGTCACTGTACGTGATGTACGAAACTATGTTTTTTTTTCTCACCTTTCCATTGCCAGTTCCATTTCGAAGGTGTATATCGTTCCCAGGTCGACATGAAACACATGTAACATTTTGACAACGTTTCTGCTTTCTTGGCGCTTTTCAACGTCTTTAAAATGAGCAAATGTTACGTAGTTCAAAGGCTATACTGCAAAAATTTGGTTGAATAGATTTTCGGCAGAGATGCCCAAGAAAATAACGACAAAGCAGCCAGTTTTTTCCCATTACTCTTTGAACTGTAGCGTTCATTCCCAGAGGAAGTCTCTCTCTTCATTTCAAATGGCTGTTTCTGAGAAAACAGGAAACCATTGTAATATTTCCGTTGACTCGGCAAGGAAATGTTGATGACTTCACTGTCTCTCTATCTCTCTTTTCCAAACCATAACATCACGCATTTGAGCATGCGTGACAGCTTTGTCTGCTGGCCAGTAAAAAGCGGGGGACTGGGGTGGAAACGAAGCATCGATTTCCTTCCAGAATCTATATATTTATTTGCAAAAAACATCAAACCTCCAAAACATCCAACAGAAATTTAAATTCTAAAAACATTATTTCGAGTTTAATAAATTAGTTGAATTAACTTAACTTCACTAAACAAAAATTTAGTCCTACACAATGATGTCAATGATGGGCTCCTGTCCTAACTCAGCTTGAATTAGAATGCATGGGAATATGTAGATGCACATCTTGAGCCCCTATCTCCAACTAGAGTGGAATCTAAGTTTTTGAAACCTCCAAGAAAAACAAAAAGTTAAAAGTTTAAAAGTCGCGGGTTACATGGTACAAATCAAAGGGATCCAACTTTCGAAGTTGTAGCATTCCAGGGTTTGAGAAAAGGCAGAGCTAATACTTGGACCAAATCAACACAGATCCCTGATCTTATTTAAAATCGGTGATTTAAATGAGAAAGGAAACTTGCTGATGAACTGCCAAATTCTATATTTTCCAAGAAAAAATATCAGATGAAATATGTTTTCTTAAAAAATGTAGAAACTTAGAGCTAAAATAAGATTGTGCACCATAAAACCTTACGCTGAGAAAATACATTGTATCAAGGCTGCTGAATGAAATTTAAGAGACATCAAGAATTTCCTTTGTACTTAATTAAATGTAATATGATAATTATGGTGATATGTACATTAAAATGTGGATTGAAGGTGATTTCTGCGATTGCTTTATTGATCCCCTGACAGGTGAAAAAGGAGGGCGTGAAGGGGTGGTTTATTACTACCTTTTGGAGGGGTCTTAGGCCTTACTTCAAATGATAAAATCGAAATTCACAAATTTAAAAGCACTAATTGATTACACCAAGCACAAAATTATAGTTTTCTAAAAGTCATCACAGCATATCATCTTCAAAAAGAAGGTTTTAATAGAGCTTTCTTCCACTTAAAAATTAAAACTTTGATTAAAGTACTTCAAAAAATATGACCTTAATTTTTTTCTTGTGTTTTATTTTAGTTTCTTGCATGTGATGAGTGCGTTCAGACCATTTCTGTTGTGTTGCCACATATTGACAGAACCTTCCCAATGCTGGTCTATTGATGAGCTTAACCACTATAAGTAATAGCTTTGCTGTGGTATTTCTAGAGGAGAAGAATTCAAAGAAGAGCATTTTTTTGATGTACTATTTATATTTGGTTTGTCTTTGGCTAAACAAATAGACTTGACTGAAATCATCCAGAATATTTCTGCACAAAGAATACTAAGCCATTCATTAAATGAATTTATGAAATAGTGACAATATAATGTGCACTCTGATTGGCTTGTTTGCAATTATGACAAAGTCTTGAATACTGTAACTTTGATAACATTGCTGTCTCACTGTCTGTTCTTTTAAAACTAACTATGGACATAAACTTATTTTGACCTATTTCCTATGTGCTTTTTCTTTAAATATTTCCGTTAGGCTTGTGTAACAATCAAAACTCTAATGTCTTTGGCACTTCCCATGGGAAGCCAGGCTTAAAGTGGCCAAAGACACTGGTTTCTTTGAAAATGGGCCTACGCAAATCTAGATCCCTAATGATTGCTCCTGGTCTGAGATCAAAATTATTCAGGACAATTTTTAACAGTTCATCATCAGGAGTTTCACCACTTCCATAGCTGAAAACGGACACAGACAAAGGCTCTGCAATACCAATTGCATAGGCTACTTGCACTAAAACACGCTTACAGAGCTTTGCTGCAACCAATGACTTTGCAATCCATCTGCAGGCATAACTTGCCGACCTATCCACTTTTGTGGCATCTTTGCCTGAGAATGCACCACCGCCGTGTGCACCCCACCCTCCATAGGTGTCCACAATAATTTTACGGCCTGTGAGGCCAGCGTCTCCCATGGGGCCCCCATCAACAAAGACCCCTGCAGGTATCAGATGAAAAATAGTATTCTCATCAAGGTATTTTTCAGGAATAACACCTTTTATGACAGTCTCCTTCAAATGGTGTCGGATTTCTTCCACTGGTACGCCCTGGGCATGTTGGCTGGAGATCAATACAGTGTGAAGTCTCTGTGGTATGCAAGATCCACCTTGCAAACTGTATTCCACAGTCACTTGCGTCTTGCCATCAGGCCTAAGCCAAGGCAAAGTTCCATCCACTCTGCAATCCGTTAGTTGTTTCGTCAGTTTGTGGGAGAGCACAGTCGTTAAAGGCATTAGTTCCTCAGTTTCATCTGTTGCATATCCAAACATCAAGCCCTGATCACCCGCCCCTATCTCTAGTTCCTTCTTGTTTAAGTACACGACACGAGCTATCTCGCCAACTTGCTCCTCAATCGAAATCAAGACACTGCATGTTTTGTAGTCAAAACCTTTGGAGGAATCATCGTATCCGATTTCTTTGACAGTGTTCCGTATAACTCTTTGATAGTCGACTCTCGCTCCAGAAGTAATTTCACCAAAGGCCATAATCATTCCAGTTTTGGTTGCAGTCTCGCAAGCGACTTTGGCATAAGGGTCTTGTTCCAAGTGAGCGTCTAAAATCGCATCAGATATTTGATCGCACATCTTATCAGAATGCCCACGGCAAACGGACTCAGAGGTGAAGAGAAAACCGCTCCTATCGCTTGTGCTGTAAGCACCGCTAACATACGACCGTGAACAGCTTACAGCAGGAGAAAACTTTGTTGGTATCAATCGGGTCAGTATTCTAGCCCTTGAACTCAACATGATTATAGCGTAAAAAATCGTAAATGTGTTTGTCTTCTGGTGACTGGAGTTATAAACTCTTCAGTCAGCAGGTATTCGCTTCTCGTATCTGTGTTGCAACTGTTGCACCACCAAATGTAATCGATACCCTGTCGCTATCAACAGTCCATTAAATTCCACGCGTAATATTTCGAGTTTATAACCAATGAATCGATGATTCCAGTTTATAATGAATGAAATCGATAATTCTTTGATTTGTTATGACTTTATTCGATAATCAATATATATATATTCAAACCTTGATGAGATCCGAGATCCAATATAGGATCGCTGATTAGGCGGATAACTTCGTAGCCCTTTGGAAATCCGATCTCAGGTGTCGGAAATTCTCGTGAAGCTACAATTATCAACAAACCGTGTGTCATTTCCTTTGCAAAATGGAAGGAAGAGGACAGTCCCTTGTTATTGAGTCTGACCATCATTCTTCATCGCAAACTTTATGGCCTCTTCGGCAAGCACTCTACGCCGAATCTGAAGACGACGATGAGGAGAACGAAGACGAATTATCGCGGACTTGGTGGGTAAAAACTCGTTGGTTTCAGCGTTTGGTCCAAGTGTGTGCGATTGTTAGTTTGACTTCAACAGCCATGAATTCGCCAGATACTTTCCAAAATCACAATTCGCTGAGATACATAACTCTTGCGCTAGACATTGTGGTCGCCGTTGTTTTCACCACCGAAATGATCGCACAGATAAACATGTGGGGTTTGTGGCGAAAACAGAAGGCCTACTTCAAGAAACCACAGTCCATTTTCAATGCAAGCATGCTATTTCTCATAATGCTATCGATCTTACTACAAATGATTGAAATTTCTGGCTACATCCCTGATAATTACGTAGCATTTTCGATTCCAAGAGCCCCAAGAGCGCTAATAATAGTTCGATTCTTTAATGTACTTATTACAATCAGTTTGCCGAAAACGGTAGCCCGCCGCTGTAAACGGCAAATCTGGGCCGTCACTCTGTTCTTGTTATATTTCATGGCGTTCGGCTCAATTATTGGAGTTCAATTATTCGGTCGCAAAAATTATTACTGTGTCAAGAATGGTGCTGATTTGAATAATCTGACATACAACGATCTCCTACTGACGGATCATCGCTGTAACAATGTTACCGGCGAAACAGGGTATTTCTGTCCTGGAGGGTTTGGCTGTGTTTATGTGGATTTCAAAGAGCAGGATAAAGATTATTTTGGTGACTTCTTGCTAAGTATTTTAACAGTGTACGAAAGTTCTACACAAGAAGGTTGGGTTCTTGTCATGTATCGTATGATGGACTTTCGAACGCGTCCCTTGGTAATCGTCTATTTTGTGTTGCTCATTTTTTTCGTCGCCTGGCTCGTCAAGAACGTCTTCATCGCCGTGGTTTCGGAAACGTTCGCCGATATTCGTAGCCTGTATATGTACAGTCGGAAGTCTTCGAAGCGCACTTCGGCACGGCTGGCTTCTCAAGTTATCAAGGACGCAGGAACCGGTTGGCATCTAGTCTCGGTCGACCACGAAGCGGCTAAAGGCCATGCACCGTTGCGTGTTCGACAGATAGTTAATTCTATGTACTTTCAATACACAATGGTTTTATTTGTTGTGGTCGATGCTATTGTTCAAGCGACGGTCCAATACGAATCAAGGAGATACGCCCAATTTGGGTTCACCATAGTTTTCGACCTAGAAGTTCTCTTGAAGATTTCTTGTATGGGATTTCGACCGTACCTTCTCCGTAAAATGCAGCTGACGGAGTTTATCTTAGCAATTGGCAGCACTGTTTTTGCTCTGCCAATCCTGATCTCGGAGAAAGCAGCTTTTCTTGCCGTCTTCAACGTGATGCGTATAATCCGACTAATTGGAGCAATTCCCAATCTTCAAGAGTTCTGCGAGAAAATCTTCGGAACTGGAAAGAAGCTGGGAAGTGCCATTGTGTTTACGCTGATTTTTGTGATGGTCTCGTCCGTAATAAGCATGCAGTTCTTTCTGACTTTAGATGCAAAGCGGTTTGGTACCTTCACGAGCTCCATTCAGTCTATGTTTCAAATCATTACTCAGGAGGGGTGGGTGGAAGTTTTGGATGACTTGATCAACGCAACTACGAACTCGGCTGCAAAGGCTTTTGTCGCGATCATAATCTTGGCAAATCACCTTTTTTCCTCCCTGATTATCATGAGCGTGTTTGTAGCGGTTATCTTGGACAATTTGGAACTTGACGAAGAGGTGAAGATTATGAAACAGAAAAAAATGGGCGGGGAAAGCCGAGAATCCACCGAGGAACTTCCGTTACGTCTTCGGGTCTTCGAGCGTTTTCGGGATGATCCTCGGCTTGTGAAGTTGAGTAGGATAAAAGCAACAGCGGATTTTTCCACGCCCAAGATTCGTGACAGTTTCATGAAGAAGTACATAGATAGTTCGGGCCTGGAAACTCACATGGGTGTTGACGTGGGGGAAAAACTCGGTGAAACTTCGCAGCTAAGAAGACGTCGCACAGCGGTTCCGATAAAGCTGTTAAATTCGACGATATCTGAAGTAGATAAACTTTCAAAGTTTGTGAGAAAACAATCGAGTATCACCGCGCTTATTAACGACTGCAATCGCCGAAGGACCTACGCGCTTCTTTCGCCCACCGAAATCTCCCCGAGAAATGCCACCGTCGGTAGTAAGCAGCAGCCCGCTTCGGTTTTCCGATCTGCGTCGAGGCGTTTCCGAAGTCGCCCGCCACCGTCACCGAAGCAAGCTCAAGGTGATGTGAAACAAGTGATGCGGATTGCCAGTCAAGCGACGGGTCTTCACTCGCAGTTTCAGCAAGATGAAAATAACACGGGCCGAGACTTTGACATCCAGTGGGTGCGAATCAAACGCGAAGAAGCACAGAGAAAAAAGAGAGCTCAAGTAGAGAAACTTCGTGAGAATCACCCCTACTTTGACCAGCCACTCTTCTCGCTACAGCGTGACTCTTGGCTCCGAAGGTTTCTGCAGACTGTGGTAAACGCGCGTTATATTATTCCGCCTGGTTACACAGAGCGAGCGTCTCGCAATCATATTGTAACGATGGAAGGGCTTCACAAGGGTCTCGCGTCACAGACATATCTGGAGTGGATTATGATCATAGTCACGCTAGTGTCATGCATATCTATGATGCTAGAGACTCCTACCAAGCGAACGTTTGTCACGCCAGCATTAGAAGTCATGGAGTACATCTTTGTTGTTGCCATGAGTTTGGAGCTTGGTGTAAGAATTCTTGCAAATGGGTTGATTTTCACACCTCGTGCCGTGATACAGAACTTTGGAGGTGTCCTGGACGTGACCATATACCTCGTGGCACTGGCTTATGTTGCCTGGCAACCACATCCGATACCCGCCCGCTCAGGGGCTCAGGTGTTGATGGTTTTAAGGTGCCTTCGTCCCTTGCGCATAGTCACATTGGTTCCGAAAATGCAGAAGGTGATCCTAGAACTCGTTGGTGGCTATAAAGAAATTCTCAAAGTAACCGCTGTGCAGTTCATTCTTATGTTCATCTTCGCCAGCTACGGTGTCCAGGTATTCTCCGGGAAGTTCAGAAGCTGCAACGATCGAAATATCAAGACCGAAGAGGAGTGCACTGGAATATTTGAAATAGAAATTTCTCCGCCTCGCGAATTGCGCGAGCTTAGAGGATCGTCAAAGATAATTGTTCCGCGCGTTTGGAAAAATCCCAGAAACTTTGACTTCGATAACGTCATTAACGCATTCCTAGCTCTGTTCGAAGTTCTGTCCTTAGAAGGCTGGCTGGAAGTGCGAGATGTGATTCAGGCAGTTGTAGCCCCGGAATACAGTCTGTATGTCCATATTTACGTGCTTCTCGGAAGTATGGTCGGGCTGACCTTGTTTGTCGGAGTTATTGTCATGAATTTCAACGAGAACAAAGGGATTGCGTTACTAACTGTTGATCAGCGACGCTGGCAAGATCTGAAGAAGCGCCTTCGGCTTGCGCAGCCTCTCCATCTTGCTCCTAGACCAAGAAAAGAAGGGTTTCGTGCTGTTTTGTTCGATGCCACGCAGTCAAAGATCTACAGAGTTATCGATATCTTTTTGGTGGTAGTCACGTGTCTAACAGTCATGATCGCTCAGTGGACTACAGAGGACAATCTGCGAATGCGTGACGCACTGACCAGTACTGCAGCTGTGTGTTCGCTGTTGTTTGTTTTGGATATGTTGCTGAAAATTATCGCCTTCACCTTCCGAGGATACTGGCAAAGCCGGCGAAACCGGTTCGACCTGTTCTTGACGAGTCTCGGGGTTTTGTGGGTGACTCTAAATTTTTCCTTAAAAGGGAGTGGCACGCCATATACAGTGACTACTTTTTTCGGGATGGTGATCATTTTGTTCCGCTTTCTGACGCTCTCTGGTAAACACGACACGCTCAAGATGCTGATGTTGACTGTGGTCATGTCGCTGTTAAAGAGCTTCTTCATCATCGCTGTTTTGATCCTTCTAATGCTCAGCTACTCTCTAGCCGGCGTTATCTTGTTCGGGACAGTGAAATATGGAGAAGCGTTAAACCGTCACGCTAACTTTAAGACCAGCTTCAACACCATGATCTTACTGTTTCGCATAACCACTGGAGAAGACTGGAACAAGATAATGCACGACTGTATGATTTCAACGCCTTACTGCACGGAGAATGCGGACACGCCAAACTTCTGGCAAACTGATTGCGGCAACAGCGCCGCGGCGCTGATTTACTTTATGTCGTTTTACGTCATCGTGACTTTTGTATTCTTGAACCTTTTCATCGCCGTTATCATTGAGAATTTTTCGCTCTTCTACTCGAGCGATGAAGACTCGCTCATCAGCAACACTGACCTAAGAGACTTCCAGTTGACCTGGAACTTAGTAGATAAATACCGCAAAGGAGTATTATCAGTTAGGCAAGCTAAACTTGTGCTTCGCTTGCTCAAAGGCCGCTTAGAAGTTGACAGCGGGTCGCTGTTGTTCAAACATATGTGCTGTGAGATTGAAAAGCTTCGAAACGGTTGTGATGTTTCCTTCCACGATGTTCTAGGCGTGTTAGCTTACCGTTCGGTGGACATCAGTCGGAGTTTGCAGCTCGAAGAGCTTCTCGAGCGAGAAGAACTGGAATATCAGATCGAGGAAGAAGTGGCCATACAGACAATCCGTGATTGGTTTATCAATCTGCGCAAGAAGCGAGCCGAGCGGGAATGGATCCGACATTTGGAGCAAGGTGGCATTCCATTGGCTGGTGGTATCCAACTGTCTGATAAAAGCCCCGGGGCCTCAAGCGCGGAGAGCTTGGAACATTCAGCTAATGAGGACCCTGACCGCGAGGAGCGTGAAGCCGAACGCGAGGCTCGTGAACACGACAGTAGCGAAGAAGATGATTTTCCAGCGTCGCCCTCTTCCAAAGGGCCAGCCATTCTCCTTTCTGCTCCACCGCCAGCCAAGAAAACAGAACGAGGTATTTCCGGGCCTCGTAAAAGCTCTGTTACATTTCCGGATGAAATGTCGATGTCAGCGAAACGACGAAGTTTACCGGACGCACTGACTAATCTGAAAACGCGGAAGAAAAGTATTCCCGAGATAAAGGAGTTCGCCGGAGAGGTTCGTGATTGGTGGACCACCCAGGTGAATGAATGAAACTTTCTGATTGGTCGACTAATCAAGTGATTGACGTGATGCACCAGCTAGAAATGTGACTGGTATTGATTTAATTCTTGTATGTTAGCCTGTAGAATAATTTGGCTACGCGTTTAGAGCGGGTTTCAGTTGAGCGTCGACGTATAATTAAAACCAAAGTAATCACTCTGGCCAAAAATAATTCACACAGCCAACACAGTAATCCAATCAAAACTCGATGTAATTACATGTAGCTGACGCAAAGCGCGTGAAAGCGTGTGCGAACGAGTCACGATTGGTTTAGGATTTACTTCTGATTGGATGAAAAAGTGGCACGAGTTTTTTTAAGCCAATCATGTAGCTTTTCGACACTCATTAAAAACCGCTCTATGTTGGCCTGTAGAATCAATAATTTGGCAAAGCGGGGATACAATAAATTGTCATAAACTCAATCAAATTTAACACGGACACCAGTGATATAACAGGGATTGTGTAGAGTTTTGGTATCAAAGAAGAGTCCCCTTAAAATTAATGTAAATAATGCCCTGACGATGTTATTGTAATATCTTTACATTCCCCCCTTTCCCGGTTGAGGACTCTCATGTCCAGGTAGATTTTTTTATGCTTCCTGGATTTTCAGAATAATGTTTGAAATTTCCACTTCGGTTCCTAAACGATCCCACTGGTATTGATGAGGTCTCCGTTTTAAATCTGATGTATAGGTAAAGCTCGTAATTTCTAACCTAAGCAAATACACGACTATTTACGACAGTTTTGTTTGAGGGAAAAACGCTATAAAACTAATAGAACCTGAGTTAAGCGAGACGTTTTAATCTCCTATAAAAACAGGAAACAAGCGATAACAAAGGAGGTTTTTGGAAACTTTGTTGTAAAACCCAATTAAGTGCAAAACTTGCAGCTGTCAGGCGTGAGAAAATTGGCTTCCATGCAGCCGGTGCTAAGCGCGGGAAAATGCCTGTAAAACAAGTCAGACCAATTTCCGTTTTGCTCCTGATTTGTCAAAAGATTAACAAGATCTCTATTGTGATTGGTTAGATGATGTCCTCATTCAAAGCACCAAGCAAACACATAATGCAAATTGGTTGGTTGTGGAAATTTTAGTTTTAAAGTAAATATGTAAGTATTATATATAATATATAAAAGTATTGTATTCGTCAGTTGTTTGAAACTGCTGAAACATCAAATCTACTGTACCTATTAACGTTGTTTACGTTCTATTTCACTTTTTATTAATTTATGTTAACTACTCAAGTTATGATGGCGAAAGAGGTTGCCAAGTCAGTTTAATATGTGTAACATAACCCCATATACATAGAAGAAAAACATTGTGTTTTTGAAGTAGCCTATATAAGAAGTCTTTTACACTATCATAACTCTATCTTAGACTTTGCTTCTTTCCCGTATTTTAGTTTCTAAAACAAAAACATTGTATTAGCAATAACTGCAGGCCCAAAATATGCAAACATTTTAGAAAGTTTCAATAAGAATGTATCCTGTTTAGTATTTTTTTAAAACACTTGCAACAGCAGCTATTGAACTATTTCCGTCAGTGTAGACTAAAAGACATCATTATAGTGTATAAAAATAAAGTCATAGGAAACTATTTTTTGTGTTTACTTTCTTATTTTGGTTGCAATCGAGAGAAATACGAAACTACAATATGCACCAGAAAAATGAGGAAGGGGGGGGGATGGAACGGGAAAAAACAACATGGGTGCAAAAGGTAGCAGCCACCGTCCCCAGGGTCCTAAAGGAAGAGAGAAGACCCTGGAAATGAGGTTGGAAATGCAGTCGCAGAAAATGTTAAACATATTATTCAGAGCCAACCTCGTTCCCAGGGCCCTCTCTGAACAAGAGAGAGGACCCAGGGAACGAGGTTGATACAGAACATGTCTGATACCTAGGGGCAAAAGAAAAGGAGCAAGAAACAAACCATGATAGACAATCTTTCGGCATTTCCACGTGATGACCGGAAGGAAGTTTGCTCGATTTTCCTTGAGTGTGGTGAGCACAGTACAGTTAAACAAAAAATAAAACCGAGATAGTCGATACTACTGAAAGGAAACTTCTGAAACAAACCGCGCAACTCACAGGTTATGAGGCTGCGCAGTGGAGGGAGAAGGGAGAGCAAGAATGAAAAGAAAGGGGCTTTGTGCACCTCCCTTACCACAACTCAGGCGATGAACGTTTCTTTTACTATCGTCACTCTTTTAGAAGTGAGGAGTAATAAAGGAATTTAAGAGGGTGGGGGAGGGGGTCCGTAGGGGTTGAAGTAGTGGATTTCTTATATAAAGCGTAGGTGGTGGAGCAAGGTGTTAATTTTGCTAAACTACAGAATACAGGGCCACTTATTTACATCTTATTGGATCACAAAAGTGCCTATAGTGTTATTTTTCATTCTTCAAAAGGTCTTGACACATGCAAAACAGGTGGTCCAAAGTGGCCCTTCATTCTGTAGTTGCTCCTTAAAAAAACATAGGGAGGGGAGGGTTAGAACAAGGAGCAGACTGGCAAGAATAATAGTAAGGTTAGAGAAAGGAGGAAGAGAGGAAAGAAACTCGAGCAGAGTAAACACGTCGGGGGATTTGAGCGGAAAGTTTAAAATAGTGGAAGTGAAGATGGGGGCTTTAATAATAAATCGAAGCGCTGGTAAGAGTATGAAGGGGATAGAGAGTACTGGAATTAAAAGGTGAATGTTGAGGAACGAAATATGCGATGGTAATTTGGTTTTATCAACTGGGTGGATAATGTGAATTGGCCATCGCAAAGAGATTCGAAAGCTGACGTCTATAGGGTTAGCCCTTCGTCGGAGGAAATCCAAATATACGGTGGTTTGTACTGATTTACAAAGAGAAATTTTAAAACTCTTGCATAATCAAATAATCCAACATTAACGATTCTCGAGCTACTGACATACCTTTTGATTAGAAAGTGAGGTTAGACTATAGCAGAAGTTTTATTTGAGTGACGCATTGGTCATGGTTGACGCCGTCAAATATCATCGACACCTCGGAACGTTGCAACTTTTCGAACAGCGCGGATTTCTCAGTGATTTGGAGGCCTTATAACGAATCGCCGCTAACAGATCATAGCGGAAAGAATGGGGATGCGAAAACAATAAAACTATAAAACGTACTGAAAATAGTATAAGTAATGACATGTTGAATTTGTTAGAAATCAAACTGTATTGATCATTGACTTTAGTATCATTTGGTGGCTCCTAAAGGAGCCGTTGGTTTTGGCGCGAAACCCACAAAGTGAGTTTACTTGCTGCTGGTGTACTTGGTCACAGCCTTGGTTCCTTCACTCACG
>OMLO01001292.1_pt1 | contig 18994 bp, 11 predicted proteins | sample 1674811 | NCBI WGS metagenome assembly OMLO01 (sample SAMN06265003, study PRJEB25207) | coral metagenome | isolation source: Coral host | place: Mexico:La Bocana,Puerto Morelos, Mexico | collected 2008-11-13 | reverse complement strand
TAGAGGGAAAGGTATGAAAATGTCCTCTTCTGGATTGTGAAATTTAATTGCTCTCATTCTTCGTGTCGCCAGAAATGTTTATGAAATTCGGCTGTGGCTGAGATAATGGGATTTTTTGTAAATATCACTTGCCGAATGTTTTGTCAGACTTTTAATCTTAAGTCTGCTCAACTCTTTAAAATTCGGTTTGTATAAGAAATCAAGGATTACTCGTGCCGATCATTTTTAGCTTTCCGATAATTTGTTCTTCTTTGATGCTCTGAAGTGCCGCGCGCCGGCCGGACAGCTCCTGATGCCTGCCGCCGGCCGGTCGCCGCATAACCCGACCCTGCTGAGTGGGATTTTATATACCAAAATCAAATGCTTTGTCGGAAAGGCGTTGAAGCCGCTATTAAAGAAATTTAGAAAAAGCGGTGCTTTGAATGAAAGCAAATATTCAAGTCTTAATTTTATTGCACCACGTTATTTTTTTTTCAGTCTCACCACTTGCCCTTTTAAAATACGAAATCAATCTCCGAAGAAGTTTGATGACAATATCATTTAAAAGTTGATACGATTCTCTGTTTTCCCCATAGATCTGTTTTCCATCGACTTTTGAAAATTGTCGTAGTCGTATCTGAGATGAAATGTAGTGTGGTGGTTGGTTGTCAGTAACCTGTGAGAATGAAAGGAAAATCAGAAAATAATTTGAATGCACAAAGATTTAACCACATTTGTTTGACAACAAATAGAAGAGTACGATACAGCTGGGAAAATATTTCTGTTTTTTTTTCCTTACATTCTTAGGGTTAGAGCATACGATACTAAGGCACATTTAGCTGAGTGCAACGAAGCAAAGCCAACTTCCATAAAATTACCACTCTACTGTAATTGGCTACTTTTAGCGCCAGCCAATGAAATCGCAGCTTTTTCTCATTAAGCTTTGATTAGAACAATCGAATCAATTTCTGTCAGTAGCTCAAAGCATTAGGCCGCCTCTGCTTCAGTGCTTCAAACAGCGCGATTTCGCTGGATCCTTGAATGAAATTTTCTCCACGAAGATTGCAATGAAAACGTTAACTGACGTCATAGCAAATTCTTTGGCAGAAATGAGTTGAAAAAGTGTTATTATGGGAAAGAAATATAGCAAACAAGGTAAGGCACGAGCCCCTAAATTCACCAAGCACGTTCGTCCGATGGCTTAACTCTTCAAGACAAGATGCCGTAATTACATGTTTAACAATACCCCCGTGCGTATTCTCGGCGTGTGGTTTGTTTCTGCACATTTCTAACCTTGAATCTCTTCATTTCTAGCTTGGATTTCAAGAGAGGGACCTGAAGGTAAGCACAACGCAGTTATATCGAACTGAAAGCTGTGAAATTAACATTGTTTATTTTTCGTCCCCTTTGTGTTAACGCCGATTCGATGCTTTTTTCCATTTTTTGCTTTATACTGTTTCAGGGGACTGTGTGGTGGAGAACGATGCTACAAATCTGACACTGAATTTGGTGGAAGAACCGAAAGAGAAAAGTTCATGTACGGCCGACTTCACATACAAGGGCTACCCTGTCAATGTAGTGAGTATAATATAATTGCTTCGCCGTTTTTGCGGATATGATTGATCCTTCGGCCTCAACCTGCATACGTTAATTTCACCATTTTGTGATTCAAAGCTTATTGTAACAGTTAATTCACCGTCGTTGCTTTCCCATGTTAGAGGAAACTCTTTATTCTGGTGGTTCGAGGCAAACTGGTTGTTGTACGGCACTCGTGGCATTGATAGCTGTCGGTTTCGAGTGAAGTGATAGAACAACAACCCCACTAGCAAAGGTCAACACCGCTTCATCGTGTGGTCCGCCAGCATTCACGATTTGTCATTTTTTTAGTAAATCGCTTTGCGTCTTTTAACGCGCTAATTTATTGTTTTAAACTCGATTGGGTGTTTTTAGGTGGCTTGGGGCCACTGTTAAGAGAGACGACAAGTATTGCGTTGTTACATGACCAACAGAAAGCCCTGCAAGTAGACTAAATAAATCACTATCTATTGGCGCGGTGATTTTTTCCTGTGAGCATTTGGCATGTGAAGCTGTGATAGAATGATTGAATGTGAGTGGAAGCTTAATACGCGCGCGGTGTACGTATTAAAATTCCAGAAGACCTAATCGAGTGTCTATTACGTCTCGTTTGTGAAGGAAAGAAATGCCATAACAAAGTAGGCGATTTTCCGTCTGTAGCGTTCGTGATCTTGTTTTACTGAACAGACCTTAAAATAACTCAAAAAAGTTAAACCGATGTGTTCGACCTTGTCAACGGAAGAGCGGCGAGCTAAAGGAGTTTCGATGATGTTTCCTGAAATATAAGAGGGCACTAGAATAACACTTTGTGATGTCTTGTTCACAACATGTTTCCTCTTCTCCCACCTTGGCACGCCATGCTAAACTCGTTGAATTTGATGTAAAGTATTTAAAAGTGAAAGAAAGTAAATAATTTCTGTGTGTATAACATGCTTAAGTAAGTGTATACTTGATTCATCAACATGAGCTGTTTACATAAGCTTGTCACGTCTCGTCTTGAGTCCGAAATTCTAAGGGTAATAAAATTTTTGAATGCTCAATGTTTATCGGCTGTTGCCTTTTTATGGGGATCTCAAATATCAGATTTGCTCACTACTTGTACAAGAGTTTTTTGGAATCCCATGATTTTTCAATGCAACAATAACGTCCCTGTTTTTGCTTTTATTTGAAATTCTACTTACAAGAAAATAAGGATGTTCTAGATCGGAGTCTGTGGCCACCAAACCGGTGACAGACTCGATTCTTGTCGCAATAGTTTAACCGTGCGTCATTAGAAGTTAGGTTTCGACTTTCATCATCGTTTTTTTCGGAAAACTTGCTTCTACTCTCATCTTGTTAGTTTCATCCTAAGTCACTGTAATAGGATTAATAGCTATTCCTGTTTCAAAACACAATTTAGCAACGCAGTTATTTCTGCTTGCAACTGTCAAGTGTTATGATTTAATATTTGTGCAATCTTAATGCAAAATACGTGTTTGCTCATTTTAATAGGAGTCAGAAAAAAAATTGGGTCTCTGTCATGACAATCACAGATGTAATAATTGTTTTTAACCACAAGAATTTAAATTGGGCCAAGAAAGTCAAGTAGCCAAGATCGTGTTTCTTACTTTGTGTAAAGCTTTTAGCATATTTCCTGTCCGTGATGTCATTTGCACTGTGCATGCATGCTTCATCCTGAAATCATCACGACAAAAAGTATGTCATTGCAGATCTCAAAATCTAAGGTTTGTTCTCAAAGACATAGTATTTTCATGATGAAGTAACTTTTTCCTACAAGACAGACAGTTCTCTAAAGTAATGTATGATTCACCTTATTTATTTTGGGAGATCAAGCACAGTCTATATTGTGGATTCCTAGTAATATCTTCTTGTTCCATTTTTGCTGTAACAATTTTGCTTGTAGAAACAGCACTAAATTCCTTAATTTATTTTTTCTTAAAGCTACAAGATGGGCCTTGTGGATCAGAGAAGGAATTCTGTAAAAAATACACATACTATGATTATCCCATTGAAGGTATGTTTGTGTTTTTATAAACATTATTTTGTTGTTGTAATATGTGGTAGTCACGATAGTTACACAGTATATTTGAATTTTGTTTTAAAAGTGCAACCATAGTCAGTAGTAGCTGAATGAGTTTGAGGCTGCCAGCCACTGTGGTCCACAGTGTTGCACCAGATGAATAACTGCAAATCATTGAATGAAGTGATCCAAATCTTATCTTGTGTCCTTAAAATCCTGCCCTTTTTCGAGGTGTGAAATGACTGTTTTCATTGATGGCCATCTGGGACCTTTTTATTTAGACCAGTTCCTGCACTAAAAGATATAGATGAGTGCATTTGTTTTATTTATCCCATCAACTACAAATGACTGGTGGTGCATGTATAACTAAGAATTCTGAGTTAAATCTCCTCTAAGAAACTGTTCCTATTATTTTTTCTAGTGTAATTTAGCATTAAAATTAGTGGAAGTTTCATTTAGCTTGTTTTAATATTGTAGATAAACAATGAACAAGTTATCATAAAGTGGAAGGTTTCTTGCCATGCACTCTGGTTTCATCCAAATCTCAACTTGGTTACTTTCTCCATCAATTCTAACATGACTTCTTCTGTTTAGTTGTTGAATTACCAGAAGAGCCAGATGGCAAGAAGTTGGAGGTTGTCTTTGAACGCGAAGGGCAAGTCGAAGCCTCTACACAAACCACAAGGCCTGTCACGGTAATTATCCAATAGAATTAATTTAAACCATATTGCTGTAATGTCATTAGTGATCACTAATCTGCCCCTTAGGAAAAACTGCCCAAGTGGAGTTGTAAACCTTCTTTCTGTACTTGTGATAGGCAGTTCTGTTTGCAGGGGACTGCTATTAGTAATTCACTTGGTGAAAGGTCATTCTATAGGCGTCGGGTTCACAGGTACGTCACAAGGGCGAGATGTCATCATTCTCTCTGAGTATGGACTTTGCTGTACACACTGCTTGATCAACTTTGCCAGTCAATTGTGGGTATCTTGGTGAAATGTGGTGTGCATGAAGCCATGTTTGTTTGCAAACTCATGAAAGAAATCTGCATTGTACTGGGACCCATTGACAGATATTATCAGGTCTGGAATGCTGTGGATTGCAAAGATTTCCTTGAATACTTGAATAACAGCTATGGATCTTTGATTTCAAAATTACTTAACTTCAAACCTCAATGTCACAGACAAAAAGGTAGACTCTCTCTTTCAACTGGAACAGATCAGTTCCATTCTTATTGACGAGATGGAAAGGAGGCAGACATAAGTGGTTCTTTGGGTGCTGGCCGATCTTTGGCACAATTAATGCACTGGACCACAAGTAATCCTCTATTTGCTTTGAGGGCCCTGGCATTAGGTGAGTCCCAGGTGACTGGTGACCATGTTAATTAAGTCAAGGATCTGTAGTCTTGTACTCATTGAGAGGTGCTTTCCAGTATGGGTGAAGGTGTGCCTGATGAGGCATTTAGGCAGGCCATTCTTGCAAGCAGTGATTAAGCTCTTACTTGGTTGCATTCTTCATCTACCTTCTGTGCACCTTGGATTTCTTGTACTCTCATAGGTGTGACAAGTAAACTGGCTGTTTTCTAAGTTGTAAATGATCCTACATCTTCTGCAAACAACTCATTTGCTTGTTCTAGGATGCCAACAGGTACACAAGAGAGGGCATCAGTGGCAGCATGGTGGTTCCCAGGCGCATACTGAACTTGATATGTGTATCACTTTAGTCTCGGGTGGAAATGCAGGATCCAGAGATGCATCTTTAAGAACTCTGATGAGTTCAGGTGTGCTATAAGTGGCTTTTGATCTGTCTCAAGAATCAGGGGTATCCCAAGTTTTTAGTCTGAGAACTTCTCACTGGCCCGTGTGACTGCAAGGGCTTCTTTTTTGACGACTGCATAAGGTTTCTCTGTTTCGCTTAGAGACCTGGATGTATAGTGGATCAGACAGCATTCGCTATTTTTTGGACCTGAGTATGCACTGCGCCAATTCCTGTGTTGGAAGTATCTTCTGAGGTGATAGTAGGACAGATAGTAGGCCAGATGTAGGCCAGGTCAAAGTGGGAGAGTACTGCTGAGGACACTTCTGGGAAATGAGGCTATGACTGCAACACATGTATAAATTTTTCTTCTGAACAATATTTTTCTTAATTTTTTTTAACTTAAAGAGGACAATTTCTACACCACAATTTTGCAATAAAAAGTATAGATCACCCTGCTTGTTTAAGATTAAATAAGATTTTATATTTTGCTGTTGAGCTTAACTTGAGGGGAATTTCTTGTTCTTGCAAATCCTCATGTGCACATGCTAATGTCTTCTAACCCTAATAAGTGTTAAGGGACAAAGGAATTTAATTTTTACCTGAATTTAGTTTTTAACTACAACTCATATGTCTGAATGCTATGATCTTCTTCTTTTCAAGGCTCTGAGTGAGTGTGGTCAGTCAGTGAAATCTATCGGTTCAGACAGGCAGGAATGGTCATACACCCTTTATGACTTTGAAGGTCAAGGTCATGTCACCAGAGATGTAAGTGGTTTTTTTGTACTCTGTAATGTAACAACTTATATGTCCTGGTTAAATTTGAGGTCTGTTGTTTGTGGTGACACTGGATCCCCACTTAACTTTCAGTGATCACATAGTTAACACTGTTTCCTCCTGCATGTCTTGCCTTGGACAAATTAATTGAGTTAAACATGCATTTGATAGAATAACTCTTATCACTGTTCTTACTGCTGTGGCTTTTAGTAAACTGTTTCTTTACCGGTACTCAAACGTGTGGGTAAACTCCTCCAGCTGTAAACTTGACAAACTACAATCTGTACATACTAAAAGAATTAGAATGGCTGCCAGTTTCAAGCCAGCTTTACTATCGAAGTGCCACTTAAGCCTTTAAGTGCATGATGAACTGTGTTCCTGACTCTCTATTTTTATCAAACGTGCAGATATACCGGTAAGCACGCGTACCACTAGGAGCTCTCAAAAATTTAAGACTGGGACTATTTGATCCTTTACATTTGGTTAGTTGTCTCTCTTGCTCAAAGTCACTGTAGACCTTAACAGGCCATATTTTGTATTATATTTTGTCATTTGTATAATGTAGCTAAAGTATTGATGCTTGGTGAGATCAAATCATTAAATGATCACAAGGTATTGGGAAAAAACTATTTGGAGAAGATGTAATGAATATCTAAAAGGTGTAATTATAATCCTAATTATACAAAGGGTGCTCTGTAGAGACCACTGTCTAAATTGCAGTCTGAGCCAAGCCTGTATACAATGTCAAATCAACTTGTTTAAAGGGTTGTTCAAAAAACTCCTTCATGGATGCTTGGATCTTTTGAGAAACCTTTATTTATCATAGAATTTGCCCAAGGGAATGTAAATGCTGCAAATGGAGCAGATGCCATTGGATGTGACTGCTGACAGCTAGTTTCGAAAACACCCAATCAACAAAAGAGAATGGGTTAGGTTTGACTCAAAATGATGGGTTCATGTCCTCTCGGCAATAGCTATTATCTAACATTAATTTTACTGGTTTGCAGGACCTTAAAAACCTTGTCAAGTCAATTTATGAGGTGCTGGGGAAAAGCATGTCTCGACCAAAGAGTGCACAAAAAGACCCTGTTAAAAAACTCTGTGTGCGACTATCACTCTCAAAGGAGAGGAGTAGAGATGTGACACATATGGGTAGGCCTGAGTGCCTTCTGACCAGCAATAACCTCCAAGAGCATCCCAAGAAAAGCAAGGCTAAAAGATGTGCTGCTGCTGAGAGAGAAGGCTCAATGACTGTAAACCCCCCATCCACAGACTTTCTCGGTCGAGTCAAACAACAAAGCAGCTTGGGTGAACCCACGCACCCTGACCATCATGGCAGGAGTAGCATACATCACCGCAGATCTTCTTCTTGCAGGAGATGTGAACAAAGGCAGCCCATAGAAAAAGATTGTCTGAAGAATGGAACTAGGAAAGAACTCAATCCTGTTGACTCAAAGGGAATGTACCACTATCCCAAGAGAATGCAAACTGGACCTGGTGAGTGCAATCCACCATCATCCAACAGTAATGAAATGGCAAGAGTAAAGGAGTGGATCGATCAGTGGTCTCATACTTATGACAGGAATGAGGATGAAACCACTGAGGAGTACCAAAGGCATAAACATAAACATCGTCACCGTGCCTGTCAAGCAGACAGTTGTGAAGTGGGTTGTGGTTTGCGTCGCTGTCCTCAGTACCTGGATCTTGCCACAGACCACTTAACATACCCTTATCATACAGGGAGCCAGTCATTTGCATTTGGTGATACCTCACCAAGACCACAACGCCATCGCAAACATAGTGAACATACTCACTGTAAACACAACTGCTGCAGAGACAGTGACATGTTTCATTATGATAGACAGCCTGTCATTCATCGCCATGAACACCATCATCATCACAGTCACCATCATTATCATCACTATGTTAGTTAAGCAGAACATCATATAGTCACACGTGGTTTTTCTTGAGTTTTCGATGTGTACTTCAAAGTGCCTGACTGGTGGTGATTAAATAGGCAGAGTCCTCAATTTTTGCCATCAACGCACATTACTTTGGCTCTCTAGGCCAGTGAGAAAACTTTAGAGTATGCTAGGTTTTAAAAAAGCTCATTACATTCAGTGATATTTGTGATTGTTTGAAAAAGCTATACAGTCGTGTTCATGAAGTTAAGTTAACATGGTATATCAAAGAGCTCTTTATCCATCCAAAAGTTCTAAAGAAAAGTGCAATTGGTCCACATTATTCGTGACTTATATGTTTGGTATGGACAAAATTAAAGACAGGTTGAGTTGAGTTATTTTTTCCCCCTGGGTCAAGATCAAACTGATTAATGCAACTCTAAAATAAACCAAATCAGTGTCACACGGTTGTAAAACTGAGATCAGTATATAAATAATTTTAGCACTCCACCCTTTTGTAGAATTGTCATGTAATTTATTGTTCATCCAGAAGAAACAGTAATAGACTCGTGACAATATTTATTCAATGCTTTTTACCGTTTAGAAGTAGCCATTTGTGTGGTCAATTCTCGTTTAATTACCACAAAATGCGTTTCTAGTTAAAATACACAGTACAGTTCAAACCCTATTAAACCGTCACTGTTGGAGAAATGGATAGCGGGCTGGACGTTTAATAGAGGTAAAACAATAGAACAGCTGTCATCGGAACTATTATCACTGGCCGCTTATAGGGGCAACCTGTTAGTAGGAGTTCGACTGTATTTCCAAAACAGGAATCTAGTAAAGACGTTTGCTAGATACAATAGTTAAATGAGTGAAAAAAAAACATTGTTATTATATATTATGTTTCTCCATCAACTAAACAAGAGTTAAGTTTATTTTTAAGTAATATATAGTGTAAACCCTTGGAATACTATCGAATGTTTCTTTATGTACTTACAGAATACTGCAAACCATGCAGTGTAAGCTGACGTGTTCACACAGGATCACTTACTATTCATACTTGCACTGCAGGCTTGGGTTGTTCGAAAGGTGGATAAAGCTATCCACCGGATAAATCATGTCCAGTTCTCTGTTTTCTTAATGCTTATCCATTGGATAGTGATTAATTCGGTGGATAGCGTTATCCAGCCAGCGAACAACTGAGGCTAGGTTGCATAAGAAATTTAGCAAATACAATGCTGTTAGTTTTATGAGAAAAAAAATAAGGAATCTGCTTACACTTTATAAAATAAAATTAGTATTTAACAGTTATATTCTAATTATTATACCATCTATTCTAAAATGTATGAGGTAAATGTGTCTATTTTATTATTAGTATCTTGAATGGAGATATACCACATTTTTACAAGTGCAATAATCATGAAAAGTTCGGATACATAATAACTTACTTAAAAATTTTACAGGCCATGTTGATATGATATAGCATAGTTTTGTTAAAATGGAGATGCACTTTAATGGTGGTTTTTCATGTGTATACTTTGTATATCCAGGAATGCCCTTGGCAGTAATATACAGAATAAAACTTGAAACACCAGATATGATTTGTGTTTACTCCACAAATGCCATACTGGGTCCATACTGATAGAGGAATTTAGTATCTTGAGAGGTTCGTTCCTGTGAGTGAGTTCAAAGTTCCTGTTTCCACCCAGGAGACAAGATAAGTGAAACAAGTTGTTGCTGAAACGACCACACGGATACGAACGTTTCGGGACCTTCGAGAAAGGGGCCCCTGAACTCTAGCCTGCGTAGCCGGCGGGAGTGGGTACCCGCGCGTCGGTCCCGAACGCGAGTGCAAAAAGCCGCTCAGGTCGCGAGAAGAATGGGGAGGAGTCTAGTTGAATTGCTCGCAGCTTCGCCGCTCGCGACAATTCCCTCGCGGGCGAAGCCTGCGAGGGAATTAGCGGCTTCGCCGCAAAAAGTTTCGCGCGCGCACCCACTCCCGCCAGCTACGCAGGCTGCCTGAACTCGAGAACGGAGTTCATCACACTAGCAATGTTAGAACGCATGCGTCTTTCATGTTATGGTCTACCACATGGAAAGCACTCAACGGTCGTTTGGAGTCCCGTATGAAAATTATTTCAGTAATCATTTAGTCGACTCCGACTTATCTGTGCATGGGTCAAATTTTACGAGAATAGCACTACAAGGATAGCAAGAGGATCGCGAAAACATATACAGTGTATAGTTTTGTTATGTCATGTAAAAAGCACCGTGATTATTCCCTATTTTACGTAGAGCACACGGGTACACCCACCTAACCCCCTTCCTTCCTAAACTAACATAACGTTTGGATCTTGTTATAGACCAATGGCGGACGTCGACTTCCAAACCATTCCTGCACTAACAATTAAATTGTGTGGTCAAAATTTATATTTTAATTTAATGTTCTTAAAACAAATATTTGCCGAAAAGCGAAGCTTCGAATATGCTGGTTTTCGGAACATTAAAATTCCAAGGGGCAACAATCAGACTGATAGATCCGATACATAAACACAGTACACTCTATTGTATTTATTGTTCGCCACTAGATTTTCTTCCACGCGCCAGTTCAAAAATCATATCGAATTATTTTTAACTTTTTTTTTATTAAAGCAGTGAAAGCCAAATGTACAATTGGTTCTATAAGGCCGCTTGTTTACAAAAAAAATTCACGGACGCGTACTCTCCATCCGGGTATTTTCCTTGGATGTGTCGAGGAACTTTCGGCTGATAGTTGCCCCTAGGAAATTTGGTGTTCTTAAAACAAATATTTGCCCGAGAAGAGAAACTTCACTCAGTTCAATTACCATTATAAATTTTGTTCCGCACGCCAGTTCAAAAATCATATTGCATTACTTCCAACTTTTTTAGATGAAACCCGTGAACGCCAAATGTAGAACATAAAAAAAAGAAAACAGACAAAAATCCATTTAATACAATTTCACTTGTTTATTTTCTACAATCCCGCTTGTTTACAAAAACATTTGTACGAACTATCGGTCTTATGGAAAACTGATGCTCAAGGACCCAAGGAGTATCATTTTCACTCGGGCCAGAAGCCTGCTCGGGCTTCATACCGAGCAGGGAGCAGCAGTCAAAACTTAGCTGTCAGAGCATAGTACACTATTTTACCAGTCGGTTTAGCATTAGTGAGCAACTCTTTTGTGAAGAATGTTTCAACTCTTTTCTGGTGTGTTTAGCGACACCTCTCACTGCAAGACAGTACATCAACTTGTTTCAGTCAGTTAGATCATTGCCTTGTATTCTTGCTAATACCTGAAACAGTTTAGGCCATCTTAAATGAGCACAAGATAATGACATAAACCGTGTTGGAATGTCAAGTTGTTTTACCATTGCAATTACTTAACGCATTAATTTTTTTCCAGTATGATGGTGTTCCTGGTATTTGCCTCTGAAACAAAAATACCTGATCTTCGCAAAACCTATAAGGATTGACTCTTAATTGAGAAGCAGTTCAGTACAGATTGCCCATGAACTTTCTTTAGAGCAATAATATGATTTATACTATCTGATACATTCTTTTGTTCAATTATGAATTGTGCAAAAAAAATTGTATTCAGGGCTTGTGGCAAACCTTCCACTGTAATGTTGGAGTCTGGCATTAAAGTACTTCACTGGTGAAATTGCAACTTGTCATCCTGATGAGTACTCATATCTGCCTTCCGGAGTCAATACTGGAAATGCTAGTTCTTCACATTGTTTATCAAAGCATAAATGAGACAGGATGTTTATTTTTCCTGGTGCTATGCTAAAGACTTCATTTCCTGTTGAGTAAAATTATAATAAACATACTTTGCATAACGAGATCTGGATTAGTGTACTTTTATTGACACTGTAACATTATGTCCCTTTATGTTCATGGACATTGGTGATATTGACAACTTTTTCTAGTAGATCACAGTCATTCATCAAGCACATACAACTCCACGCGAAGAGCAACATGAACCGACATTCACGATCGCTTGTACAATCATAATAGTGATTATGCACGCAATACCAAATCGTACATTACAACAATTGAACCCAATAAAAATCAATAACAGAAACAGGATATTTAACGGAAGAGCTAAGCTTGGATATTTAACCGTTTACTATCTCAAGTCGCTTCTGTCAGTATCCTTATCCAATTCGCCACCTTGGAAGTTGTGTTCACTGTCTTCACTAAACTTCTTGATTTTTTCATCATATGAGGTGTTCGTTTTAACATCATAGTTTTTGTTAAATCAGCTGTCACAGTTTTGGTAGTATTTTCGTAGTTTGAGCTCACATATAGCTCATTTGTTATCCAGAGAGAACTAGTAGGAACTTTGCACGTTTGGCCATAGCTTTCCAGCTTTCAGTGTATAGAATTCGTGGAACCGGCCCATTCCGAAAAAGCTCTACTTTAGTGTGGTCTACCACGAACTGCGTGTGCGTCTGTGTGAGATGAGCGTATAAGACATCAGTTTTCACATTATATTATGATATTTACGAATTGCGAGCACATGCATAACACACCACAGGTCGCCAAGCGTAATATAATTTTAAGACTTTGTACAGAGAACTGTCGTTGCAACATAAGAATTTGAATTGAAACTTCTTGAACAATCAATGGTATCATTTTTTCTCATCCTGGAGTTGTTTAAACAAGATTTGAGACAAGGTAGGAAACTTCGGCCAGTTTGACGACAAAACACTCTCCGGAAACGAGTCAAAGGAGGTGAGGAGTAACGATTGGCGCAAAAAAAGCAATATCCTCGACTAAAGTCCTCCTCACCGGCAGACGTGTGAGGCAGAGTTCGTAAGATCAAAAATGCCAGAATAAATTGTGCTGTGGTTAACCTTGACTCTTGCTAAAAAAGGGCGCCAAAGCATAAATGGCTTAAAAGTAATGAAGAATTAGGCACAGGCTTGAAACTGTGTTCGGCCACCTAAGAGTATTAAATTTCTGCGAGGCAGCCATCAGACGACAGTTCCTCGACAGTAATTAGCGTGCCCAATAATGGAACGCGGGAATACAGGATACAACGCCAGTAGATTTATACTACATGTAATACGGAAAAACCACACCTAGTAGTTGTCTCTTTTCTTCGGTTTTTTGGGGGTTTAGGGGTAAGGGGGTTTTCAAACTTGAATTTAGTAGCTTGCGTCGCAGACGCTAATTTTTTCCCTCGTGGAAATTTGTCTGCGACGCAGGGTAAAATTTAGATGACATCGAATAGTATCTTGATTTGGATGTGATTGCTCTTGGACTGATCAGAAGCAGAGCTCAGCTTTTCATACATTATCAGTTTCTCAGTAGTCTCCTTCGCAGCCGTTTTATGGGATGTCACGCAACGCTCCTTTGGGGGGAGCGTTGCGTGACATCCAAACACTTTGGGGGGAGCGTTGAGTGACATCCCAAGAAACGGCTGCGAAGGAGACTACTGTTCTCAGTAGCAACGTTTATTTAGTTAAAAATGGAAAAAAATCACACTGAGATGTTTCCCTGTATTGTACGCCAGTTCAGGTTAGAGGTGTTGGGCCGGGGTGAAAGCGAAAAAAACGACAGAGGATTTGCAGCTGCAATCTGGTGAACTGACAAGTCAGAACTTTTAATTACTTACACCTTCTCAAGGTTACTCAGATGCCTGTTCTGTGTTTTTTGCTTTTGGTTTGCTGTGTTGCGAGTCCCATCTCAGTTTATTTGAAACCAGTTGATGATTAGCTCCACGACTAACGCACCAGCCGGTGAAAAACGTTTAGTTTTCGTAAGACATGGGTTGCGTTCGTTAAGACAACGGCAATACGCCTAGCTGTTTGTAACACACTTTGAATTTTTTTTGGGACACTTGTGACACTTACAATCGAAAAGAAAAGCGTTTTCCTCCTATGAAACCGTCAACCAAAGTTACGCACAAGTATCACATTCAATAACGCAGATAGCGGCTCAGCTACTCCTGTGGCTTGGTACCCGGGTGACCTCATTTTATGAAGTTCCACGCCTTCAAAAAAATAGTTACTCCATGAGTGCATTAAAATTTTAATTCCGCTCTCATTGGAAATATTGCGGCTTGTCAAAGAACTTGCTTTTACATTTAAACAATTTTACCAGGGATTGCTGCAGGCTGTAGAGACATGATGTCCAGCCTAAACATTCTTTGTAAATTTTACTTCGCCTTCTTAAAGCTGTTGAATTTGATTTCACTATGTTCCAAAGTAACGCAAAAGTTGTTCCTGAAATGGACAAGACGATCTCGGGTGGATCCAGACGACTTTTGGCAAGTCGAAATGTATAAGACTTTCAAGTTGAAAACTGGAAGAAAGAAATTGACCACAACAAAACGATCGGATTGGTCTCTATGGATTTGTCGAAGGCCTTTGACACCTTACCTCAAGAACTTATTGTCTTGAATTTAAAGGAATATGGAGCCTACGAAGCATTCTCTATTCTCGGTCCCCTATTATTCAACATCCGTTTATGAATGATCTTTCATACGTTACTGAGAAGAGCACACGGTCCACCTATGCCGATGATACACAAAATTTTTACGCAGATAATGACCCGTTCAGAAGAGACTATTAGCAATGATCTCGGTAGTGCTGATAAATGGTTTCCGTAAAATGGAATGACAAGGAACAGTTCAAAATACCAGGTAATGTGGTGCTGGGAAAAAACAAAGGAACTGAGTTAGCTTTCAAGTGTGACGAGTCACAAGTCCCCATGCATATCCAACACAGTCGAATTCCTTGGTGTAACAATTGATGACAAATTATCTTTCGAAAACCACACCGCCAAAATATGTAGAAAACTCAGTTTACATGTTATTGCAATAAAGAGCAATGGAAACTTGAACCTTTTTCATGCACCAAAAAGACATCTCCGACTGAAATGTTCGAGAACCGAGAAGGTACTGGCTGAGAGTCAAGTGGCCTTTTTCGCACAGTGAGTACCGTGATCCCTGGTGCCCACTGGGTCAAGTAGACCAAGTTTAACAAATTTGTCAAAAATTTCTGAAAGGATTGATATCTGAGTAATCGAGGGGCCGGGTCACTGCATTGGATTTCTGCGGGGTGGAGAGCGTAATAATCCACCCATTTACAACGGAAAGCAAGTCATGCGCATAATCCAATATGGCGGAAGTGTGCTGTGAACTCCCTAGGCCAATGAGGAGCGCTTGGATGCTACAAATGGGCCATAATTGTCATGAAATATTTACCAACCCAAGTCTTCATTTTATGCTTTGATTCATGAGAAAAAATTCAGCCAATGTCGTCAAAGGTAAGGAACAGAAAGGCAGTAAACGAGCGACGTGTCGCTTCACTACTCTCCCACGAGCAAGGCTGCTTTATGTTTGTGTCAGCTGAAATTTATGTCAAAGGTTGTATTATTAATGCTATAGAAGGGTTTCGAATTAGTATTAGAATTCCAAGCTCCGTATTCAGTGCGTGCAGTGCGCCAATTAAAAAAGAACAAAAATCCAACGCACAAATATATAAGCTTAAGCGTAATTATCCAGCCGCTGTTTCTAGTTATAAGCTTATATTCAGAGTCGATTGCTCATTTTTTTTTTAAACGAATTGCATTGTTTTTAATTTCTCGTAGAAAAATGAACAAAATAAGGCCGGTGTTATATTTGTGTAAACATGCTATTCTTCTGTCTTAGAGTGGCTAGGATCAAGGTCAACAATTTGAGTTAACAATCGATGGATTTGGCATGATTTGAATTGGAATTGACATTGATCTTTTGTTTCATAGCTAAGCTAGCTTATGTTCGTATTGCCGAAGTAAAGAGTTGTTTCTTAATATACAGCTTAGATATGACTATTGTATGCCTGCTTTCTGTGACAGTCCACCATCATGGAATATCTCTTCATTGGAATTCCAATAAATTTTAGTGAAACTGGGAGTTTGTAATATCAGAGTAAAATTTTAGGTTTAAGTTATCACAAGGTTTGAGAAATCAAAATTCCAGTACAGTATTAATGTGAAAGCAACACATTTTTCAATATGCACCTCGAAGTCTGTAGCTAACTGTTTTTTCCTTCTGATGAAAGACACTGTAAGCTTTAATTTGGAAAGAATTGAAGCAAGTCACACAAATGCTACCCTGGTGAGAAAGCTGTGAACACCAGTCATGCTTTTTGACTCTCTCTTGCACAGAAAAATCAAGAAAAACCTCTGGGATCAGGGTACACAAATGCCTGTAGTTTACATATTCACGTATAAATGATTTACTTTTATCTGCCTAAACAAGTTTTGTGTTTTCACTGCCAATATAGGTTTAATATACCCAAATTGTACAAAAGAAAATTCATTTCACAACCATTGCAGATGCTTAAGAAAGTAGCAAATAAATCGTTCACCTTAAGAAATAAACAGTTAAGTGCTTAATGGCATGTAACACTCTCTGACTAGTAAAGTTATTGTTAGTTATGTAATATATCAAACAAAAAAGACTGTCAGGCCACATTTCCAAACACTGAGAAGAAAGTTGAAAATGTTCATCATTAGAGAGGTCAACTCTGACATGCCTTATATACAGAACAAATGCTGGAAAAATCAAATGCCCCAAGTGGGATTCAAACCCATGACACCCCGATCTCAGAGAGGTCATCAGAGAGTTGACCTCTCTGATGATGAACATTTGGTTCGAAACATGCTGTACATTTGTATGGTCTATAAGAACATCCGGTCCGATGAGCATGCGTCTCGACGACCAACAGAAGTGATTCCCTGCCCGAGAGTCCTGGTAGCAAATGTCTGGTGGTCGATGTTCCCTTTGTAGCTAATATTCGACTCACCCCACTGTGGTTGCCTCGGTAGCTCAGTGGCTAGAGCACCTTTCATGAGATCGGGGTGTCGTGGGTTCGAATCCCGCTTGGGGCATTTGATTTTTCCAGCATTTGTTCTGTATATATTTAGAAGGCATGTCAGAGTTGACCTCTCTGATGATGAACATTTGGTTTGAAACATGCTGTGTTACGTAAAGTTGAAAATATAACGAGCAGCAGAGTATTTTTGACGAACTTTGAGGTGTTTGCTAATGTGGTCAATCATTCTCTCGAGAGTTTGATATAATTATATTCTCAATTGAAAATAGAACCAAGGAGAAAATGAAGTAAAATTTGTAAAAATCTATGCTAATTAACATCAGATATCCAAACACTGTCATGTTTGTGTTTATTTAAACCTGATGAATTATTGATGAGTTTGAGAATTTTGTGTATCAACTCATAATGCAATGTCTATGAGATGTGTATCAATATCACTCTATGCCTTTGGTGTCTTTCTTGTATGCTTGCTCAGAGTTAGAAAAGGCTTTCCTAATGTTGTAAAATTCATAAACTCTGGGCCCAGTCTTGCAGCAACTTCCTCAAGCTTTCTTCTATGTACTTGTTTTAGTCGTGTTATTTTATGCATGTTATATGCCTGTCTCCAGTATGTGTTGGCATTGCTGGTTCATAGTCCTCAAAATTCTTTATCAATCCATCTTAAATTTTTGCAATTTAAGTTTGTTCTAAACAAAAATAACATTGTCATAAGTACTTACTTACCTAGTTGCGAACTAAGATAAACTAATCATACTGAAGTTCAAACGACATGTATCTACACATCACACTGCAGAAACTTAAAAGGTTAAAAAATATCCCTTTTTTGGGGGGGAGCAGGGGAGGGCAACTGTGCCCCTTGCCCCAGCACTAGCTACAGCCCTAGTGTTAAATAGGCTTGAGCAAATCACAATTGCTTACACTACAGACAATGCTGTCCACAGCTTTCAGCTCATAGGGCCAGTTAGACTTGTGATTCTAAGTGATAGTGATATATATTACGTGATAGGTTGAAGTTTGGCATGCCAGCAGTGCACTAAATGGTTTCCTACTAAAAAGGTCATTATAACCTCATTGGGCAGGAGTACATTAATCATTGTTTTAGTCTTGATACTCTGATAAGTTAGTCTTGATACTCTGATAAGGAGCAGCATTGCCATTTGTAAATTTTAGGTAGGAGACATTGATTGGGATTGGCGATCCATCTGTCAGGACTTCCTGTTTGACACTCAAGTCCCACATCTAGAGAATCTTCTAGAAAGTCACTATGCAGGAGATGTGAAGAGTTTTATTCAGCAATATTTGGAACCAGTTTTAGTGCTACTCAAAGATATCAGGACATCAGCTGAGGTAGGTTTTACAGTCAAACATGATGTTCTTTTGACAGAACTCTAGTTCTTCAATGTTCATGTGCAGTGTTCCAATATTGTTCGACAGTCTGCTTGATGCAATTTGTAACTGTCAATTCTAACTTCTACATGAAGAGGTCTGGGATGCTTGTTGGAAAATTTGAATTAAACACACTAAAGAGACAAATTTGAATGTGGCTTGAGCTTTATTTGATTCCTAAAAGTGATTACCCACTCCTGTCCAGGAAAGGAGCCGGTGCCATTACACTGGAGTCGAGAGACCTTTGGAAATTGAGCCTAAAATTGGAAATGATCTAGCATTTTTTAAACGAGTGGTAACGCGAAGCGTTGAAATGAAGTTTGTTATGAGGACTCCGATATGCAAATGTGTCACTCACTCACTCACTCACTCTGGTGTAGACACTCTTCGTAATTAGTTGGGCCGAATGAGACCGCCCAAGCCTGACGTTGGAATGGCAACCGCGCAGTCAGAGCCCGACGGCATATTGAAATAGAAACTGCACATCAATAAAATGAACGACGAGATCACACAAAAACAAAGAACTTTTGTGGCTATTCAGTGCAACAAATACTTGGATTCGCAAAATATTTATTTGTTCAAGGAATGCAACTTAACCGAAACATATTGAAAATAGAAAAAAACTACACTTTCATTCATCAGGAAACAGGCTTGTCGAGATGAAAGTATAGTTTTTTTCTGTTTTCAATATGTATCACGCTCTACCTTAGTGTATCGAGCACTCTACTACGGAAAAATCGAAACACTG
>OMLO01001291.1_pt1 | contig 18997 bp, 17 predicted proteins | sample 1674811 | NCBI WGS metagenome assembly OMLO01 (sample SAMN06265003, study PRJEB25207) | coral metagenome | isolation source: Coral host | place: Mexico:La Bocana,Puerto Morelos, Mexico | collected 2008-11-13 | reverse complement strand
TGTCCAAAGCTGTAATGTAACCCGTGTTCAAAGTGCTACGGAATGGACTGCTTCCGTACATACTTCACACATGTCTACCCTAAGGATCCATAACCACAGGGAGAAAGGGATTGATAGATCCATCTCTGAGGGATATACCAGCTCAAAACAGTGTGAGAAGTGGATTGGGCATCGGGGGCCCTCTCAGGACGTTCTAGATGTGATCTATGTATGTGAAGCCATTTTTCTGATTTCACGTATGCTTGTCGGTAAAAAAACAAAGATATACATAACGAATGTGCATGTGAACCCCCAAGTAGAGCGACATCTTGTGATTGGATATGTCAGTTTACCTCTACGATTGGTCAATTGGATCAGTTGAATATGTTGAATCTTGGAAACTTGATGTTGATGAATCAGAATGGTCTTCAAGATATGCATCTTTAAATTCCTGGGCCATGGGTCTGTTGAGATCCAGTGCGCTTAAAGGTACGCCACCCTCCCCCTTTCGCAGATTTGACCTTTTTTTTCTGCTGGGTGACTGGTGGATGGTGACAAGCGGACATGTGTGGCATTTGTTTTATATAAATACATGTATATGATATATCATGATATCTTGAAAGTGGTATAGTTCAATCATATGATATTTTCATATCGATGAATCTAGTGATACCTCATATGTTGATTCCTGTTGATACCTCCGTCCATGCAGCTTCCCTCGGCTTGGAGCTCATTGGATTTGAAATCCTCGGTTGCCATGGTGGTGCATCGTCTTTTCACCATAGAGGAGTTTACCGATGATGATGGACTTATCCATATCAAAAAGCCAATGAAATTCCAGGTCGATGTCTCTTGACATAAAAATTTGAAGAGCCATTTGTTACTACATATTGTGCAATCCTAAGATCACATCAAAGTATATTCTCAATTGATGTCTTTTGTTTCTCGCACATATGTGCTTATCTTAGGCTGTTGGGCAAGCAATCTTTGAAGGGCTTCGTGAATTTGCTTCAACGAATGGTCCCGCTATCATGCTTTCTGATGACAAGTCTATGATTGAATGGACCGAACGGGATAAACAAACCATCTTTGAGGTTGACCTTGAAAACAACTATCAACTCTTACGTGAAGTTTTGATGCACATGCTCCGGTTTGGTGAAATCCTTCCCCAATTCCACTTCGAGGCCAGGTTGCTACTGCATATGTTTATATATATATATATATAGACAACCGAAAAAACCTAACCAGTGTTTTTTTCAAACATAAATATATATATATTTACATTGTATTATATATATAGTATGATATAATAAATATATATATATGTATGTTGTAGCATGGAATGGCTGAATAGTTTCTATCTACTTATCTAATTTTTATGCATGTGTTTCCCCTGTGGAGGCAGCTTTTTTGATGGTGAGCCTGAAACAAAATTTCCATACAGAACTGCATCGGAAGCGGGGTGGCAAAGGTTTGATGCGGGATACTCAACCTCTTGCATAGTATTTTTTCTCATTTGTATCAACAAAACTGCTTTGGGTTTTTCTGCAAGCTCATTGCTGTAATGCGGATTGATGTACGAAAAACCATGTGCTGTTTTTTTTTAATCATCAAGTAGTATCAAAATCAGGAATGGGCCAATGGCCAAGCAGTGAAGCTTAAGAAGATGATTTCCCACTTGGTTGGTTTGCTTCGCAAATCTCAGAATGCAAGGTTTCTATGCACTTTGAAATTTCAGCATATTTTTGATGTTTTTTTTCCTTCCTCAAACTTGAGATATATTTATATCTGCATTTATTTACAATATATAGATGCATAACCTGTTTATGTCTGAAGTCTACCAGCCATCTTTTTCCTGGCCCACCATCAGGTCCCAGAAAGTCATGCTCCTCAAGCAGATCGTTTTGAAGTTCAGAGAAGTCAGGAAGCGGGCTGGTGTTGAGGATGTGGTGCAAGAGCTTGATCAGCAGGTTGAAGCAGAAGAGCAGGACTGCACAACATATATTACATATATATATTATTGATGTATATATATGTATATTTATATGCCATATGATATGTTTTTAAGTTATCATCAAAATATCGACATGATATGTACATGCTGTACTATTTTTCCAATGTTCTGCTATATAAATTTTAGGGCCACATTGCAAGGTTGTTGTTAAACAACTCTTTTCAACATCATTATTGTAAAGTATCATTCAATCCCATCAAACCAGGATCTTGCTGTTGACTTGGATGATGAGCCAATCATCATGAGTGAGAACATCAAAGAGACACATACATCCAATGTTGTCAAGGAGGACGCATGAGTTATGTATATCATTGTGTTTTGTTTCTGGGGTTTGGTGGATGAGGTAATGCTTGTTTGTTTTGTTGATGGGTCCTTTTGAAAAAACAATATATGTGTTGATTATTTCATATTTGAACAATGGATGGTGAAGTAGGTTGACTTTTGGTAGCAAAACATCATGAAAAGGAGGAGCAAGTTGGTGAAGTCACAGCAGTGGCTGGTGTTTCTGATGATGTTATTCCTGCAGAGACTCCTGAGCCGGTTGATCAGAGCTCTCGGCCAGTTGACGCACCAGAGGCTCAGCCGTTTCCAAACATTGAAACATATAAATGGTTCCAAGTTCAATATCCGATTTTGATTTTTATATAATATGTTACCCAACTTCAAGCTGGTGATATATTATATATATCATATATATATATTGCGGTTTGCTCCATAAAATTCAGACTCTTATCCCCCCCAAGGTTGGTCCTATTATTCCTTATTCTCAACGAATTCGGGAATTTTTTGAATGCTATCCTGGTGCAATGCAACCATTGCAGCAGGAGTCATCAGAAAAAAATGATTTGGATGAGCAAGATGTGGAATCTCAATGGCGTGTTGCCAGCAAAGAAGTTGTCAATATTGAAGATGATGCCAAGTCCATGGAAGTTGAGATAGGATCTGCTGATGGGGAAGGCGAGGAAGACGGCAAACGTAGAGGTTCAGTGGTCCAGCCCCCACTTAAACGTCCACCATCTATGGCAAGTCTGACTGGGGAGGTTAGCGCAGATGACCAAAAAGCTGTGAGGGATGAGATCAAGGCTTTGGAGGAAAGCAAGAAACGCAGGGTCAACCCCAAGAAGAAATCCACACCCAAGAAGAAACCTTCCCCCAAGAAGAAAACTTCCCCCAAGAAGAAAACTTCCCCCAAGAAGAAGGCATCCCCAAAGAAGAAAGCATCCCCAAAGAAGAAGACAAATCCAAAGGCTAAGGCTGGGATCAAACGAAGGTTGGAGGGAGAGTTTGCAGCTGCAGCTGGAAAGGGTTCTCCGGAAGAGGTGTTTTCCCCAAAGGCTACAGGTTCTCCGAAGGTTGTGGCATCTCCAATGGCCAAACGTATGGCTGGGAGAATGTCTGCTGAAGAGAAGGCACTTAGGAGGGAAAAGGCATCACATGCTTTGGGTGAGTTGGCTGAATGCGCAATCGATGGACTTGAGCTACCGGATCCCAACACTTTCGAGAAGATGTAACTAGATAACAATTTAGAATCCAATGGTTTTTGTTTGTAGTTGCTGTTTTTTTGGTGCTGAAATTATTTACATCTATATATCAATCAACAAACGTCCTGCAAATGCTTAGGTCCTTCACTGTCAATAATGCTATGGGCCAGTGTTCCTCCATTGGAGTTATATTGAATACTCGGACATTCTATGTGGCAAAGGGTGACAAGGAAGCTGCTGATTTGCATAAGATTAAGATGAATCGGCTTGGTGGGTGCTCAGTTCCATGGGAGGAAGTTCCAACACATGCGTAGCTGGGATTTTTGTTGTTCAGCTTTTGTTTTATGTTTCTTCCCAAGCTTGTATTCCAATCCCAGGGGTGAGGATATGGCCATTTTTGATGTATATCTGAAGTCTTTGTGGTTTCTTTTAATTTGAGAGCTGCAGAGTTTATAAATAAAATGTACATACATGTATATAATAAGCTTTGATAAATACAGCACTACGCAGTTAGAAATATACATAGGCTTATGATAAAAATAATTAATATAATAAAAAAAACTATATAAATATATTGATTCAACATTTAGCCATCCTGCATCATCCTCCAAGGTGGGACATTGCCAAGAAGCTTGCAAAGTGGGAGCCAGCGGCAAAGTAGAAGTGTATGCCTCATGAGGGCTGTGATCATGCCTGCTTAGATTGGATCCATTCCTTGAGATTGTGATTTATATAAATGTACACATTACCATCATATATATAATAAGCTGGGTTCTATGTTTATAACCTCTAGTACTAGTATACAGCAAACTTAAAGCGAACAATTTGCAATCCTTTGGGAGTGGCTGGATCCTTATGCTCGTGTGATTTAATTTTGGACCGTAGGAACATCGTTGAACATCGGTGGACCTGCTCAAATCCTATTTCCATGTGACCCAATTGCCAATTGCCCATAGGATGGATCCACCCTGATGACAAGGAAGCAAGTTGTCAGTCTATTCTTTGTGAAACATCTTCTTTATTCTAACATGTTTATATAACATGTAAATCAGTGAATTTCAATTTGTGATGAAGGATCCTTGGGGCTGTTGGGTGGTAGAGTGGAACAATAGAACTCGTGAACTTGTGGTTGAACAAATGTGAGTGGACATGTGAGGATTTCCCGGGAGGTTCCCATAACATCATGATGAAAAACACATATATAGCTCTCATATGCAAATATGCATGTTGAAAGGTTAAACCCATGAGCCTAATATATAGGGAGTACATATGATCAATTCGCTCATCTTAAGCTTGAAACTTCCTTGTTCCATCCTGAGTCAGTTGCACCCAATATACAGAGCTACACTGGCACATATGTGTGAGAAATATCTGAACTATTATATCGATACAAGTGCCCCACGCAGGTCAATCCAGTGGCAATTCAAATGCACTTGTCTCTCGCCGATCTAGTGCTTTGGTTGCAAATTGGTCCCGGTACAAGTACTATACAAATGCATGCATGTTCTTAAGCTATTGTATTTTATTTCTTAAGCCCTCTGCATCAATTTCTGAATCAAACTACCCTAGAGTGTGAAACCCGTCTTTGCCAAATAAATTTCAACATATAATTGAATATAGAAGATATTGCCTCCAACTCAGGTGATGGCCATTTGGTCGTGCCAACATCGACTGCCAAAGGTGCTTCTAGCCGTCATCTAGCTGGGATAGATGTTGTGAGTAGAGGAGCTTAAAATACATATATATATACATATATATATATATATGCAGCTGAGTGTTTTTTTCATACTTCAGGTATACTCTCTCAACCAAAACAAAAAACTCAACTCTGGTGCTGTTTTTTTTCAATGAGTCAATTGACATTCCGATTTTTCCTCATGGAGCCATTGGGCCATCATTTGGTGTACATATTTTTTTCTGTAGCATGTAAGTTGTGCCACAACAAAATGATTTGGGAAACCATTGGCTGCAGCATTTTTGTTTGCAACTTGGACCGTTAAAAAAAAATCCAGCTGATGAAATCTGAGGACGATTGATGTGTTTCTTTTGATCGCAATTATGTTGCAACTTGAAGTATTAAATTTTAACTACTAATGATCACCACAATCCCTTCAGGTATATATTTGCTTTTATATGTACTGATCATATCGTACCTTGCCGGTCCATTCCCTGCATCACCGCCATGATGCCACGCCGATCTGTCAAGCTAAGCAATCTGCAAGTTGCAGCGCTTTTGATGCTTGGGATGCCTCCGCTTGTGTTCCGTGGATGCATGAGCGAAGGTTGAGTTTTTGGAAAGGTCTTGCTTGGAATGGAAGGTGTTCATCATAACATCACGTTGAGAATTTAAATCAAGAGTTTCTAACCTTCCAAATTATGAACTGCAAAGGTGGATCATTCTTTGGGTACAGATTTACATGGAAAAAATCTCATCCACCGAGGTGTCAGGAAACAATGTTTTGGGCCCCTAATTGAAATTAGTATCGGCGGGCGCCCCCAAGTAGTGCAGGGTTTGGTGCATTTGATGCTTATGATTTGACGACTTGATTTCAGAACAAAGGGCCAAGAAATAGTTTTGTCAATGAACGGAAAACATACAACCTCCTAAAGATATGTGGTTCTAGTTCACATCCGTTATATTTGAACCATACAATCCCTGCATCCAAAAACATATATACATATCAACATGATGCCACCATCTGAGGGTGCACATGGTGGACTACGTTGGCCAAACGATGCCCCAAAGCTCTGAGCGGGACTGGATGGGCATTTCATGGGATGCAAGGTTAGTCAAATTAGTTGGCAATCTCTGTATATACAAAGTTCTACTTACAAATAAGGCTTCAACATATTGCTGAAGTCATTGGTTTATGATCCCTGCTTGATTCCAGGACTTGATGGCTGTTGAATTCTTCAGCGGTGTCTCAAGTATTGTGGCAGGGTTCAGACTCCAGGGGTTTCCGGCGCAACTTGTCATTGGGAGTTGGGCTGCACCAGGATATATATTTTTTAAATTGGTTATATAATATTGTTTCGATTGTTTCCCCGAACATGTAGCTTTTAATCTAAGAGCTACATATCTTCCTAACCTCTGTTTTTAGTTTACCCTCTTTGGGGAATCCGGCAAGTTATTGCAAATTGTTGTATCAATTTGATCTGTATTATTTAATATCCCTGCAACTCTAGTGTAACATATGTGTTTCAACTTGAAACTTGGAGTTTGATAAATATAGTTTGTGCTTTTATAGCCTACCAATCCAACTGAGGCAAGGATTTGATATATGTCATGAACCTGTTCTTCAAGACATGTGTGGCACTATGGGATATCTCAAAGCTATATCATTGCTCCTACGCATTCATCCCCAAGGACTAGCAACACTTGCAATCCCCTGCAATAGTTTTGGGTATATGGCGTCGAGCCAGCACCAGCGTTCCATCGACAACCCACTGGGCAATCCAACCTTCGCATTCGTAAATGCTGGAAACATGGTATGTCTTAGGGCTATCGTTTTGATTGCACTGGCAATTGTGCGCCATGTCCACTATTTTGTTGAAAATCCTGAACGGTCAACTTTGGCCATGCATCCGTTCTTTATGTTTCTGCACTCATCACACATGTTTGGGCACCAACGATCATTTTGGTGAACTGGTCTTACTTTGGCATGTTTTGTTTTGTTTGCTAAGACTAAACGATATCATTAATACGTTTGTATTCAAGCTCAACTTTGCAAAACGTAAACTATTGGGTATAATTTTATCGGCTTGAAATGTGAGTTGGATGTTTTTTACAACTTACTTATTTTGTTTTAGTTAACTGTTTATTTTTTATAAAAAAACCTGTCCACTACCATCGCCTTGCATCATCTTGCAAACTCTGACCTGCAAACCGTGCACAGGTGGATGGGAACATTTGGCGGATGGAGCCAAAAGCCTCAACTGTCTCTGTCAAATGTGGGTTGGGCTCATGATCTTTTTGTGCCTATGGATAAACATATGAGGAACCAAATCAAAAGGAGGGCGCAAGATGAGGGCAAGGAGATGGTACGTAAAACAGTATCGAAGAATGGTGCAAAACAACATGTGACTCTTTGTTTTGAATATTCAACTTTGTTGCAATTACTTTTTTCAAAAAATTGGCTTCTTTCATGTGGCCATTTGGAATATCGATATATAGTGAGGGATGAATCACTAGTACGTAGCTAAGGAGTGGAGGTAAAGATCTCAGCTGTTCTCAATCGTATCCAGCTGCATTTGGAATCCGAGTGGCTGAACTCCACACTACTTGGATCAATGATGCTTGACCCAGTAATGTAATATATTTACAAGTGTACTATTTATATATGTACTGCTTTATGCAGTCTAGTGGATTCCAATGACTGTTTCATCATGCATTGGGGACTTTATGGATGAAGTTGACAGCCAGCTCATATGTGTATGGTTGGAACCAAGGAAACTTCAAGTGCACAGTCGCTTCCAAATCTGCAGAAACTGGTTACTGATGGTGTTGAGGCGATGGACGTTTGGGACTGATTGATAAAAGTAAATCATATCTATATGATAAATATATATATATATATATCTATATAAATAAGTGTTTATTGGGGAGAGCACTATATGTGGTATTGGTTGTATCGCGGATGGAACCCCAATTTGACCCAGCCACCCCACCCAAACCGATTTATCTCAATTATATATATATATATGTATGGTTGCAATCATTGTACGTAGTGAAACATGTTCGATAACTAGTACATATCCCTCCACAAGTCCACTGAGATCCATAGGTACGAAAAAAACGCAAATGCACCTTGTGAGGCGACACTGCTACCAGCTCCTGACATGTGGCAACATGCCGGGCTTGAACCTTTTCTTAGTTTCATTCGGTGTGCCATCACAAATGGTGATTTTCAACCTGATCCCCTTATACCAGTGCAAATTGCACCCAGCCAAGGGGTTGTTGTCGCTGCTAGAAAGCGATATTTGAACAGTTTGTAAACCATAAATCAAACAAATACATGGTTTTGAGTTTTGATAAACGAATGATTTAATACATATTTTTCTTTGATATGATATGATCAACAAAAAACTAGCATAGCATCCTGGTATGGATTTCTGTGTTTTTTTCGAAGCAGTAATTTGGGCATGTGTGCCAAGGCCTTGCACTCCATAGCTCTTAAAAAGAGAATATGTAATTCCCCGATAGTACATTCAACAAACATAGCATAACAGCTGTCCTGACATATTGCTTCAGAGCATTGGGGTGATGGGTCAACTAATCATTTGTAATTCACTGCTGTTGGCTAGTTTCCAACTGCTGTTGGCTGATTTCCATAGCTTTGTAGTCCCCCTGTCGAACTTGCTTTCTGGACTATATTTGCATGTGTCCAAAAAATGACAACAACAACACTGAGTTGTGGTGTTCCTGGACTTGGAAGTTAATTGGAGGGGGTTGGTGTCTTTACCATGCATCAACAAGAACTAATGCTACATAAGTTTTGATCTTGGTCATAATTTATTGAATTATGATCTACAAACAAGAAAACAAATCAATCATCTCCACTGCCTCGAATGGCCAACTTCATGGGCACTCTTCCTGGCAAATGTTGTGATGTGGGTGGGTTCCCCAAACAGGCTTCTCCAAACGATAATATAATACAATATTATCCCAGCATCATTACAAATTCTGAGGTGCCAGTTTGGGGAGTTAAAACTAATCAGTGCACATCCATGTGAGTTGTGACTCTCTGATGAGAATCTTCATGGCTAGTTCATAATCGGAAGATTGGAGCGACATCGCCAAATATCGTACTCTACTGGTTGTGTGATGGGACAAAACTTGTGAGACTATTATAATGTTAAGTGTATGAGGTCACCCCCAGGGATTTATGTTTACATGGAATTAAATTGCAATACGTACGATTGACAGATTAAACAAACTTGTGGACTCCGGGAGTGTTTTTCTTACCGGTCAAGCTTGGGTGGAAATCGTTGATTGGGCATTGGCATCTGTGGCTGCATCATGCTGTCGAAACCAGTTTCAGGACTGTCATCTTTGTGGCTGGTGTTTGGGGTGGGGATTGCGGTTGAGGTTTTGTATAAAATTCTAGTGGAACAGAGCTAGTTATACAGTACAAAAATTTACTTATTTAATATATATATATGTTATATCTTCCCACCAAACAAATATATGAAACAGGCGGACAGGTTTGCTGTTGGTTGACGTTCTCCACTTCAAGCTTGAAGAAGTTTTGGACCAATCTCTCGTCCGAACCCAGATTACGGATAATCGCAGCAAGGGCCAATCGCACGTGTCACATATCACGTATCAAAGCGATCGCATATCACGACGGTATCACGTGTACCGTGTGAATTTCGTGGTTCCCATAATGATCATGGGGCACCCTCTTGATTGCGGGTTTTAGTTCTTGCAGTAGCCACCTCACGTGGTAATGTCCTGCAATGCAAATTGTTGTTGAAGTTGCACCAACAAAGTGTAATGCCGCTGCATCGATAGACTCCAGGATTTTTGAATTCCCAAACTTTCTGATCCAACAATCTATACAGATGGGTCTGTTCAAACCATATATTCCTAAATAATAATTTGATTCAAACCAAACAATCCCCTAACTCCAGATAATATGTATATAGAAATCTCCTAGTGAAATTTTAGAACCTCCTAACTCCAAGAATAGTCAAATACAATGCATGACATCAGCTAAGTTCAAGAATGTTCTAAACCCCCTAATCCAAGAATTTTCCAAACAAAAATAAGGGGAATTTAGACGTTCTATAATTCCAAGAATTTCCGAAAAAATGGGATTTATAGACACCCACAAACTCTGAGGTTTTTCAAAAAAGGGCGATTTATAGAAATCCACTAGCTTCCAGGTGGAAATGTTCCAAAAAAGGGGGATTTATAGAACTTCCTCAGCTCCCAGATGTGTTTTTTTTTCTGGAAAACACGGATTTATAGACCGCCCCCTTAGCACCTAGACTGTTTGAAATCCAGGATCTATAATAGAAGTTCTGTGGCAGTCGAAAAGAGGAATCCTAGTGTCCCGGGAAAACCATATACATAGGGGATCTATAGAAGCACCTTCTGTCTCAGGATACCAAAAAATCAAGGATTTATATAACTTGAACAAATATCATACCCTAGATTATCAAAAAAATGAAGATTTATAGAGCTACCTGTGTAAAAATCAAATGTGTATATCCAGACCAATGAAAACTAGAAGGTAACCACAAGATTATGTGGTTTTTGCTATTGGGCCTTAGCGTTAAAAATGCGTTAAAATGCGTTAAATCCCGTTCAGGGGCAATTCTGGGCGTTAATTTGCGTTAAAAATAAAAATCCATTTTTTTGGTTTTTTTTGATCATTTATATGTACATTTGGGGCTGCTATGGGTGCTTGCAACTGGGGAGGAGCACCAGTGCCAACAAAACGGACTTTGTCGCAACGATCTCCAGTGAAAGTTGCTTGCTTGCATTGGGGGGGCCCTAACTATGATTCAAACTTATAAAACACAATAGAATCATGACTGAAAAAATGATACATTCATATTTGCAAACCTTCACACATTCCTTCCAATTGGGTTACATTAGCATTTCTCCCATTCCCGACCGTCCCATACAAGACACTTGCTGCTTTGATCACAGCTTCCATGCAGGCTTCTCCTGGTGGCTTCGATGTGGATAAGGAGTTGGCGGCTATCAATGAGAGGGTGACCATGATGGCCGGTGTTGGTGGTAATTCGGCATCCAGTTTCTTTGGCATCGATGGGTGATCAGTTGCATGTTTAGAGTTATGCCCCAATTGTGTTGAAAACCAAGATGTTCAAATATGTTGATTAATGAATTGTTTTTTCCAGTAGATATCTCCATTTGAGGTTATGAGGCTCCACCAACAAACGTGGATTCCCCTATGAAGCCTATGTGTACTGCCCGAAAATCACCGCCAGCTACATCCCCTATCAAGTCACCCGAGATGAAGAAGGTCAAACAAGAACGGCCAGTTCCAACATCAGCAAACTCTGAAGCTCAACTTATTTGCGTAGGTTTTTTTATGTATGCTGTGTTAATTTTGCCTATATTTTAAAGGTGATTTCTTTGTAATCCATGAACTGCTCATAGAAAGGTACGACCAACAAAGCTGACTGCTGGAGTTCGGAGCATGGATACATTGTCAACCCTTCCAAGTACGTCTCAGGAGTTTGGCAATAATCATGATTCACCTGGTTCCCCTTCAAACAAAATGAAGGAAATAGAAGCGTTAGAGGCCAAGCTTGCTGCGCTACGATTGGGTCTATCATCAAGGAAACCGAACCAAACACCGGAAAAGTCTCCAACTCCAAAGGTCATGCCACCTCAAAAGGTACCGGCAACCCCCAATGATGGTGTCATTTCTAAACCGACCGTTGTTGGGGATTGCTCTACTATCCTGGTTGGGGAGGGACACACCATGGAATCCCCCAATCTAAACATGGTTGCTTTGCAGCGCATTGCGAATCTCCCGGATGGCGATTGCAAATCTGCATTAATGGCTATGTGTGAGGCTCAAATGACGCAGGTGGACATAGAAACAATAAACAAGTTGTACTGAGTAATGGTGTGATCGAAACACTTGAGTTCTTCATAGGGTCGTTGCATGATCAATGCAGCAGCTAGTATCAACCCAAAACTTCAACCCAGTGATTCCAATCCCACCATCAAAACGGAACTCTAGCCATACTCATTACTTTTCCTGGACGACGGCAGAATGTGTTTATTAATAGCTGGTAAGTGAAATATTTGATGCATATACAAATATACATATAATATATATATAAATATATAAACACATAAAAACAAAGGCGAGTATATATATATAATATATTTTCTTGATGAAATATGTTTATTCAGCACTTCGGTTTGTCTCCCTGCAGGTGCTCACCCCAACTAGCCCTGCAGAAACCAACCCTCCAGATGGAGATCGTTCAGCCACTCCTGCTCCAGAGTCGGCTCCGTCGGATGCACCAACGGAACCTGTCGTGCCGAGTGTGGTGGTTGCGGATATGCTGGGAAGAAAGGATACAACACAGCTGGAGGTCCAGCATTGGGTAAGAGCATTATTAAGTGTTCATATATTGTTTTCTTTCAAAACACCCATATATAAATATGGTAAAAGTTCTTGCAAGTTGGGATTTTTTTTATAATTATATAATTGAATCTGACCCTTTGTAGGCTGACCAATGGAAGGATGACCCCGATGCAGTTTTTGCTGCCAGTGGTGAGTTGCTGCACTTCGTTGGACCCAGGGGCGTTATTGAGGATGTTCCCACCCATGCCAAAAGACTTCAACATAACAGAAAGATGCGGTTCAATAGACAGATCGCAGGACCCTCTTTGGGTTAAATTGGAGTCACCATGAAACACTTTCATATAGCACTGCAGAAGGACCCATCATCATAGAAACATTTGTAGTCAATGTACATATGCATTGCATTTGCAACAGGGATTTCCACAACACTTTCCTGGTTGAGAGGATCGGCACCACCTGAAATCATGAAGTTGATTCAAGCCAAGAAAGGGCAAACCAGCAGTACACTTGGTGTAATTTCATCAATTTTGTTTTTATAGAATGTTGCTGCATGATCGATTTTGTTCTTTTGCAGGTATTTTCCCAATCTCTAAATATATTTGTTCTACACGAACTTGATGCCCTACTTGGTCAACATAATCCTTCATTCTCAATTGATCCTGAGGTAAAATGTGGCTCAACGAGCTGTTCGACGACTACTGCAACAGCTCAGAGAATTGGTTTGAAAGCAACTTGTATTTGAGTTCCGTTCGGACTCATTCTACCAAGAACCGGGGGCGCCACGTGCTCACACCCTACAAAGATCTCAAAACCAAATTTGGGGCTCAGCAGGCATTGACAATATACCAAGAAAAGAAACAACTCGAACTGAACAAGGGGCCCAAAGATGAAATCATATACTTCATGAAACACCCTGATTGCAAATCTGAGGACAGGGGTCATATGCAAAAAACATTCTACATACTGCACATGGTTTCAAGTTACTGTTTTGTTTGGAATGGTGTGTGGGGAATCATCTCAATTACAAAATATATGTGGTTGTAAAACAACATGTAACTGCAAAACGGACACACTAATATATCTAGATATATTATGTATTTGTGGTTCTTCCCTGTAGGATTGGGATTTGGTGCGTGTGTGGGACAGCTTTGAAACTGAAGTTGAAGATGCTAACGAACTTCAGATAGGCTTCAACGCTGATGGAAATGTTTCTGCAGATGCTACCAAGGTGTTGATGTCACTTGGTTGGATCAAACTTTCAGGGCTACAGCCAAAGCTTTGTACTACCTAGATATTTGATATATATATATATATATGCATCAAATTCGTTGTTAACATATATGCTGTGTATATATAATTATATTTATATATATATTATTGTTTCTTGCTTTAAAATATGGTTTTTTATTTATATTGTATATTAATGTCGCAACATACCTAGGACAAATATGGCTGGAGATGTGAAAGCTCTTGGTTCTACGGCTTCAGTGGCTACAAACCCAATCAAACCTGATGATGGAAAAGGTGGAGGTAAGTCTAAGGTCAAGCCTTTGAGCAAGCAGTTGGTATCGAAACTTCAAGGGTGCTCCCAACGCTTGACTGAAGTAATGACATGGCAGGCCAAACTTGAGGGTTCACCGCTGAGGCTTGCTTGAAGTATTTGCTACTTTTTTGTTGGTATGGACCTTTGGGTTGTGAAAGTATTTTAGAATTAAATCGTTCAAAAAAAAAAGTGGTCTGATTATATATTTTATGAAAATGATGTAAATGTCATGACCACTATTGCCATGTATGGGTCATCATTCCTATGGGATTTCACCTTTATAATTTCTATATATACTTGTTGTTTCAGCTCTTAATACTGATTTGTCTATCACTGGGCAATCCTCAATCATGAACTTTAAATCTAAGGACAGTGGCACTGAAAGAAGGATTCAAAAATGAATTTGAGCTACGTAGGGCTGCAATTCAAACTTGCAGAGTGAAACTTGAGGGACTTTATGGGATCAGGGTTGAGGATGAAGACCTACACAAGCCGGAGCATGCGGAGCACAAGGGTAACATCCTGACTGCCATTCGTGCCACTGACACTGCATTCAATGCATTGTCGGGTTCCATCAAAAGCGTGAAATCAGTGGTTGACTCTCGCTAGACACATATTGGGGTGTGGCAGTTTGTTTTTGATGGTTATATATAGTTATGATTTTTAAATTAGGGATAGTGGTCCAGTACATGCTACCCAGCCCCTTTTTTTCATCGTTTCCCTCTGGGCCTGGGGTTTCTTCTGAGGATCCTCCAAAAGCTCCAAAGTCGAAAGCGAAAGCCAAAGCAGACCCGCCACAGCCGAATGCACCTGAAGAGTCGAAGTGAGGGTGACATCCAATCATATGACCGTGCAGTATCCAAGTCATATATATACATATATGTATATACCTTATTAATATTATAAATATATATATAAATATATCTTAAGCTTAACTAATAAGCATTGCTAAATTCGAATATCGGGCAATTGAACCAGTGATTGGATACCATATTGGCAATCAGTTTGGCTCCAAGATCGGAAAACATTTGTAGTTAAACTGTTCCTGAATATCTTTGTACCAAAACTCTTCATATAAACATGTACAAACTTGTACATTCTTTTGGACTGCTAGTACCACCGATACATTGGATGCCTTGATCAGATCTGTGACTTTTCCTAACACCTTTAAAAGGGGCAGTGGAACAGCGGAGCTGTGTGACCCATTCTCCTCTGGGTGTTGGTGCTTGTCACATGCATCTTAGTTTTGGGGGATTAAAGCAGGTGATTGGTACGATGAAACTCGGCCATGGAACATCTGCATGTTCTGACATCACAGTGAAGTGTGGAAAAGCGTACACTTAGCATCAACATGATGGTGTGTTAGATTGAGATGCCATACTCACAAATTTTATGTTTAACACATTTGTGCATGAATAGAGCGTATCATGATTCGGTATGTTATGATGTTTTTTTTTTGAAACGGTACTTTCTCAGTGAATCCCTTGCTCATGAAATCATGTGTAAATCCCAAAGTGTTCCCACGCAGGTGTCAACAACATCTCCAAAGCGAAGTCCTCGCCGCTTTATGCCTATGTTATGCAAAAAGCTGGCTTCGGTGAATCTCAACTGCAGACTTCAGAATATAGTTATATTAATTGCCAGGCACGTTTTTTTCTTTGGCTATCAAAATTTCAGCTTCAGTCCCCAAACACCACCCCAAAAAAACTTTCATCCCAGCCGTGCATGTATCCTTTGTCGGTGACTGGATCACTAAGGAAAGCAGCTTTGCAGGAACGCAAGAGCTCCTAAAGTATGTTGCCAAGGACTGCATTACATTACCCATATAGAATTTAAACTTCAACATGGTTCACAGGTGCTCGAGAATTGGTTCCCACCCAAGTTTAGCAAAATAAGGAAAGCATCTAAACGATCATACATGACATCATAAATTTGAACTGCTAATCGCGGCCCTACTTGAATCGCTCATCCAGGAATTTCATTGGCAAGGCCATCAAATGAGGGGGCCTCTTGGAAAACTGGTGGTAGCTGGAAAGAAAGGTGCCTACAGTGGCAATATCCAACGGGATATGCTACGTTCCATTCAGAAGCTTCAGGGATTTCAATACGTTCATGGTGAAGTATCGTGGCTATTGAACAAGGGGATCCCGAAGGAATTGGATACATATATTAAAGGATTCTGGGTCTTAAATAAACATGAGACTGCAAATCCTCATCCATTAGATTGGGTTTCAAAAAAATGATTGATTCATTCACGAATCATTTACGCCGACATTTCAACCCATAGAGTTGCCATATCATCCCATCTCTCCGAACCCTCCACTCCCACAATGAAAGCATATGAGATGTGATTTTCATATGCGTTAACAACCATGTGTGCCAAACAGCATCTTCTATGTTAAAAACATGTCATTGATTCCAAAGTATCTTTATAGCACAAGATCTAGATTTGCCCAAAAGGCGACGTATCAAATGTTAAATCCAAACGTGATGAGTGCATGCCTGTGCTAAGGTACCTATTCGGTGGGAGGATATTACTATTCGAACTGGCAGAGATGTTAATGATATCGCTTTGAGGTGAGGAAATGTTTGTATAAATATATAATATATTCAAATTCTATGATATATATATATATAGAAAGGATTCAGGGTTTTGAATTCGTATAGTTCATTCCACACAGTACCTTTTTGGAGATGTGATGTAAGATGTTTTTTTCCCTGAGCAGGCAGCACCCCTTTGTGTTGCCCCATGAGATCATTCCCTACTTGATGGAGAAACAATTGTTTCGGTCCCCTTCGCCTCGGCAAATCAAACGATATTGGCGGCATGTCAGAGCTGGTAGCAAAGATCTGGGCAACATGTCGCCAGATGATTCACATGTGCCACTTTGGTTGTGGTGTGACGAAGCCCAATGTAATGAACAAACCAGTGTCTTAGTGGTTGCCATGGGTTCCATCTTAGATGATAAGAAATATTCGCTCGACTTCTGCTACCCGCTGACATTTTGCAGTGTTGAATCTTACTTTATTTGGCAACAGTTTGATTTCCCAAAGATATATATCTAAATGATTAATTACATGATGTTTTTTCAAAGTTGTATTAGATATACTTATGTCACTTATGTCCCAATTATAGAACCGCAAAAAAAAACTCCAAGGAAGATGTGGCTGGATGGAGCACACGGGCAAGTCTCTTTTTTCCTGTTGCTTAATTGGAAATGGGGGCTGTTTCAACATTCATGTGTCAGTGATGAGTTTTCTGTTGAAATTTATGCATTAACAACTTTGCTTTTGGAATACATGTTCATCGATATGTTGTTTGTATCTGCTATGTATTTGTAGTGTCAATATATATAGTGTGTGTGTGTAATGCTAGTGGCTGATGTGCGAAAAAAAACCCTTAGATCCCCAAACCCAATCCAAACCGCCTGGAAAAACGTTCATCATCATCATCATCAAATGCCTGGGTACATGTGGCATAAACAGGTACTGTCCATCAAACTCCGGAGAAATATATTAGTCTCAGATTCCATATGCATACATATGTGATCCAGAACGTACAATAACACTGGAGCTTTGAATTTAAAAAGTTGGAATTGGCAGACCCCCAACCAAACCGTGATCCATGATTGTAATAACAACCATCTTAACCATGATGGGGGCATTCAATTCAACGTCAACTATACCTAGGGTCAGAATACTGGTTACTTCCAAATTCAAAAAAAACACTTCAGCATTGTCAAGTGAACTAAGATTGTGGAAAGCTTTTGCAAACTTTATGACGGAATTGAACTGGTCGATGGCACTACGTTCAAAGCAGCAGTGGCTGACATCCGTGGTGACTGGAAGGGGTTGATGGAAACTTGGTGTGAGAGTGATTTGATGCTCCCACTCATATATATATATATATTTTTTTTGAACTTGTTTGTTATCCCAGAATCATCTTTGGGTCAGTCATGGAAACGAGTACCCCTTGACTATCCCAATGCGATTCATAGTCCAGCAAAATGATGTTTGTATCATCAACCTAGGAGATTCTCAACCTGCGGCATTATTATCAGTGCATTCGGATTTGCCACCGATGCCGGGCTACAAAGACAACGTATATGCATGCACCTTCAACATTACATCTGGAATATCGACATGATACGGAGACTTTTCTGGCTGAAGCACTGAAGCCCGGACCAAGTGCCTAGACATAGCAAATGTTGTACAGTAATTGTTTTTCTATTTAGAGTCCTGTACTAAGTTGATATCATCATCAAGGGAAGCACGCATACAATCAGTTGAACACTCTCCCATAGGGTTGTTGCCATTGTTGTCAGCAACCTTTGAGGTCCTCTGACAAAGCTACCCCTATTCAGTCCTGATGTGGTGAAGTTCTGCTCAATGCATATCGTGAACTTGGGTGTCGATTTATGGATTGCCGGGTCAACTTTCAAAGTTCTACTTCAATCTTATACTTCCCAGGAAATTTGGAGTGGCGCCACTGAAACTGCAAGACTGGCAACTGCCCACGTTGATTTCAAGCAGTGGGCCAGATTGCATAAGCTCAAGCAACATGTACTGATTAGCCTATCATTTTTCTTGGCAGTACGGTCATATCATAGAGATATAGCAAACAACAAATTAAGTATCTACATCAGAAATGAAAAACATCAGCTGTAGCCGGTGTGTGGTAGGTACTGGGGAGGTGGTCATGTTGCTGTTGTTTTGCAATTGGTTGTTGCAACTGCAATTATTGTTACTTAAGTTGTCGTTGATGTTGTTGTTGATGTTGTCGTTGATGTTGTTGTTGATGTTGTTGTTGATGCTGTTGTTGATGTTGTTGTTGATGTTGTTGTTGATGTTGTTGTTGTTGTTGTTGTTGTTGTTGTTGTTGTTGTTGTTGTTGTTGTTG
>OMLO01001290.1_pt1 | contig 19004 bp, 20 predicted proteins | sample 1674811 | NCBI WGS metagenome assembly OMLO01 (sample SAMN06265003, study PRJEB25207) | coral metagenome | isolation source: Coral host | place: Mexico:La Bocana,Puerto Morelos, Mexico | collected 2008-11-13 | reverse complement strand
AAAAAAAAACAAGTTTCACCCCCCCCCCCCCCCGTACCAGCAAATGTGGCAAGTGTGCTAGGGACCACATTTTTGCGAACCTTCACAGCTTTTGCGGTTGCTTTCCTATGACCATACCCAAGTCTGAAGGTCTGGCCTCATAAAAAGCAGACCCCACCCCAACAACAATACACGAAAAAACTACAGCCACCGCAGCATGTCTTATGCATGCTCATCCTTCGTTTGGTTCCAGGATGCTCAAAACGTAACCCACAAATGAGCCTGCGCAGGCAATGTGAAAACCATTGCCAGCCAACCTGACCATATTGGAGTGCCCCAAATCAAGCTGGATCTGAGAGTCAGGGACACCTGCAGCGGCCATTGTGTGCTCAAATATTGGGACCCCCTGTGCGTTGAATTGTTCCTGCCACAACATGGGACGGTTTTCCTTCAGGCTCCACATCATGGATTTTGTAAGCAAACATGGGCAGAAATTGCTGCTGTAGTTCATGAAGTCACAGTTCTGCGTCAAGTTCACTATGACATCTCCACTCTCCAACATGGCCTTCACATCGGATTGCTTGCATACATGTCCCTTCGAACCTGGCGGTGGAGTCGGAGTTCAACAAACGCTCACACAACATGTGCATCTTGAATCTTGAGTTGAGCATGCAGTTTTCACGCTATGCCGAGTCATATGCAATTGTTTGTGCTGAAGGCACGTTTTTTTTTCGAACGACAAACTAGACAAATGCCTTCAATGCCCCAGGAAGAATGTCAAAGAAATCTCCCGCAGACTTAGACTTTGCCCTTGCTGTCACAAGCTCCTTCTCCACCTGCGCCAACAGAAAGACACAAAAAAAACTCCGGCATCAAATTCATGCCAAAACACCCCCCCCCTCATAACAAAAAAAACACAGTAAACCCCACACTGCCCGAACAATTTTACGTAATCAACAGTGGCCAAAAAGTCAAGCCACAATGCTTTTTGGAGCACAAAATAACGCATTGCCATCAAAGCCTTTCACCCCGCGATCTAGACTCGTAATGCTGTCGATGGTATCGACCAAGTGGAAGTCATTCCTTCAAACCATGGATCCACCCAGTCTGCTCATGTGTTCGAGAACAGAACCACAAACTTTAAAAAATCGTTTCAATCTCAAACACCCTGCACAACATCGACCACAACAACAGCAACAACATAGATGCAAAAAGAATGTCCTGACACAGGCCGAATACATTCTTGTGCGATTGATCGGAAAGCCACGATCACCTGGTTGCTGAAGCTGTGAGTAGACATTGTATTCGGAGAGGTACAAGCGCAATATCTCAGGTTTGAATGCCCTCGTGCATTCATGAAAAAAGACCTTGGGGCGTCTCCTGCCAGGGCCAGTCCTCTGCAAACAAGAACAACAAAGTAGATCACAAACGTAAACGGTCTACCAAAAGAAAACCACCCTCTCCAATAATTCTATGTATCAGCAGGTGTTTGGGGATGTGTGGGGTCTACATGGATCTACAGGTGCAGGCCTTTTCACCAGTTGCAATTCGATCGAGAAGGGAATAACTGAGTGACCGGTCAATGTTTGGCATGTCCCCATCGATGACCAGTCTTCGCAGGTGGTGCCAGCCATGAAATATTCACATGGCATGGATTGGCCCTCTTCAGGAACAAAAAACACTTCACAACCAGTATCGCTTCCTGGCGTTTGTCAACGCAAGATGCGGTCATCAAGGCCAGGACACCAAATATGCAACAACAAGACAAAAAGATACGCATCGTCTCAGTTACAGTTTCTACCTGTACTTGATTGACATTTTAAAAGGCGTTGGCCACAGCGTTCTGTCCTGAGTGCTTTGCACAGGTTGAACGTGTCAGAAAGAGCTGGTCATAGCCATCCATAGTCTGCATCAGCGTGGCCAATAGATTCTCCCCGAGGTTCTTCAGTTCAGCTCTGGCCGCGGCTTTTTGCTCTTTGGTTGCCTCCACTTTCAGAACACACTCACAGTCCTCACTACTACATGTATAGTATGTAGTTGTAGTGTATGAGTGTATGATTCTTTTGATTTTTGTAGTTGCGGTGTCACTGTTGTCTCTTGTAATACACTCCATCATGAAACCATGTCAGGTGTAGACATGTAGCAACATGCATTCACATACAGACATGGGATGAAAGACTGAAACTGCATTCCAAAAGTACATACTGCCGGCACCAACAACACGCAACACACACCTGTTCCGCGGACATCTTGTTGTTGATTTCCTTCACCTTGCCCTCAAAAAGGGCCATCACTTTCAGGATGTCCACTCGTGCTTGTGGGACTAGTAGGTTCATCAAATCACCGAAGATATGCAACGGTGGATCAGTTCTAGCCTGCAGAACTTGCTGACAAACTGGGTCAAGATCCACTGCATGAAATAAGATCCCTAAATCACATGGAGCGACAAGATGTTCATGGTCATCTTCCCAAGCCGCAACTGCTTGCTCCAAGTGCCGTTTAAGAATCTCCATCCCGCCCATGCCACCTGAACACCATGAAGTTAAGGCGTATTGTGCACTGAACACACAAACACACATTTTTGACTCATGAATTTGCCAAGATACTGTATTGGGAATACCATATTCCCTGAAGGTTTTGCTTCAGCCGTTGCATGCCAACTACGCCAAACCTTTTGTGCACCACCTTCGTAAGATGGTGATGCCACTTGAACGATTCTTCCAGTGATAAAACTGGCTCAGCCCCCGGTTTCAAAGGCTTGCAGACATGCTCCTTTGCCATCTTCCTTTCAGAACAGCCAATTTGCTCATCATCCGAACACCATGACAAAGAAGGCTTCAAAGCACGCTTGCGCTTTGTGTTTTGGTCACCTGTTCCTTGTCATTGGCGTTTGGGCTCATGTGTGCAGAAGCGCGGTTTTTAATGTTTTGAAACCACAAAACAAAGACTTGCAACAATTGAAAGACCTGCAACAGTTCTATCATAGACACAAACATCTCATGATTTCACTCTGAAATCCTTCCATGTGAATTAGACGTCCCCTTTCAGGCCCCCCCCCCTCAACTCTCACATACCAAAAGGTCTACTCCTTGAACCCTGCAAGTAGGTGGAAGTGAAAGGAACCATAGGGAAATAGATGGGCGTGGCCGGAACTGGGTGGGAGTAGGTGGCCCTGGGCAGGATCAAGGTAAAGTGTTAGGGAAATGGGTGAAACAAGATGGAAGTAAGTGCAAATAGATGGAAGTGATAGGAACCATGCTGGAACTAGGTGGAAGTTGTAGGAAGTTGTAAGAACTGGGTGGGAGCAAGTGGGACTGGGTGGCACTGGGCGGAACCAAGGTAAATTGTTAGTGATATGGGTCAAGCAAGTCGGGAGCGGCTGCAAATAGGTGGAAGTGAAAGGAACCATGGGGAAATAGATGGACGTGGCCGGAACTGGGTGGGAGTAGGTGGACCTGAGTAGAATCGAGGTAAAGTGTTGGGGAAATGGGTGAAACAAGATGGAAGTAAGCGCAAGTAGGTGGAAGTGAAGGGAACCATGTTGGAACTAGGCGGACATGGCTGGATCTGGGTGGAAGCAAGTGGAACTGGATGGGAAACAAGTAAAGTGTGGGAGACATGAGTGAAACAAAGTGTCACGGAGTGAAACCAGGCGAAACACAGCGGAAGTAGTCGGAAGTAGTCGGAAGTAGTCGGAAGTAGCCTTCGACTAGACCATATTATGCATGTATACATGCTCTGGGAGGTGTTTTTGTGTGTGAAAACCCTTTCTGTTGGTCTAGTATGGAGCCGTTTCCGACCACTTCCGACCACTTCCGACCACTTCCGCTGATTTTTTTTGCCTCCGTTCACTTTCACCTTGTTTCACCCAGATCACCAGCGCTTGACATGGGCCCCACCTAGTTCCACTTACTTCCATCCAGTTCCAGCCGTGTTCACCTAATTCCACTTACTTCCACCCAGTTCCAGCCACGTCCACATACATCCACTCATTTTCGCCTTGTTTAACCCACATCCCCCGACACGTGACATGGGACCCACCTAGTTCCACTTACTTCCACCCAGTTCCAGCCGTGTTCACCTAGTTCCACTTACTTCCAAAGAGGTTCCAGCCACGTCCACATAAATCCAATCACTTTCACCTTGTTTCACCCACATCCCCGACGCGTGACATGGGTTCCACCCTGTTCCACTTAGTTCCAGTTAGTTTCACCTGTTTCACCCAAATCACCAGCGCTTGACAGAGGCCCCACCTAGTTCCAATTACTTCCATCCAGTTCCAGCCGTGTTCACCTAGTTCCACTTACTTCCACCCATTTCCAGCCACGTCCACCTACATCCACTCACATCCACCTTGTTTCAACCAGATCCCCCGTCTCTTTACATGGATTCCGCCCTGTTCCACCCAGTTCCATTTGCTCCTACCAGTCCATCACAACCATGTGTTTTTGTTTTTTTTAAGGGCTGTCCTTCTTCATCCATTGTCGCAGCTGGTGTTTGGCCGTCCAAAGAGTCTGCGTCAGAACTGTCACTGCTGCTGCTGCTGCTGCTAGCAACACTAGCATCCACCGCCGCCATTATATATGTGGCCAACAAAACAAGTATAGTTGTTTTCTGTATGCTTGGACGCATGTTTGTTGCCTTTGTGACACAAATCTCCTTGAGCTTGGGCCACCAATCCGTATCTCTTTTTCAAGATGACATCTTCAGGACCAACCATGTCACATCGATGTGTTCTTTAGGTCATGTAAGAAAAATGAAAACCACACTTAGACCATCACAGCATGACTGACTGCACTATTTTTCAAAGCCGGTGAAGCTGCTCAGTGAGGGCATCACCATCTCACATGGTACCATTCGTTCCCTCGGTCCTGCATATTGCACACGCCCATTTGCGATTTGCATCGAACCCATGCTTAGTGGCTGGTAAAACGGATGCAAGTTTTGTTTTTGATTTCAAGTAACAACTAGAAAATTACCACTGCGTTTGAGAAACCACAACATAATTGGATGAGTAATCGCAATAACTCATGTCTATCTTTTGTTTAGCATTGTCGCATTGTCAGTTTGTCAAATCTTCAAGTGAACGGCCAGTCTGAGTCTGAACTGTCCTGTAGGCATCTTTAGGTAACGTTAGCATCTAATACTGTTACTGTTGGTCCTTAAGCTTTCCAATGCTTCCAGTTCGAGATTGAGCTGCTCCGTTGAAGCTGCTTGAATCACAAAGAACCTGCACTTGACTCACACTATTTGAGGGGGCCACCGGCGTTTGCACAGGCAGCATAGCCAAACCTTCCATGCCGCAAGAGCCTGATGATATTGCTACATCGTCATCGTCCATAAGCTCTAAAGCTCCAGACTGCATGGGCCCAGAACGGCTGCTGGCCGGTTGCTCAACAATAGTGGCGTCCTTGATCATTGCCCGGTAGAATCCAGCCTGATATTTTCAATCATTCCCAAACCAACCTTTCATCAGCGATAATAAAAACTCAAGCTGACATTCAAGCACCACCACCAACAAACAAGAAGCGCCTGACAAAGGCAAAACTTCAACACACAATGTAAACGCGTCGACTCCCACCTGTTCATGCCCAATCTAGGGAAGCTTTAAGCTAACTGAACTTCTTCCCAAGAAACTGGTCTGAATGGATCTACACTGATAGGAGTTGCAAGCTTTTGCACGCTCCGCCGTTGGAAAAGAACCAACAGGGTCCGGTAATAGCTTTCGATTTGGCCATGAAAAATCTGCTGTATGCCGACACCTGCAAACTCCACGGCCTGCAGCAAACACATGAGGTACACGGTAAAGAAGCGCCCATTGCGATCCGTAAACCACCGCTTTCCCTTGCAGGGGAAAGGTTCTCTGAAATATAGCTGACACAACTGTAGTAAGAAAAGCCATGTTACAAGGACGGTTTTTTATTGGTCACACAAATCCAGGCATGATTTTATGATTGAAAACGGTTTACACGGGCCTCTGCAAGTTGATATGGCCTGCTTCTAGCCAACTCCTCATTGCCAGCGTCACCCAAACTCATCTTTTGCCAACCTTGCTCATCCATCAACATTTCAAGCTCCATTTGGCTGTAGTCTTCCAAGTTCATATTGGCTCTCCTTGACAGAAACAAAGGCTGCTCTGCAAATGCAAGCCAGCTTGAAAGCTCAACGTATTCAGCCATTGCTGCCACAGTCAATGTCCACTGGCCATCAGACGGGCTGCTTACCAACCCGTCAGCCTCCAAACGGTGCAGAAAATCGCTATCGCCTTCCATCTCGTAGTATGTGCTGGCTCCCTGCACAGGTAATGCATTTGCATTCACCAAAGGCTGCAAGGCATCCAGAAAACAGTCAACACGCGATTTCACAAACTGCAGTTGGACCAGTGTGCGTTTCAACTTGTGCAAATCCGATGACCCAATGATGTCAACACAAGCAATGTCATGTGCTGTTTCACGTCGCCTCACCCGGATTTGTTTTCTGTCACCGCTTTGTTCCAATATGTCATACAGCCGTAGAGCAATATCAGTGTTGACCAACGCGTCATCTTGCTGCAATGGCCTCTTCAACCTGGATGGGTTGGTATGGATAATCTGAAAAATTGCCATATCCAAGACTTGCGAACTGCGATCACGGCCATGTTTCTTAGTCGGTTCCGGCGCCACGGGCTCATCACCTGACTCACAAACGACAAAAGGCTTGGCTTGCTCACTTCCTTAGTTAAAATCAAGACCTATCATATAAATACAAAATTGTCTACCGCGCGCGCGCGCGCGCTAATTTCCCGCGCGCGCGCGCTAATGCAATTAGACGCGCGCGCGCAATTAGATTTGCGTGCGCGCGCGCTCATGATGTTTCAAATTATTTTTTGAATAGCGAAGCCAATCGCGCGCGCGCGCAACTACAAATAATACAAAATAAACGTGATCGATCACGCGCGCGCGCTCGAGTATTTTTTTGCGATATATACAACATCATGCAGCATCTATTTCCCAATCGTGGAGCAGATTTGCAAAAACATGTATTAAAAAAAATAGCAAACTGCTAGTCAAAGACCATGCGCACAATCAACCCAGGTTGCACCGCACGTCAATGCTGTTAAGCATCTGCTTGGTGTGTCTTCAATTGAATTTGGGCCCCTCATCAACGGCAGGCAAGCTGAGACAGTCGTTGAAGTTGATAAAGCTTCACGCGCTGTTCGGGCGGCTTTCAACTCGGAAGAAACCACAAGGGGGACAGCGTAGAAAGCATGTGGATCTGAAGCAGCCAAATTGCGAAAGTGGGCAAGCATCTGAGTCCCCATCACAGACAACTCGTTTTTCTGCTTTACTGGAGGTTGCGGTCGGTCTCCAATAGCATCAGCAACAAGTTGGGCCTGGTGACTCGAGCAATCATCTAACAAGTTGGGTCTTGTCAGTTCTCTGTAAAACATCTTGAAAGCCCAGCCAATGTAAAAAAACTTAATCAGACATCACAATGTCAATTGTCAAGTTCTAAATCTTTCAGGACTAGGACTCATGATTCGTGTTTTCAATTGCAAATTGTCATGTTGCATCATGTTGTCACTACCTATTATATTATATAATGCGGACTATCTTCTTGGATCTGAGATCAACCACTCAAAACATCCCAAAACCAGGCCCCGACTGAGTAAACATTTCAGCTGCCTAAACACAAGAACATCTGAAAGGATAAAAACCAGCAATGAAGCAAGCAACATCAACCCAAGTCACCGGAGAAAACATTTGACTTGAACAGCGCCGGTACACCAGATCCCTCAAATTCTCCATGGTTGGAACACAGGCTCCAAGCGCGCCACGTCCGCCACCAAGCGCCTGGCAATTGTCTCCTCCGACAAGTTTTGCAACCAACGCCGAAAGACCTTGCAACGTTGTCATATTGCTGATCTCATCCCTGCGAGTTGCAGCTTCAAGGTCCTCGGATGGAATTGTCTAGCAAAAACACGGTATGGGCACAATCAGAAATAGGCAGATAATAGGCAATATGCATCAGGCACTCGGGCACCGGGCACCATGTACAAAAACAGTATACAACTTGACGCCGCTAGGCAAAAACCATTATTGATCAAGACACTTGCGGGTTGGAAAACATTTCCTCAATCTCTGTCCACCTGCACTCTGTAGACACCTCGAATGTCCGCACCAATGGCATTATGAACGCATGGTTTTTCGTTGTTTACTATTATCAGTACAGTACATGCGCTTGCTTTCTCAATTATGAACGTTTTGGTGTCTAGCCCAGTCCAACTGGCCAGGTCAGACTCTCGAAATCTTGTACTTGCAAATAATTATTACTGATTGCGTCAGTCTGACTCAGCCGTGGTCTTTAGTCTAGTTAGTCGCAGCCCAGTGACATACGCGTCGCCAGCTGCAGGAGCTCTAGCAAAGGTGTTCTTGATGTCCTTGTGTAGAGCCTGCGTTTTGGGCATTCACTTGACATTGCCGTATGCAAGCATGGTGGCATGGCACTATAAACAGTAAGCTAAGCACAGTAAAACTAAACAAAGTTCTTTGAAAATTAAAACAATGACTTTCAATGCAAAAATATATGACTGAACTGCCTTTTCAAAAAAAAGTATGGTTTGATTTATGAAATTGCGTTGATCTTTAAATGACGCGCCAAATTTGGTTTGACGTCATCAGCCTCAATAGGCCGTTCCACGATACGTACCATCTTCAGCGCCCCAGCCCAAAAGCTTAAGTTCGGCAAGTGTTCTAGCTGCGCCCCATGGATGAAGTCCTCAACCTGAAGCCAAGTATCAAGTAACTGCAACTGTTTTGGATTGAACTATACTGCCTGTGTATCAAACCAAATGTATCATATCATATCTTACATATGTTTCAAAATTTGTTTGCAAGTTGTCGCTGTCTTGGTATGTCTCTGGCTTTGGGAAAACACGCGTCAATGACAACAATGACAACAACAGAAAGAGAAAAACATGTTTGGTCATATAGCCCCACAAACCTCTGGTAGAAGCGAAACATCATAGTCATCTTCACAATGTCCACGATAATGAGGATCCAAAAATCGCTTGGTCATAACATGATGACGTTCTGCTCCGCGCTTGCTGTCCTTGTACATCTTGACGCACTCTCGAAGCCCTGCACGTGCAATTTCTTGGTCGGGGTGACCTGAAATTGCAAGTTTCCACGGTAGCAACTGCCAATGCTGGGTTTTGACTTGAACCTCCAACATTGTTTTATCAATTGCAGAATGAAAGTCCATAAGGATGTGTCCCTGCTGCTCTTCGGAAAGGCCATGGCTGGTGGCGAGGATCTCACTGAGAGATGTGGCCACCATCACACGCACCTTCTCATCCAACACTCCTGCAGCCAGCTCCGGCGCACGTCTGCCCTTGTAGTCGCATGTAAGATTGGAATGTCGTGTCACTCTTTGGCGGTGATAAAACGATGGTCCCTCCAGAAGTTCTTCTTCGTGGCAAAGGCATCCTTCGCACCATGACGCCAAGTGGCTCAGGAAGGAACTGAAAACATTGATCATGCGGCAATATGACCAGAACCACTGAGACGTTATAGCTTCGCTCACGTCCCGTATGAAGTTGCCAGTGACGTGAAATCGCTCTGATCTCGGCAACTCAGGTGCTTGGCCATCCACACGATCTGCCTGGAACGAAAACTTTCGAGCACTCCAAAGTTCCTGCAATGCGCCCTTACGTTTCAGCAACGCCTGTGTGCATGCTGTCAAAGAATTCCATCCTGGGTGGACAGAATGTTGCAAATGAATCACAGCAGAAATGCACACATTCAAACCTGCAAAAACGAGGCATGCACACCTTTGTCCAAGTATCTCCACAGAATAAAAGTGCCACCATCCCAATATTTCATGAGCTTCTCAAAGGGACTGCCAACAAAACATGTGGCTACCAGCCTGCGGCGGTTGAAAATTGCACATTTTTTCCATCCATGTAAGTCCTGTTTAGAATGTCCTGGACAGATCTGTTTCCAGCAACAGGCCTCGATCTGTAGTGTTCCACAGACAGCAAGTCCACCAAAGAACGCAGTTGTTCTTGAAAGCGTGGGAATTCATCCAAGCACTTCAACACGTCCTTCGTGATGTTGTCAAAAATGTGGCTCATCCCTGCGGCAAGAACGCACACGAAATGGACCCATCAAATAGAGGGAAACTCCTCCCCCTGCGGTTTTACTTCGTTATGGGGTTTTTGCGGAAGAAGAAGAAGAAGAAGAATCATACGTTTTATTATTTTTCATACAGCCAAGAACCTGAATTGGGGTGTATTTCGCTATAGATCAGAGTTCAAATCGCTTTCATATCACTTCCTGTCATGACATGTAACATGATAAACGTTTTGTGAAATTGAATGATAAACGGTCGAATGAAATTGAAGTTACTCTATGTAAAATATTGTAAAATGCATTCAAATACAACTAAGCGAACACCCGATGGAACTGCAAGATGGCGGACCGTGACAGCATCTTTTTAGCTGCGACATTGCCCACACAAAGTGATTGAACCTTCACATCGCATTCTCTTCTTCTGACTCCTCACCTTCGCCGGAAAATGCATGCTCATCTCCACTTGCATCCGACCCAGCTTGCTCGCGGGCAGTTCGACCAAACGAATTTGTAATTTGCGTAGAAGGCGAAATTGTGGCACTCAGTTGCGCCTGCCTGTGCTGCATAGCCTGCCTCACATTTGCAAAGGCTCTTGAAATCTCAAGGGGAACTGGCCAAGCAGTGATGTTGTTGATGGTATCATAGACATCCCTCATGCCCGACACTACGGCCGACGTCATTCGCTCAAAGTGTTTCATTTTCACACCATCGAGTTTGACAGCCCACGTGGCCATTGTATCAGGAGGATTTTGCAACTCCCAACGTAATTCTCCTTGCTGGCAAAGCAAGAGTTCCCGATGGCTTCCGCCAGGTTGCGTTGCCTCAAAAAATTCAATCTCGTCAACTCTGGCAGCTCCAATCATTTGAACTACGCTGTCGTGGAGCTGCCACCCCAGGCCGTGAAGTACAGGATTGTTGCACTCATGGTAGTCATCTCTCAAAGAGAGCCAGTAAACCAGAGCTGCAAGCCCACTGTGAGTCTCACACAGCCCTTTGGGCACTAACTTGCACTCTCGGTCGTGCTCTTTTACAAGATGGTAGTACTTCTTGAGGTAATCGCATCCTTGCCAAACAAGACCACTCGTCATCTTGGAAATTCGATTTTGAGATGTGCGTTACATAGCATTTGAGTCTTGAGCAAAATTTTGACATGTGTACTTGCATGTCAAAGAAAAAGAAACACTTGCAATCAAATTGATGCCTAATGCACGTGCTGATTCGCAAAGGCTGAACCCTACGTTTTGCTTCTTATTTGTTAGTCTCAGTTTCTTGACTGGTTGAATGGATGGGTGTCAGGTGTGGAATCACATGTTTTGTCGACATCAGCACTATTCATTTTTTTTCGTCAAAACATTCCATTCCAGGATATTCCAGGCAGCAAAAAGCTAATGGCACTGGCGTTGAGCGCTGCCCAAGTTCCAGGCAGCAAAAGCTCATGAAACCGTTTATCGCTGCTGTTCCCAATGGCATCCTCAGGCAATCTAAAAACTTGGAACAAACATTCACATAGCTCCACATAGTCTTCAGTTGTAACTTGGATCTGATGGTTCTGCAGTTCTGCACAATGCGACCTCTTCCTCGGAAAACATGAATGACATTGGAACGACACCACTGCGAATGGGTGGAAGTGGGTGGAAGTGGGTGGAAGCGGGTGGATGATTGGTTGATGTCACAATGTCCGTTATAATTACCAACTCATCCATCATATCATAATTCATTCTGGTATTTGCTGGTATTGCAGATGTTCCGTGGGGTATGTTCCATTAAATCACCGCTTCCGCAACTTTGTCATCAACCATGAGTCCATTTTTTGGTTGTTGGGCCAAACACGAAAGTGCTACTGTTTTACCTTTTGAAAAACAGCGAAACGACAAAAAGGTAAAAACAGTTTTTGGCGGTTCAGCCAAACTGAAAAAAATCACAGTTCGGTGGGTTTTTGGGATTTTCCATGATTTCTATTTAGACACCAGAAACGGTGCCCACAGTTGTCCACCAAGTCATCACGCCCAGCACCACAAGCATGAAGCGCGAGAGGGGACGCGCTTCACGAAGACGATAGTCCGGCGGAAGGTCAGTAGTAGACGGACGATGCCTTGGCAAATCAATACACCAGACCGGCAAAATGTTTTTGTTAGTAAAAACAGCAGTAGATAGAGCCCGGAAGGCTTTTGGTGGTGTAACGGCGATTGGTGAAATTGGTGATTGGTGGTGCTCTGCGGCTTCGGATTCCAAAAAACAACAACTGGTAAATGTGCAATGCATGCATCTAAAAATCGCGTTTCGATAAAAAAACAACGTCTTCCGCGACTCTTTGGTGTTGCCTGATCAGCTTGATTGGACGTGTTCTATTTTGTCATGACCTCCTGAACATGAAATCATATGAAATCCATGTCTTTCCCCCTCGTGTTTTTCTTCTGTTGCAAGCTCACGGCATTGGTATGTTCAGGCTTCAGATACTGCTTGGCAATACTGGAGCTGTTGAAACCATGCCTGGTATGAAGCCGTCAGTGTCATCACAACTGACTGCGGAGAAAAAAAACAGGTAAAATCTAAATAGAGGCATCTGATATGGAGCTGGTACAATCTCCATTGCATCAACGCCTGAAGGTGCGCCATGTGCCTCATGTTGACTCTTCACATCCCTCAAACTGCTGGACATCAGTTTGGGCTGGGGCAATTGGAGCACGTGTAGGCACTGGCATTGAAGGCTTCGAGCGGCGGGCTGCACCACATTCAGTCTTCACATCCATGAACAGCTGCAGGCTGCTATTGGCTTGTGTCATCTGAGCGTGTGCAACTGCCCTTGAAGGCTTCACGTGGTGGATTGCACCACTTTCAATCTTCACATCCATGGACTGCTGGAGGCCAACTTTGGCTAGGGTCATCGGAGTGCTAGCTTCCTTTGGAGGCTTCATGCCTGGGGTTGCACCGTGTTCAGTCTTAACATCCACGAACTGCTGGACGCCAGTTTTGGCTGGAGTCATCGGAATAGATGTAGCTGGCGTAGATGCATTTGAAGGGCTCACCACTGAGCTGGATTCCCGTGGGAGACGACCCACGGCCACATATTTTCCAAGACTTGGATCGGAGCCTTGCCCGGAGCCACCAAGCTTACTTGTAGTAGTGGGAGCATGTAATGGCTCAGCGTCAACCTTCAAGTTCATCCCCAAGGCTTCTGCGGCACTGCGCAATTTTCCCAACTCATTCTGAAATTTCATATACTTCTCAACATTTGAGAGTTGGCGTGGGGGCGGGGGTATGACCCTTGGGCGGTGTGCGGGCCGTAAGGGAAGGATGGGACGCGGTACTTTGCGGTTGGGATTGTGAGCCACCATGAAAGCTTGCCAATGTTTATTCCCACCTCGGGCTTTGGACTTAGGCAAAGCACCGTGCACCATCTCGTTCCCACCTCGGGCTTTGGACTTTGGCATAGCATCATGCAGCATCTCCTTCTTTGGTGGTTCATCTTCTTCTTCAACCTCGACCTCAATCATTTCATCATTTGCAGGCTTCTGATCTTTTCCCTGCTCTGTCTTGCACGCGTTGTGTTTTGTTTTCATAGCCTGCTGGCACATGGGGCAGCTCGGACATAAACGCTTGGCTGTAGGGAGAGGCTTTTGGCATGTGCCCTTATCCTCAAAACCGTTTGGAGCATTGTCCTTGCTGGCCACACGGCCACCCGTTTTGGCATCCTTCTCCTTCTTTAGACATGTGTCTTGCCAATGACTGTCCTTGTGATTCCAAGACTTCTCCTTGGAATGCTGGTGCCCCCAGCCCCAGTCATTCTCCTCTATCTCTTCCTTAGGTCGGTGCTTGTAATTCCAAGACTTCTCGTTGGAATCATCGCGCCCCCAGCCCCAGCCTCACTCATTCTCCTCTACCTCTTCCTTAGGTTGGTGCTTGTGATTCCAAGACTTCTCATTGGAACCATGGCGCGGTTGGCGCTTGCGATTCCAAGACTTCTCATTGGAATCATGGCGCCCCCAGTCCTCGATCTCTTTCTTGTGCTTCTGGCGCTTCTGCCTCTGGGCGCCTTTGACCTTCTGGTTTCTCTGCAAACGCTTTTTGGGCCCCATAGCAAAGGAAAAAACGCAAGCAAATCCTGCGCCGCCCTGGGCCCTGTGTGCACTTGCAGCCATAGAAAGCAAGGACATCGGAAAATAATTCTCACAGTTCTTGAAGCACTAACACATGAGGACAAAGGAAACAGCCCAAGCAGAGTTATGCTCGTTGGTGTGTGAATGTAACGTAATGTTAGTGGGTGGCACACCCCGACTTCAGAAATAATAACATGATATCACACGCCTGAATACGAACACGACCAGCCCAGCGGGCAGCCGGGCAGCCAGCCACAAACCGTCTTATTGCAGGCAAGGTGCTGTAGTTTTGAGGAGCATTGAGCATTGAGGAGAGAAGCGGCGGCAAGCGTGATGTGAATATGATGCTTCATTGACGCTAGGGCCACACGGCGAAGTGCAAGTATTTGTGTGCTGCCAAACTCATGCCATCATCAAACCATCATCAGTGTATCATGCCACCAATTTTTTTGACGTCTCACGCAAGTTGTTTACTAATCTGGTTTGACTTTCACTTACATGATCGCTTTTAATCTGATCTAACTTGATTTCTCATTCGCAGTGTCAAATCTCATTCTCCATTATAATGGGACAAATATTTACTATTGCGAACCACACGACAATCTTACTCAACGCCATCAAGAAAATCGCCTCTTGTATCCTGATCCATCAACCCCTCCCGCATGTTTCGCCTGTAATCATCAATGTGCCAGAGAGATCGAAAACGCAATTGTCATCCACAGCATTTCCGACCAAGTGAAACCATGGCCCCATCTCTTTGACTTGCGAGGTCAACAGCGAGTGGAGCGGAATAGGTGGAACCTGAGGCAAATCGAATCCGTTTTCGCGCAGAATCAAGTAGTAGCAAGCAACAAAATACCAAACCAAACGACGACGAGCAGGTCAGGAAATGCTTTTCCCTCAAGGCCTCGGGTATCTTGGATTCCGTTCCGAAGTCTGAAGTCCAGCTGATGATGCGGCGGCTAATTTTAGCCAGATCGTTTGCCTCAGTCAGCCAACACCGGCGTTTGCCCAAGCACATGCTACTTTAGATAGTTGTAATCCAAAACTTGTCAAGATGCAGAACCTGATCCTTCTAGCTTCAACACGTGAACGAGGCAAGCCAGTTTATTTGCCAACCCGGTTCTTCCACTTCCAAGCAAAGTGATCGGCATGACACAGGACTGGATGCCGCAGTAGCGCCCAGTTGAGGTTTTGTCCAGCCTGATCCCGTTCCGCACCAGCGTAGCAAACACAGTGGGCAAACATCAAACATCGTCGTCAAGTTGTCAAATCATCATCATCAATCACACAAAAAAAGAAAAAAGGTAAACAAATTGCAAAGGCAACAAACAAATGCAACTCGGCTCCAATTCAACTTCAACAAGTGACATGTGACGTGTCAAGAGTCAAGAATCAAGAGTCAACAAATAAATGCAGGATAGCAACACAAGCTTTTCGAATGGCGTCAAACGAGGCAACATCTTGTAGAATCCTCGGCTAGGGCTAAAGGAAGGTTGCTGTTGAATTGTTCGGACTGCTTCTAGTTGTGAGACCTGGCCTAGACCTCAGCAACGACCAGACATTACAAGTGACTCACTGACTACCCACGACTCTCCGCCGTCCGACTCACTACCGCAGAATACGTTTTTAATTTATACATAGCAAGTAGTAGATGCCACTGCTGCAGTCGCGTCACATAAAGAATTCGGAACCACTTTGCGGAGACGCATCGCCACCTCAACACACATACATGCACACACACACATACACTGTGAAACAATCCGACGTCGAACGCAAAGACAAACTGCTAAAATAAAATTGAAACAACTGTAACTGTCCAGCGAGTCATCAACTGCCAAGATACCCATAAAGAACAGCTTCTGGTCTGACTCTCGCCAGGCAGCCCTCCGAGCATACATAAGCATGAGGTCGGCCTTGAAAGCCAAACCAGCAAAAAAATGCAACACACACCATTCTGAAACAAGGTCACTTCAATAGATCTGTCCAAAAACTGCAACCACATTTATAATCTATCATCAGTCAAAGGGACATAAAACCTGCACCGCGATAACGTGCTTGCAGATGGGGCAGCTCTTGCCCCTGTGCCCTCCAGGATTTCCTTGATCTCTTGTCCCGCCTCAATGGCAAGCAAACGGCCGAGCGCCCTTACATTTACAGTCTTAGTTACCGCCTTTGCCTCTGGATCTGAAACTCCGTTGAAACTGTATTATTGTTGCCAATTCGAACTCTTCCCGTCTTCGTCTTCACTGCCAGCATGGCTCCAAATGCCAAAAAATGAAAAGTTGTAAAATTGTGTAAAATTGTGATACGATGTTTAAAAAAAAAATCATCCATCCAGGTCCCACGAGCTTTTTGAAACGCATTCGCCCGTTATGCCTGTCAATCCCTACCAGTCAGCAAATTTGTCTTTCTGCCAACTTTCTGCTAACCATATGAAATTATAAGTGAGACTGGATTTGCTGAGTCAACCACCGAGTCAACCACCAGACTCCAGCTGGCCAGCTGGTCCAGCATAATTTGGACTCTACCAATTCAAATATGGATTGCCACTATGCCAATTTTCGTTTGCTTTCACCCATGGACTCGCAAACAACTCCTCGGCATGGTCCGCTGGCTCCTCTCTGATCTGGCACATGAGGATATCGGTTTGAATCCCAATGGACCGCCTCTCAACCTCAACATCCATTCTTTTCACATTGTGCTGAATGTGACGTGTGCTCTTTCGAGGAGTGGAAGTCTGCTTTCCACTCAATGGAGGTGTAGACTTAGACAATCCACATGTGTTTTTTTGCCCCAATTGCTTTTGCCGCTCTTGCCGCTTCTGCCGCTCCTTCTCTTTCTCTTGTTTGGTGATGGAACTGACCCGATGCATGGCTTTGATTCACCACTGGCGTCTGAACCACAAACCATGATTCGGAGGGGCACATTGAAAAAAAATTGCTGCGGCATGAGTTGAAAGTCTGTGAGTCAAACATGTTGGGTCAAGTTAAATCTATCATATTTTTGGTACTGATCTCAATCACAAAGTAAGGTTGTATGATAGATGGCCAGTTGGCGTGATATGCGTGATTAGACTGATATTCAATTAATCACAGCAAACGCTATCCCCGATACACTCAAATATGCACAAAACCCAGTACAAAACCGGTAATCCGCAAATATCCGCAAACATCACACTATTATGCTGGCAAGATTCGCTAGTGCCCATTGCCCAGGAGACTGCAAACACAATCGCCTTAAAGAATCAATGCATGCCAAAATGTAGAATGTTCAGCAGGAACTCTTGGAGAAAAACTAAATCTGCAATCAATCAAACAAATCTTCAAACGAGTTGCTTTCGTGAAGTTGGCCGCACACCGCAAATATCTACTGAACAAGAGCGCTTGCAGCAAAGAAGTCAGGCTGTACTTCCATCCACCTGGTTTGATGGAGCAGGCAGCAAACACAACAAGTTCTGACAAAAAGCATGGCCTCACTTCACTACATTTGGTATCATTTGGTGATGAGCCAAGACACCTCTCGACCGCTTCTCCCTCGAAGACTCCATGCCAGCACGTAAAATGTAGCACAAACTCCTGGCCCTTCAAAACCGTCTCCAAATTTGAGACTGTTGGATGTTTGTCATCCTCAATTACTTGGGCCTTGGGCCTGATGGCCTACGTTGCGCTGCCAATAATCCGTTACAACTGCTGTAATATCATGTAAAACCACGCATGTTACCAATATCCAACTCCCTCTTGGACTCTTGGTTGACATTATTACATTATTCCATCGGCAAAATACACGATTCCTAGTGGTATGTTCAAGTCATCACCCTGAGAAAGGCATGCATACATTCCAAACTTTTTCAACATGGCATATATATTTACAACTGTAAAAAACACAAGTGTCACCGATATCCCAGAGTCTCGTGAAATTTGATATAAATTTGCATATATATATATATACGTGTTTGTAAACATCCATGTGTATGCGCGTAAGCATGCGAGTGTGTGAGAACATGAATATGACAACAAATCCGCCGAACTGGGTCGGCGCGAGGGGAAGATTTCTTACTATTTACCCAAAACAAAGACATTTTGCACTTCGATTTTGGCAAACTGAATTGCAAGGCCACACGCTTTTGCGGGTTGCCTGTCAGCCAAATTTCGAAACACGTATTTCAGATGGCCCAACTTGTCCGGAATTTGACATGAAGCAATGGATGGCTAACCTAGCACCGCCACTACGGTCTTGTGCTGAGTGCATCGCCGGCTTTGCAAAGCACAACAATTTGTATGTAAATATGTATATATATATATATACATGTCTAGAATGTCTAATACATGTCGATATATGTATATGTACAAATATAAATATATATGTATATCTATACATCTATACATCTATATATCTTTATATCTATATCTAAATGTGTATTTATGTAAATATGTATGTATGCATCTATGTATATGCTTCACTTTTTGTGTATATATGCAAAATTGATATTATGTTTTGTGTGTATAAATTAACCTGTATATTTGTAAAGATGTGTATAAAAATAAATATGTATGTATTTGTATACATGCATATGTGCATATATATATAAATGTATGTATGTATGTATGTATGTACCCGAAGATTTATATGTGTATATTGGTATACGGTATACATGTATATATGTATGTGCTATACAATTGTATTTGTACATATAGATATATATATATATAAATTATACATATATGCGGGAGATTATTGTCGTTCGCCGGTGGACGATTCACCGCGCCTGCCATTCAAAATGGAAAATTGACTTGTTCAAAAAAAGCAAGAAACT
>OMLO01001289.1_pt1 | contig 19008 bp, 14 predicted proteins | sample 1674811 | NCBI WGS metagenome assembly OMLO01 (sample SAMN06265003, study PRJEB25207) | coral metagenome | isolation source: Coral host | place: Mexico:La Bocana,Puerto Morelos, Mexico | collected 2008-11-13 | reverse complement strand
TCAGCTTTATAACACGTTACGGTGGCCAATTTACATTTTCAACTTAGTTGATATAACCAAATTACCTTGTTACCCCCGCCGACGCCGCACCACAGTTTCTTTAGAAACTTTCACCCTTTATTCATTCGCGGAATTAGGCCTGGATTGGGGGGAGGGAGGGGGGGAACCATTCCGGGAGGGAGGGAATAATAGATGGTCACCATTTCTGGAAGTAAATCTGTTTGTGGAATAAAGTTGAGCCTCAAGAAAACCTGTAACAAAACCTACGACAACAATAAACACTCACTAGATGGAAAGAACAACCAACTACAGAATGGATAAGATCTGTTATATATTATTTTCTTTGGAATATCGTCGTAAGTCCAACGAGTATTTATATTCTCTTACATACATTTAAGAAAGATAAGGAAGCGGCTTTCCACTACCTTAAAAAAGGCAAATAATTATAGTACCTCTTTAAAACCCCTCCTTTAACCTGACGCATCTAGAGTCCTTTTGAAATAGCTAAGTGTATGGAGAAAATATTGAGAGAACAGGGGATGAGCCAGCTCTTTGAAATAGAAGCTCCATTTAAAGTATTTTATCCGTGGGGGGAAAGTGGAATAATTCATCTAGATGACTGGGAGGCTTGTACCATTTGGGAGAACCAAAATGTTTTGGTTCTCTCATTTCCAGTTTGCACAGTTGCTTCTTAAGGCCCCAAATAAGCCAGACAAGTTCTGGCCTTCTCCCTGTCACGCAATGTTACGTTCCCACAAGACAGTAGAAGTTACATTCAAGTTTACATTCAAATAATTACAACCCAACATTCTGGGAAATCACTCCTGAGCACTCTAGTCCATTTGACTCTTCTAGATAGAGAGCCAGAACTAGAGAAAGTGAGTTGGATCTAGAAAGCTATCTATTTGTTAGTATATTGACCATAAAATGTGTGTTTTCTGTTTCCATAGTACCAGCCTTGCATTTCAATTTTTTTTTAAAAAAACACTTGCTTTACATAACTGTAATGGAGTACGCAACTGAATAAATAATTATGTCTTCAACAAGATGTCATTATGAGCAGTCCATAAGCTGCATTGAAACTCGTTCATTCTCAAGGGTGACCCCGTCAAGTAATGAGAAGAAAAAAAAAACTCAACTCAAGATATTTTCTTGATGTGCCATGATTTATACATCAAAACAATAAATAAATCGCAATAAATGAATTTATATCATATGGGTCAGAAAATGAACAGGCTCAAAGTGCATCTTAGAAGCATATTTTAGGTTTCATCGCTTGGATTTAACCAGCATTTAACTAGCATTTGGCAAGATATTTTAAAGGGGCAATATGACTACACAAACTTTAGACTAGTTATGAACATTATCTATTTTAAGGGATTCCCAGGGCTCCTGTGGAACAAGGGAACATGATCATTCATTTAAAGATTTATGTATTCCAAGGGATATTTTTTGAGGGAACAATGTGACAACGTTTAGGGAACAATAAGCACTCAATGACTGGCCCCAATGGAAAGAGTGAGTTTTGTTTCCCCAAAAGCCTCAATGATCCCCAAGGCAAAGCCAAGGTGAACATTGAGGTTGAGGGGAAGCAAAACCTACTGTTTCCTATGAGGCCAGTCATTATGCATTTTGTTACACCTCCTAACTCAAAAATACACGTAGGAAAAAAACTGTGAAAAAATTGTTTGCTTGAAGCTGGTTGGCACACAAATTTGCCATGGTTTCCAGGAGGCAGGCCACATCATGTGCAAGTTGAAAGTTCAAGTTGTTGTTTCCCTAGGGAGTTAGTGAGTTTTGACACGTTCTCCTCCAGTTGGAAAACAAATTTGAGTTGGGAGGTATAACAAAAGGATATTTTAATAGGCACCACTGGAAAGGGCAAAATTTAAACAAGATCAAAGGGATATGTCTCCTCCTCTGGGGGGGGCTCCCATCAGTGACTGTTGTGTGGAGCGAACGAGAAATAAAGAAAATAAAAAGCACAATCTATTTCGTAAAGGAATAAGGATGTGTAAATAATATTATGCAGACCTTGAGATCATGCGTGGGGACCCCCAGGCATGATCTCAAGGTCCCTACAGATTTGAACCGTCATAAGTATTTGACAGAACAGGCACAAAATTACAGGTAACCTTCATCTTTGACAACTGCAGTAAAAGTGTCAGACATCTGACTCAACCGACCTTAAGGTCCCTGTTGATCTGACATCTCTGAGGGCCTTATGAGATACCCATGGATTAACATAACCACTGTCACCAACACTTGGAACTGAAAAAATTGAGTTTGTGTTTGCTTCAACCCTTGCCTGGCCAGGCCCCGTATTGTCCACAGTACTAGATAAAGCCAATGAGCCACTCTGAATATTTGTAGAATGATAATTAGAACCAGATGAATTACTGTCACTTAAAGAATGATTTGACCCTTGTCGTGGAACAAACCTTCTCTGTTCCAATGTTTCTCTGACTTGATCCAAAACTGAATCAATATTCCCATTACAAGGCATGCAATTTCCACTTGTAGTGTCCCCCATAATGCCTGGATATGGTGGCAGCTCATCATCATTATCATCATCAGCTTCATCAGAAGATAAATGATCTGTATTACGTGAGTGTTGTGGGGTCAACTCTGCCCTAGCCAAGGGAGAAATACCTCTTTGAAGAGAAACTCTAGAAGTACTTTGTCGAGTAGAATGGCTTGAGGTACTTTGGCGTCTTCCCAAAACTGGCATCCCAATAGGGGACCCCACTTTAGGAATAAGCATTGGTGATCCATGTCTTTCAAGTGTACGACGTGCTACTGTGGGTGTAGAAACTGGGGACCCCTGCCGAGGGGTCACTGCTGGAGTATTCGCTAATGATCCGTGACATGGTGTTGGCGGGTAAAGCTCTGGATAACGCATAACTGTAATGCGATAAAAACAAAACACATATTAAGTTCTCGTAGTGCCTACAGCTCTCCACCAAGGGGAATAAATGGGTACCAACAAATGCTGGAGGAGGCAGGCTAACCTGCAATCAACTAGCATATCATCCGGGGTGGGGGTGAGGTGGGGGGCTAGAAATAATCCTAGACACTCCATCCTATTGAATAATATTATTATACATGCAATCAAATTGTTAAATGTAGTGCCATTCCTTACCTTGTTGTGTTTTACAAGGAAATGTGTAAAAAAGTGTAAAAACTACACAATCAGTACACAAAATGAACAAGGTTTAAAAACCAATTACAATGTGAATATTGAACTATCAAATAGAACTTTATGTCTGTATGTGATAGTGAAGCCCAAAAAATGGCTATTACAACAAACCGGGAAAAGCTCCAGTGATATGGACCACTTCTAGTGACTCAAGACTAGGCCTACATGTACTTTACTACTACAGGATTTCATCACTGGCAATAACTTTGTTATTCCATCACATACACAGTGTGATCAGACGCCAACCATATCACTTGTAAATTATTTGTACTATCTGTGATGATTGATAATGATAGAACCATCTGTTGGTATGTTTTTAACCTACAGTAATGACAGTTTTGAATTTAAAATGCATCTCTTTGGACATATTGCAGACCTACACATTGTAAATTGTAGTCTTATGAGGTTCAAATAAGTTTGGTCACAGGAAGTGAAGTAAAAGTAAAAGCTTACCATCATCATAAGTGGGTGGCGCATTCTGTTGGAAGATGTCATTGTCAGAAAACGAAACATGTCTGCGGCTGCCGTTTGTTAAGGTGCCATTATGTCGTTCTTGCAATCTTCTTCGAGTGTGGCTGAATGTAATTATTGACAGGATAGCAAAAATTGCAGCGCATGCCACACCTATCACAATTCCAGTGTAGTGACGACTGAAGTCCATCATGTCTTCATCTTGTTCTTTACCTACTAGGAAGCAAAGAGATCATTGATTGTCGCCATTACAGCTACATGTATATTCCCAAGTCAGAATGATGAAGATTAAATTTTGCTGTAGTAGTACTTATTTTTTTGGTACAAAAAAAAAATAAAAAAAATACAGCTGGGATATATGAGATCATTGGGACTGAAATTAGGATGCCCAAAGGTCCCCTACATGTAGCTGTTAAAGTATATTACCATCACAGCAAACTATTTGCAATGGGCAAGTCCTCTAATGCTGTGGCTATGCACAAGCCTGACCAAGACAAGTATACATGTACACACAACAACTTAACATAATTTCACCACAAATTAGCTCCTAAATGCATCCAGGGGTTTCTTTAACATCTTCAGCAGGGGGGCAACTGGTTTTCACAGGTGGGCAAAAATTATTGAAATAAGTGAAGTTTCCTCTAGATGTCCTAGATGGTCAAACCAGGCAGGCAAAATCATCTTCACAGCTGGACAATTCACCTGGTGTCAGGCCCTTAAAGAAAAATCTGGGCATCTTACCTTCATCATCTATAAGACTTGCTGTGTATGTTGCTTTGAAGCCTTGAGCTGAGTTAAGCTTGTTAGACACAAACTCCACTCTCAGGCCATTCCCTGATGAAACAATTTCCTCTCCCCAGCCATCCTGACCTCCACAAAGAATCCCCAATGTGTCTGACCAGCTGTTAATACCGTCTTGGATGACAACATAGTCTGGGCAGTCTGAATGCTTGTTGTAAGCTACTTCCAAATCAAACTTACTGTGGATAAATTTTACGATTATAGAGTATTCATTATTTTTCATTTTGTTGTACATGAACTTGCATATATCAGAATATGGTACACACCTCATGATATGGAAAAGATATTAACTGGATGCATGCTAAACAGTATTTTGTTTAAGAAAACATGTACTAACTTTTTTTATTGAATTTCAGTATAAATGAGTGGAGGTTTGGGAGAACAAGAAATGCTGAGGGAACATGAGCCACAGATGAGTGTTTCCATAGCTTTTTTGAGTTCTCCCAATTATTTATGAGTGGTTCTATTAAACAATCAGATTATGAGCCCGAGATTTCTTTCATGTGATAGTTGTCAAGGGTGCAGGCCAAGTTAACTATCATGCGTAGAAATTGAGACCGAATAATCTAATTGTTTTATTATAAATCTACATGTACTAGGCATTCCAAACTTTATCTAAATCCTCTTCACAGACAATTCCAAAACACCAATAAGCGACCCTCATTTTGTTGTCAACTGCATACTGCTACACTACTCATTATCTTTCAAAGAATAGATAGTGAGTAGCGTAGCCAATCAGAGCATGGTATTCGTGACAGAACACTAGTAGATTCATACTAAAATTTGATAGAAACACAGACAACAAGTTTTCTATTTCTTTTAGAAAACAGCGCGACAAAAAAGTAAAATTTACTTTTATTATCAAAACAAAAATTCTCTTTGCTTGCGCCAGAGGTATAGGTAGTTAGGACTCACCTAAACTGCAAAGTAATAAAGTAACCATCGGGAACATCTATTTCCCAGATACATTTTGCTTCATGAGGATAACCAGCAGGGTAGCCAGGGGAATAGAAAGTTCCAGACAAGGTATTCATGGCAACACCACAACTAGCTGTTGACAAAAGTACAAGTTAAACATTGTAAGTCCTCTACAGTGTACATAAACTTGTCACTGATAACTATGAATACACCCACTAGTTTTTCAATTTTTTCATTTATATAAAATACAAATAATAAGAAATTAAGAATATTAATGGCATTTGGAAAATTTTGCACTTAATAATAATTTGTAAGATCACACTTTTAAGCAGGCTAGTGTTAATTACAGCATAATGATATGAGAAAATCTCATCTGCATTTTACTTTCAACACACTTAATTTTCATACGCGATTAGTAGTTGCATATGTAAATTAAGTGCATTGAAAGTAAATGCAGATGAGATTCTCTCACATCATTATGATGTTCAGTAAAACTTTCTTAGCTTTGGTGAACATAATTTCACAAATGTTAATTACAGCCTTTGAGAATAATACTTACATGGTGCAGAAGACATCTTGCAGTCTACTGGAGCTGTTGGATATAATAACATAATAGTGACAGCAATACTGTTAGCATATTTTTTATTTACATTGGCAGTGTTGGAAACTAAATTTTGGCAGCACACCATTTGGGCAAGAGTGTCTGTAAATCCACTCACCCACTGTAATTTTTCACTCGCCCAAAAACATGTCTCCCTCCCAAAAAATTATCTGCAATGATTCGCAAACCATACATTTTTTTTTGGTATCTAGTAATTATTGTAAAAGAGAAAACTCACAGTTTTAGTTAGAGATGTATAGTTATCAGTATTTAAGCATTAATAAATAATTTCCCAAAAATCAAATATTTTGTACTCACTAAATGGGTGAGTGATTGACAGTTTGTATTATCTTGCCCGACCATTTCACACTTGCATTGGTGTGGGGATGAGCCCTTATTTTCAACACTGCATGCGTGTGTATGACAATTGTTTGGTTATCAAAAATCTGTTGCAGGACTTTACCTCTCGGGATTACATGTGTTTCTCTCATGACTTTGGATGTTCAACTGAGAATTCACTAGCTGTACATGTAGGATGCTGAATGGGACTTTCATTGTACTTAACTTACCCACCCCAAAGAGTTTCATTAGAAAAGGTCTACGTGTATCAAAAACCAAATGTTTTCAAAGGAAAGTATAATTTATGTTGTATGCTACATTAAACTGGAATTTTTGGCATAGTGGGGTTTAGGCCAAAGCTTTCTTCTTCTGTGCTAGAAGAAGTATTGAGTATTGAGACAATATTTTCTGAAAAATCACAATCTCTCACACACTGCTGGGGGCCATGCCAAGCCAAACCAAACAAAACAAAACAGCCTGCCTCCTTGTAAGGATAAATATAAGTATTTTTCCTTATTAATAAAAAGAAAGTATTTTTAATAGCAAATATAATCTTTTAACTTATATTTTTAAAAGAATATAATCATTCTACCCACCAAGACCATCCTCCTGGAAACATCGGTTTCTTATAGCTGAAACTTCATCCCTTGTTAACGCTTTGTCATAAATCTGCAAACATGATATTCGTCCTTCAAAACTGTCACCATTGCCTTGTCCACTACCTATACTAATATCTCTGTCTGTTCTTAATTCCACCTTCCCAAGATTCATTTGCTGGACATCTATACCATCTATCCACAATGTCGCAGTTCCTGTGTTGTAGTTGTAAGATGTTCCAACATATTGCCATTTATTTTGAAGACTGACTGTATGGTTGCTAAGAAAGGAAAGAGACTTTCCACTACGCTCCATAAATTGTACCATAACAGAATTACCATCCAATGTGTAAAGCCCCACACCTTTATTGTTGTTATCCAGATACTGAATAACAGAACCTGCCTGGCCAGTTTGTAAGATCCAAACTAGAACTGTTATAGAATTCTTAGCATCTAAGTGTGGACTCTCTGGAATAGTGATGTGACTTGTCCCAATACCAGCAAACTCATAAGCTGTATCTGACTTTCCAGAAGGGCCAGTTACAAGTTGGACATCCTTACCAATTCCACCAAGGTTACCATAGCAACTTGCATCTCCTGTATTGTAGAGTTTATTGAGTGGATACAATCCAACAGGATATGGTAACACATCTGAAAGAAGGATTAAAAAAAACTTACCAATTTAAAACTATACAGCGAGAAAAGTAAAACCATCGGGATTTTTCAATTTATTTTTATGACACGAACATGAGTCCTGCAAAAAGTAAAATCGACTCAATGTACTGCTAAACCTTTGGAAGGTTTCTCTGGAGAAAATTGTGGAAAATCACAAATATAGCCATATAGACATGGAAAAAGACATTTGTTTGGAAATAATTTGATTCACTGCTATTATTAATTAAAGCCATCATTTTAAGAGATGATTTTAAAGTACTATTTAATCTTGCATATTACATTTTGTTCAGTGTGAGAGAAATAACATTGGGTGTAACCAAAGTGGTTGTGAGCCACTGAACTCAGATAATGATTTAGGAAACGCTGACAATGGAGCTAAATAATGTGTATCCATTCACAGCTTATGTCCAAATGTACATGTAGTTGTTTGAAATTCCATCAAGTTGTTCAGTCTCCTGGTACTCTAGCTTTATTGAGTTTGTGACAAATGACGCCACTGCCAAACGCATAAACAGATCCACAGATGCAGGAATGAGAACATAATTTCCAGAAAAAAAAACAGTAATTTACCTACACTAAGCAACTACTTATTTGAAGGATAAGCTGGAAGCAGCCATTGACTCGTATGACTTTCACCCTAATTTTTTCACTTGAGCCTGCTATTCTAACAACCCAGTGTTTCTGGAGAAATGAGATATCATGAATATATTTTGAGCACCAATTTTTTTAAGATGATGATGTAGTACAGGGAGTATGTGGTCCCCCAAAATACAAGAGGCTATGAGTTCAAATCCTACAGGGCACATAATTTGTCTTTTCCTTTCTTACCTTTTTTTTATTAATGGTCAAATTTTGTATATAAATAAAAATTACAGTCACATCTGAAATCTGTTCAAACCAAGAATTTTCTTTATTAATTTTCTAGATAGAGCAACACAATATAAATATCCTATAAAATTTCTAATTCATACAAAATTTATTATTTGCATTTTAGTTTGTACATGTATAACATTCTTAGATGAAGACAATATCAAACATACACAATTGTCTGCCCTAATTGCTAAATGCCCCTGCATTAATCTAATCGTAGCGTTAATCTGTTCTTAATTCTGTTGGGGTTGCTGGTGTGGGTTTAAGCTTTATCTTAGCATGAGTTAGCTAGTGCAGGCCAGATAGGTATTGCTGATAGAAATTGTGCTTACCAACCTACAAAGCCAAAAAATATATAAAAATAATAATAATAATAATAATAATAATAATAATAATAATAATAATAATAATAATAATAATAATAATTGTATGAGAACCAAGATCCTACTATGAGGTTACTGGGTAGTCCAGAAAAAAAAGAGAGAGCAGTGGAGAGAAGGTACACGTCATTGATCAAGGAAGCTCACAAGTTTTCAGAAGAGTTGGGTATGGAGTTAGAGTTGAGCCACCTGAGACCATTCTGCAGATCACAAAGGGACCCAGACACAGTTATCAATAGAATGAAGGTGAAGCAACATCTAAGGAGAACTGTGAGGGAAAAAATCAAGAGAGGATCAAGGGGAACTGGGAGAGGCGCTTTCTTCATGCAAGATGGCAAGATGATCACCTAAGCCAAGCCGAGTGTTTTGCCTGGCTTTGAAACTGGACAAGCGCACCCTTGCATGCCAATATGGGCGTTATGGAGCTGTATGAACACCTAACCCCAACGAAAGTATACTCTACCTGTAAGACAGGCACTACTCAAGGAAATACCATGTGCAGGCTTTGTGGAAGGTTCCCAGAGACCCTCCCACATGTACTTGTAGGGTGTCCTGCTCTGGCTCAGTCAAAGTACTTGGATAGGCACAATGCTACATTGAAAGTGCTTTTTTTTTAAAAAAAGCTGGGAAAGTTGAAGTTGGTGCCTATCTATAAGTCCAAGGTTGTGTAAGCATATTGGGACATGCCAGTCTATGTACATGTAGTCAAGGCTAAGACTAACAGTCATGTCAGATGCTTGTTTCGAGGATCATGCAGCTAAGAAAGTTTGGGCTGTGGAGATGAGTTGTCTGTGGCTGGATTACCATCGAAGGAAGGAAGAATAAAAGACTGGCAAGTACATGTACAGCCTCTTGCGGTGAAAGCTGAGGCAGCCATACCTCATGTACCAAAACGAACAACGCAACATCATTATTGATGTCCTGGAGGGGGGGGGGGGGGGTCAAAGGAGCTTGGGGAAACCATGAGAAAGCTGTTTGGCACTAGAGGACAAGGTATACTGAAAAACATGCAGAAAGCCATAGTTTCAAGCTCAGCAAACATTGCACAGACACTTGAAGTTGCTACAGCAGGTCAATAATGTTTAGAGTAGTTATGTAGTTATGTTTTCAAAGATTTTGTAGCTTAAGTAGTGAAATCTTATAGTTCTTTTTTTCTTTATATGTTAATCTTTTTAGTAGTTCCTTCAGCCAAGATACTGTAGGCCATGCTGATTGGCGCCCTGTGCGCAGGTGATGACCTATAGCAACCATACTTTCATACTACCCACAATAATAACATAAATAAATAAAGCCATGATCTTACAACAGACTTGGAGTGAAGCCAGATCAGCTTTTATGAAACTATGAAACCACCTTGTTTGGCTGTGCAGGCTCACATTTCACAGTAAGCCAGAATATTATAGCACAGAGCTGTAGTATTTGCCCGTGCCCAGCGTAGGTCCGTCTATTGCAACGGTGCATGATAGCTCACGCTTTTAAGTGTGCAACCACAGAAACAATAGGCATTTAAAATCAGAAGTTACAAAAATAAATTGAATTTATATGGCTTATTAACAACAATTTTCCATCTGGATAGCTCAGAACTGAGACACAAAATATCAGACATGACACTTAACGTGAAGGACTATCAAAAAGCGACCATTGCCGTAATATGCCTTGACTTCATGCCCAATATTTTGCGATGCAAAGATGGTTGGCTAATTTTGGAATATTAAAATAATGCAATTTTCCTTTGACAACAAAAAGGAAAAAAGTTCATCTACTATAAATATGTGGCTGATACTTGTACTGTATGTCTCCTTTAAAAACGAGAAATGCTCCGGTAAGATCGCTTGAATTTCAGCTCATTGATTCAGTTGTACGCTAATCAAAATAAACAAAATCGTGGACTTCAAACGTAAAATGGCGACGCTCAAACATAGTTGGCTTCGTCACTCTTGTGACTAAGGGCTTCTAGAATGCATAGTGTGAAGCCGATATAAATAAAATTGCTTTATTCCATGTGGTATCTTAACGATTCAACACTTAACAATTATCAGCAAAAGCTTTAAATAACAACAACTTAGGCTATGCTAGCTTTCGTTTCAGGAAATCGTTCGTTCTTTCGAGCGATCCGTACAACACAGATATTTTTACTGCAAGACTTCAATATACACTACAGTTCCTACTGTCTTTTAATACAATTAAATTTATACTTCATCTGAAATAACCGTAAACATCGCCACAGGAATAGTTTTTGTGTATACATAAGCAGAACTTACCTTCACAAAACCCGATGAGTGGAAACACAACAACGGTAAACACAACCACACCACAACAATACGCGCATGTATTGACGACTTTGCCAGCCATTTTGAAGTTCGAAGCCGTAGTCAGCTACATCGTTGTGTTCCCTGCTTATTGTTTTCGTGCTTCAAGAAAAAGTGTCGACATCCAGTAGGTTGAAGTATCGAAGCTATTACAGAGGCGGACACCACCGAAAGATCAGACGGTTTCAAGTTTCATTTCACACGGTTTTCGTGGCATTGCAAAATTTCTTTTCTTCCGAGATTGCACAAGATTGCTCAAGTATAGCATCCGATGCTATCTCTTCGCACAAGAAAAATAATTCCACAAGGAAACAGACCCCGTACCCTGTAATGCAAAGAAGTACAGGTCATGCAGCACGATCGATCGTACACAATACTCACTGAATGGGTTTATCACGTAAGTCACACGTTTTCCCGCGTTAGCTGAAGCGTCGCGTTATTTCCGCTCAGAAGCGATAGCGGAAGCTTATGTCAATCAAATTGACCTCAAAAATCGCATCACGTAAAACCTTCTGGGCAAAGTTTTTTAGGTGAGAAGTGTACAATTTTTTTAGATGTCTTTCTTGTAGATCGCGAGACAAAGGAAAAAATACAATTGAACAGCTGAGTGCTGGGGAGTGGGGTGCGGAAATCGAGACAAGTGATGACTGGTGGGGTAAAAATTACTCCCTGACTCTTTTAGTTTCTTTGGAGTTGAACATTTTGGTTACTTGAAATTCTGGGTGTTTTTAGAGGATTCCTAGCCACGGAAATCAAAATACAGTTAATTTAAAAGGGCGTGACATGATAAGAGATTGTTAATATTTTGACAAGTAAGGTCACGTTTTCCCAATTATTATGGAACTAACTATGATATGAATATTCTCTTTATGAATATGACATGATACTCGCCGACGTCGAGGCGAGGCTTATCTAAAAAGCGGGTTTAAGAGCGTTTGAGGGCAAAAACAAAGACAGTCTTAGTCTTTTTGTTTCCGCTTGTCGGATCAACTGGGATGAGAAGGAAGTAGCTGAACGATAAGACGGCTTAGCTGCATAGACATTTTTTTTGTAATAACAAGTTTGGTAACAGCAATACCTGAGACCCACATTCCCAGAGAAGTTTATTTTCTTTTCCGTTCGGAGGAAATGTTCATTTGGAATCACGTTTTTCCTTCGATTTCCGCCACAATATTATACGCCCTTTTACAAGAAAAACGTTTAGCCGTAACATAACATGCTCTTGGAACCCTCCCTCCCTTTTAGGTATGCCGGCCACACCTCAAAAAAGCAATGTCACGACTTTTAGAGACATTTTCTGATTTCTGTTAAATAAAGGAAATCTCAAAATAAGTCTCCTAAGGTACAATGGCACCAAAATTGTAATAAAAACCCACAAGCTCGTCCCCAAGCTTTACCTTTGAAGGTGAGAGGGGCCCTCCTAACTTCAAAGAAAAATTCCTGTAAACGAGGTTGAAAAACCCATAAATAAATAGAGATGGCCACGACTAAGAAAGATTTAGACAAATTACGACAAACTTGATAAACTTGGCCATTTTTTTAAGATAAGCAGTCCGCGACAGGGCCAACATTTAGTGGCCAAAAGATGAAGCGCAACATGGAAGACCGGTTGTTCCTGTCGGAGGGTAAACGGATGAAATAGATGTTGGGTCATTCGAAATATAATATTAGAATATTTTAGGTGTTTGGGATACAATGACATTACGGACTTGTTCCTTGTCTAGCTGATCAAATGAAGTCTTCTCTTATCGTTGTTGTTGTATATGCGGATGCTGCGTTTCCTAGGAACTAGTTCTTCAGCGAAATGTGTGTAAATTTCTTGGCTACTTGTTGCACTGTGTGGGGGTGGGGGGCGGTGCCCTAGTGCGCTAGTGGTGGCTTAATGCGCTCGGTGTTCGAGCCCTGGCCGGGGACAGTTTGTTGTGTTCTTGGGCATCTAACACACTTAACTCTCACAGCCTCTCTCGCCCAGGTGTATAAATGGGTACCGGCGAATTTACTGCTGGGGGGTAGCCCTGCGATGGACTAGCATCCCATCCAGGGGGGAGTAGAAATATTCCTAGTCGTTTCATGCTGCGAACACCGTTGCTACATTACTCATTTTCGGTTTAGCTGTGTTGTCAAAGCAACTCGTTTGTTTACTCGCGGGGGTCAATCGCAGATGAAACAAAAATTGAGATCTCGATTTTGGAAGCGCTCTTTTTGGAGTACTCCTTTTAAACTCCTTCACTTATTGTAAGTCTCCTATCCAATCTTTCAGTCAAACCTTGCTCTTTCTGCTGACCAGTAATTCAGGGAGTTTGATGGTGATGTTTAATTATCATATTGTTAGTTCACACTTCGACCTTAATTAAGAAAAGGTCCTTTGCAATAGCAACACCTCGTTAATGAGACGGGTAGTTCTAACTTGTACTCACGCCCGTGGACGAAGCTGGAAGTTCCTTAGTCATTACGGAATTTTCAACAACAAATTTCATTAGAGATCTTGGCACAAAAGTTCGACTCAGCAAAATGTCGTTCTAAACAAGCAAATTAAATGTCGTTCTAAACAAGCACTGAACTCAACGTCACAAAAATACATACTCCACAATCTGGCAAACGCTATTCCGCCCTGACAAGCATGCGCTGTAGAAAGACAACTCCAATCGAAAGTCATTACTGACATCAAGACCGCTGCTTAAATAAGAGATTTGCAATATCACGCAAATAACTTTAGGTGACACTGCATATGTTATTACGAAGTATGTTAATCTTGAGCGAATTTTCTGACAGTTTATCTTTTTGCGTTTGAACTTGAAAATGGTCTCACGATGTCACCGAAACGTTGCTCTTTCTTATCGCTAATTCTTACTTGTTTATCTTTTACAAAACCTCTGCTGGTAAGCTTAATGAATCGTAAATTATTCTATGTACTCGTGTCGGATACTAGCTCCAGGTCAGCGTGGTCTCAAAGCTGACCGTGTCCCTTTAACTAGTGCGGAGAGGGGCTTAATTGCACACTCACCCATTCCTACGATTTTAAACTATAATAAAGAACATCGATTCTTATTGAAGTAAAATTAATTCTGTTAATGGTTAAGCGAGTTTTTCTGGCTGTGGGTTTCCATCTCTGGAGAAAAAAAAAACATTTCCTCAGGGGACTAACGCCCATCTAACGATAACAACATCGTTCGTATTCTAGTTTAAGGGGTCGTGGAGGATCTCTGAGGTTCTCCGCTTGAAGGCCAACGTTGCTCCGCTACAAGGGAAACCATGTTTTTGAAGTATTTGTCCCTAATCAAAACGCGAAGTGTTAACCTCAAAATAGTACACTCTTCATACTTGGCATTCATAATGTAGTTAGCACAGTATCCTATCTCACAACACTCACCACTCGCGCTCATTGTTATTAAGATATGGGGAAATTGATCGAGCGCCCTTGAGAAGGTGGAACCCAGCAAAGAAGGGCGGGAGAGAGGGCCGTTCCACCTTCCTCGTTGGCGCTGATCAGAGAATGGGCGAAGAGGGAGTGTTTCACAGCATTTATTATAACCCCTGGGATTTAGCAACTCGTGCACATGCATATCCATGTGTATAACACACGCTTTTCTTTGCGTATTTATAAGCATCTTTTAAGGTTTCCTTCCGCTATGAATTATGGGTAAATCATCAATCGCTATCCTTTTTGTAACCCGACAGTTATTTAGTCATTTAGATTGGAAAATGTACATAACGAAACCCAGATTTCGCTAACCATCTTGACCATGAGTTCTATTTCCATGCATACATGTGATTCAGTTAATTTCTGTAGTTATGGTGTTCAGCTTGAAGACCGCCGTTGCTCCGCTACAAGGGAAGCCATGTTTTTGCAAAATTTGTCCCTGTGCTAACCACATTCTTTGCGTATTTATAAGCATCGTTTAAGGAAATACAATAGTTCAATCCAACCGTACGGTCAGATTTTCTGTTTTTCAGTTTTCTGTATCCCAAATTTTGCTGATCAGATCCACCAGGATCCGGTTCCTTTGCTTTGTCCGTTGGCCCTTTCTTAATTAAAGCCTTCATCGTTCAAGGGTTTCCTTCCGCTACGAATTATGCGTAAATCTACCAATCGCTGTCCTTTTTACGACTATTTTGCAGAATGCGAAATAGGAGTTAAGTGAGCGAGCGCGAATTCACTCGCTTGCATGAATATCGAGCATGAATATCGAGCAAAATAATAAATTATTATAAATGGGAAGCACTTATTAACTTCTTGGGGGAAAAAGAAAGAAAAAACACGTCGGAGGGAGAAAAGAAAAGAAAAAAAATTCGTGCGTTTGCCCAAGTCTTGACTCTCGCCCTTCACGGGGATCCTTGCTGACGTCATTGTTTACATTTTTGCTCTTTTGCATACGGCTTTACTTGCAGAAGGAAATATGTTAGATATAAATTGACTCCGGGAAGTTAAAGTGCTAGTGAAACTAAATACATGTTGAAATACTTGGCTCTTTCTGTCTAATATTCAAGGAGAAATTGTCTTTCAAAAACTGCAAAATCTCTGGGTGGCAAAAGTGCTAATGAGCTCATACATTCTTTGTAAAATTTTGAGTTTTCAAGCCCGTGTTGCGCAAGAAGTATTCAATATATCGGGCTCATATTCATTGGCAGAGTTAATCATACTATGAACTTTCAATATTCAGAACTGATTTATTTGTAGTTCCATCAGAAACTGAATTGCTAATGCTAATGAGGCAAATATTGTAAACAAGGATTCCCCTATACAGTATACCAACGCATTGAACTAACTTAAGGTGGGGTTTCACCTGAATTTGAGTTAAAATTTTAAGAAGTTTAAAGAAGGGATAGAAGGAAGAAAATTATTTTGAAAAAACTACCAGACCAGACGCGAGAGCATCCCAGGCTGTCAGGGTACTGTTTGGGTGTCCATCTACTAATTTTTCACTTCAAATTGTAATTTTAAAGTCACATTAAATCCTCACCATTTCCTATTTCTCTAAATTGCACATTGAGAAACTGACTATCTCCTCGCAAATATCCCCAAAAATTTCCAAAAATCCGCAAAACATAGATTCGTGAGATGAATGAACAGTTTTTGCTTGAAACGCGAACGAGATATTCGCATTAAACCCAAGTTACGCGACGGAAAAACGGCCTTCAGGTAGAACCCCACCTTTACACATAGGTCCGCAAAGCGTGTATGTGTCTAGAGCGTTATGCATTGTTGTATTGCGGAGTCAGTGATCAAAGCGTGATTTTTAAGAGGTTTAAATAAGGGAAAGAAGAAAGAAATTTATTATTGCAACAAAGCCAACTATTTTCATCTTTTCTGCTAATACTGATGCATGTACTTTATCATGCAAAATAGTCGTAGCCTCAAAGAGGCCTTTGATTGTAACCCGACAGTCATTTAGTTAGCTGGATTTGCCGGCGGACACTTATTTTATGCTGAATGAAACCAGAAATGCTAGTCCAAGAATCTCGCCAATCAAACGCCTCTCTTTATTTATAAGTCGTCTTAAGAAGGTACATGAAAGGGGTGCCTTTTTCCAATAAAAGGTATACGAAAGGGGTGCCTTTTCTGAAAAAATGGTATATAAAAGGGTAAGGAGTTGGACCTCGGGGCGGAGCCTCCCCGTATAAAAGTTTTTTGAGTACCCCCCCGGGTCAAAACCGCCTTTTAATTTTCTTTGTTAAAAAAAAATACCCCAGGAAATGGCTTTGTCCGTGACTAAACTAACAATAACATTCACATCTGCCACTTGGCTTTACCAAGTTTGAAGACAACCGGAAACCAACAAGTCAATTTCTTATGCAAATTTACATGGCCAAACAAGCATGAATATGCATTTTTAATGTTTACTTTCTCACACCTGACTCAGTTGAGGTTATATCTGCAGTTTACAACGTAGTTTACACTAGCGCGCACCAAGGCCGGTAGAGGAGTCACATCACTTGACAGGTAGGCAAGATAAATCTCATTTGATGCGTCCCACCTTTGCGGACTTATGGTACAGTCGGTTATTAACGAATGAAGGCGAGGAGTTCAGGAGTTCAGGCAGCATTTGTTATGCAGGCGGAATGTTTGGTGTTCCTATTTGTCTTGCTTATGATGAAATATAGTTTCAATATTTGAGAAAACACTGAATGGTTCGAGTAGCACCTCTTATTACGAAAATGAGTGTTCGGTTTCAAATAATATTAGTTTCCCTCTAATAGTTTGACAGGTGCAATTTGTGGTTAGGAAAATCCAATACTTTTCATCTTTTTGCTTTAATTTAGCGTATATGTTTTCATGTAGCGACGAGTGATAAAAGTATCCTCCAATGTAGCTAAGATAAGGATTTGATGGTTTCCCGCGATTTTCTAAGCTAAAAGTTCCCGTCAACGAATAAATAATCCAAAATTGATCGTGAAAAAATGTGCATGAAAAGTCGATAAAAACATAAAACCGAACCTTGGTGGGATTTTATTCAGTCTGGTATTACCTAAAAAAAAAGAATTATAAAAGATTCGGATTAAGAATGAAAACTCTTCTTTTTAATACGAGAATTTATCTGTAAGGAACTTGAATTATTTTTTTAGCGTGTGTTACCTGTTGTTGACACTTTCATCGAGAATACATCCTCAGGAGGAAATCAACTTGTATGCCTGTTTTGAATATGGCAAGCAAAATCTCTGAAAAGCGAAATACGTGACCAAATAAAATATTGCAAAATGGTTTTTGTTGTAAGATATTAAATATTAAAAGCGAAAGCTGTCATGGCACTTGCGAGTTTTGAAATGCAAAGTGCCAAGGTGAATAGGTGTCGAATCTTTGGGCGATGGAATGAAATTCTTTTCTCCTACGTTGGTTGAATGACCTTAGCAGCACGTTTGATGCACGTCTTCTGCAACAGTCCTTAATCACTTGTGACAATGTAAGCACTGCGCCAATGAAACTGATGGACCTCATCATGTTGAAAACAAATCATTACAATTTTTGATCCTGTTTTAATGAATGATTGCAGGTGAAGATTAGAAAATGTACATAACGAAACCCAGAGAAAGGTAAAAGTTCGAGTGTAAGACCGAAAAAGTTGACAACCATCAACGGATCTTGGAAGAAAGGATTTTTAATTTGGTAAGTTAATTTGCATGTCTTTTTGTTTACGACGCTGACTGAATGTGAACTGAATCCTTCAAATGTCGATCTGACATTGCTAACATTGATTATACGGTCAGTTGCTCTATAAAACTATAACTCCGGCGAATGAAAAACCAGTCGGCAGTATACGCAACAAATCGCGTGATCTGCGAAAACGTGCGAAAATCGAAGCCGCCGCCTACGCGCGTGATTTCATCTCCATGCAAAACCACGCGAACTTCATCACGCATATCGTGGTAACGAAATCACCTTAACATAACGATCATATTCAGTCTGATGTCCATCGTCTTTAAAATAAGTGTAAAATAAGAGTTTGTCTCCTATGCTACGAAAACAAATTTGAAGTTTCATTTAGTGCGTGTCGTTTTTCCCTAATCAATGAAGCGGTTAATCTTGATTGTGCGTGGTAACAATTTGTTTTTCGCTCTAATACACTGGCATGGTGAACCAGTTTATGCTTCCTATATATTTGAATGAACCGAAGTCGTTTCAGAATGTTGCAGAATCATCTGGTGTCATTAACAAGGAGTCGCTTGAAGCTACAGTCGGCGATAAGTGTGCAGGTGTCAATTTCAAAACCTGAAATCTGACTGAAATATTTTTTTGTCCGGAAGATATAGCTTTGCCAGGGCATCGCCGAGTTGTATTCATAATGTATTACTAAACATTTGGTAGCGAAAACACTTCTCAAATCTGAGCTGAGTTTTGGTGCTTAATTTGTTC
>OMLO01001288.1_pt1 | contig 19010 bp, 10 predicted proteins | sample 1674811 | NCBI WGS metagenome assembly OMLO01 (sample SAMN06265003, study PRJEB25207) | coral metagenome | isolation source: Coral host | place: Mexico:La Bocana,Puerto Morelos, Mexico | collected 2008-11-13 | reverse complement strand
AGGGTGGGCAGTGACCCTCTTGCCAGAAAAATTTACACAATGCCATAATGCATTATAGTATGATATTAGGATGCAAACGCACCCAAACTGTATGAAAAAAACATTCACAATTCCCACATCTAATGAAACTGTTATAATTCCAAAAATAGTTATATTCAATGCTTGCATACTTAATGACCTCTGTCAGCAGTCTTAATGTAGTAAAATCTAAATCTTATTAAATCTTATCAAACAGCACTGAATATTTCATACTGTTTCCTCTCAAATGTCGTTGCCTAAATCAATTGGGTGTTTTTCCTAAAGTGACATAATAACTGTAGCTAGGGTAGCTGCAGGCCACCTCGCCCTCCCCTCCAGCTAGTACACCTATGAGTATCAATCATAATCCCTAAGAGAAAGTTCATTTTTTCCTTCTTGAACATTTGAAACTTATCGATAGCAGAAAACTGTTATTTAATGGAGTAAACAAATTGTACATTTATGGGAATTTAGACTTAAGTCTAGTCTGATTTTCAGCTGTTTCTTCCCTTTACCCCGAGGGGGGCGTGGGAGAGAAACACGCTAAGTCACTCTTAATGCTCTATTGGAAAGAACGTTTTTGTGGTGTCTGGTTTGTGTGTATAATCCAGTAATGTGTTTTAGAGTATCACTAAGCTTAATAACAGTAAATGGAATTACAACAAATCACACTATTACAATAATGGTAATTTGAAATTTCAGACCATTCTACATATATATGCCAATTTTGGAAATTCCTTTTCTTCCATGATATTTGATATCCAGTAATGCATTTTACAATTAATACTTTCAGAGGGGTTTCCATGAATGGAAATTTTGGTATTTTACATTAACAGAGCTAAATTCACATTAATGGAAAATATTACCACAAAGGAAATTGCAGTTAAAACCCCTTAAAGAGTTTTGTCATTGAGTAGAAATTTGTGTGAATTTCCATCATGGAAACATTATTATTATAAATTCCAATCATGTGTTTTTGGAAGATTTTCCTTTCTTACATGTATTTGCTTTTCTGATGTGTTGTCCACCATTTTTATTCTCTGCAACACGATAGGAAAACTGGGTATAAGTTTCCATGTTTGTTGTCTTGTTATGCATGCCTTTTTCTTTGTAGGAACTCTTTTATTTGCAGCAACTTTCTTAATTTGCAGCAACATTTTTTTATTTTGTATAGGGTACAGTGTTTAATATGCAGTTGACCTTCTATATGCAGTTACCCTTGTGGGCCACTACATAACCTCCATTAAAATAAATTGGAAACCAAAAAAAGTAGACTGTTCAGCTTATTTATGCTTATTTTACTCTCATTTCCAGACAACAGAATTATCAATTATTTAACTTTTTGTAAATTCTATGAAAATATTCTATGGTAGGAACACTCCATACAGCTGCTCTTCCAACATCAACATCGTCTTCCTCAGTTGAGCCACAAGCGGCAGCCAACACCTCAAATTAAGTACATAAGCTTATCATGTAAATCTGTGATTGGTTTAATTTAATTTAATTCGGTTGCAGTGAATTATCCCAAGAACAACTGTCATGGAAGGTTCTGAGGGCAAAGGATTAGGGACTTGTTTCAAACTACACACATTGAAACTCAGCCCTCAAAACTCAATTCTCAAAGGCATCATAGACCAAGTATTGAGTGTAAAGTCAAGATGTCAACTTACATTTCACTGCTACTGTAAAAATGGAAGGACCTCCCCACGAAAAACTTACATTTTTTTTATTTTCTGGCACTTTCAAGGCCCTTGTTAACCATGTTTTTGGATTTTAGTGACTACCAAGAGCTTCACTATCAATGTACCAGGTCAATTCTCCAGCAACTGGATGAAGCCCACTTACTGGATAGTTCCAAGTATCTTCATCACCACTTGAAATTGTGTTCACAATTTCCTTTTTTTGATCACCTAGAACAAGAACTGCTACAGTTTTGGCCTTGTTAAGGAAACCTAATGTCATTGTCATTCTCTGTCTGACGTTACTGTCTTGGCCACTTTCTGAAAGACTTATCCATCTGCCTGTCATATTAAGAACTTTTTGACGAGGAAACAGTGATGCAGTATGTCCATCTGCACCAATGCCAAGAACTACAAAATCTAACTGATCAGGTCCAAGAAACCTCTCGAGTTCTGCCTCGTAATGCTCAGCTCCTTTATCATCTGGATGACACAATCCACCTTTTAACATGACATTCATTGGATGAGCATTAAAGGGTGAAACAGGAACATGTTGCAAGAGCTTGTCATAAATTAAGTTAAAATTTGATTCTTTGTTGCTGAGTGGCACACATCGCTCATCCACAAGCCATATATGGGTGTGTTGCCATGGGAACTCTTTGGCCATAAAAGCAAGGGTTTCATATAGCATCATAGGAGATGAACCTCCTGACAAGGCCAAATGGAATACTCCTTTCAGAGCAACAGCTCCAAGAGCATGGTCTATAATTTTGTCTACAAGAGTTCTTATAACTTGGGATTTTCCTCCAGTCACTAGAGTGTTTCCTCTAAACATCTTTGTTTTGTAAATGTGGTTGTTTGATGTTTTAGACGATTTACAAATTCCAGTTGCATCACAACTGTCATCATCATCACTCCATGAAAATTGAATTCTTTCTCCTAATGTAACAAAATTTAACACATCCAAGTTTTCCTGGTCGTACTGGCGTGGCACAACACCATTTATACTATCCAAAAATTGTGACCAGACTTTCCAGGAAGATATTAGGTCTTCTGTTCCAACAAATCTGCCCCTTTGTGCATGATATACAGCAGATATAAGCGTTGTGTATGCATCAACCGAGTTGTCATGAATGAAAGCATCAAAATGGTCAACAAAACAACCAAACAGTTTTTGCATTTTGTTTTCTGCACTTGTCAATGGATGAAATAATTTGGGCTTGGGAAGAAGTCCTGAAAGATATATCCCAGGCTTTTGAAGTTTTTCTGCTTGGATATTAAACACAATCTGTCTTACATCACATTTATCGCCAAAGACTGAGTTGGAGTGCAGTTTATGAACATTGTCCTTAAAGACTATTCGTACGTATGCTGTACGCTCCTTGAGCTGCTTTCCAGATACCAAAATAAATGGAACACCTTGCCATCTTGCATTGTCAATAAAAATGGACACAGCGGCAAATGTTGGTGTGTTGCTATTTTCATTTTGTTCAGTCTCCTGATGGTGGTGTGTGCGATAGTCTCGGTACTGGCCTATAATTCCACTCCATCTATTCATGGGTTTAATTTCCTTCAAAAGCCTTAGTTTGTTTTTCATGATAGCTTCTCTCTCGCCAAGGCTCCTTGGCATCTCCATGGCAACTAAAGCAAGGAGTTCTGTCATGTGATTCTGCATCACGTCGCGAATAACACCATAATGGTCATAAAATTTAGTTCTACCTTTACAGTCATTCTTCTCCTTTAAAACAATCTCCACCCTCTCTATGTGATCTTTGCTCCACAGATCTTTATAAAAGTCCTGATTGTCAAAGCGAAACTGCAAAATCTGTGAAACTCCTGTTTTGCCAAGATAGTGGTCTATCCGATAGATTTCGTTTTCTTCAAAATATTTGGACAAGTTTTGAGCTAGCTCCTTCGCAGAGGCCAAATCAGAGCCAAAGGGCTTTTCAAGCACAATACGCAGCCATGTTTTTTTGTCCTCTCGACGGCGGCAGAATGAATCGATCCTTTTCGCGATGGCCGTGTAAGAAAATGGAGGCACTGACAAGTAAAATATCCGACCTTTCTCCCTTTCGTCTGGTGCCATATTATCCGCGATGATCTTACACAACGACGAGTAGTCTTGGTCATCTGTTAAGCTATGATATTGCTTGACACTTTCATTCACAAATCTCACCTTCTCGATACTGCACAAGTGATCGCTTTTAGAACACTTTAAAGAATCCTTTAAGATGTTATCAATCTTCTTTTGACCTAATTCAAATTTATCTCGAGCTGTAGGGTAGAATCTAAAGGTGTTTGCGTTATTTTTTTCCTGGATAAAAAGTCTGAAGAAGCCTTGCCACAAGTATCTTTTCGCGAGGTCTCCGCTGGCGCCAATCAACACGATATTGGTCACATTTCGTTGATACAATTCAGATTGCTGACTAGTTCTTGCGGAAATGTGTCTTGTGGAAAGTGAGAACAGGACTATCATAGTGAAATAGGCAGTAACCGACAACATTGCCCGATATTTGGCTTCAAATAGAGAGTTTAAAAAACAACCTGCGCTAAACGCCGGCGCCATATTGAAAATTTCAACTAGCCCAGTCTCCACGCAGTCATCCATTTCTGTAACGCAATAAAAAAAATAGGAACGAATGTCCTGAGCTTTTTCTTCATTTCACTTCAGGTCCTATTTGAGTCGAAAATAAAGTGATTTATTAACAAGTGATAAGGTTAGTGATACTTAATTATTTTCTTTTTCACTTTTCACAGCGGAAGGTTTCCGGTTTGCGTGACTCAAGCATGTTGAAAAGTCATCTACCAAAATAGCGTGCATTCCAATAGTGTTGAAGGCAAAAACAAGATTAGTGATAATTCAGCCAAGAGGAACTAATTACGTGACCAGTTAATTACTTACGAAAGATTTTACGAAACTAGGACAACAGGCTGATTGCACTTGATGGACGCGTGTGGTAAAGTTGTCGCTGAACACTGATGCACTCACATATGGCCGCCGTAGGAACGTTAACTAGTGACCAAGCTCAGGGAGAATTCGCCGACGGCTTCGACTGCGCAAATTACAAGGCCGTACTAGGCAAAGGTCGTTCTTACCCACTTGCGTGCATTATCAGGAAACCAATGGAGCGAAAAAGTAACATAAACAATAACAATATTTGGGGGAAATCGCCGGAACAAGAGTTCACTCCAGATGGAGCTCCTTCCCCCACGCATGAACGGCGCTGTTGCGACAACTTCGTCGATGTAAACAGCGAGATGCTGTTAACACCAAGCCATCACGCGTTAAATTCTGTACAATGGCTTGAAGATTTTGCACTTGAAAAATCTCCACCCGTCGTCGATTACGCAGAGCCAAAGTCATCCAAAACTACGTATGAACGAAGCACTTCAGTGAAAGGAAAAGATACCGAAATTTTGGCTGAAAATATGATGGACACTTTGGCAAAGAAAGAGCCTTTAAGTGTAAAGGAAAGGATTTCCAATATTGACTTGAGTATAGAATGGATAAAATGCGAGTTGACACTAATGCGAGCACAAGATTTCTCGTTAAAACAACAGTTTGAACAGCTTTTCAAAGAAGTAATGGAATTTAAACTACGGACGGAAATGGAGAGGGACGAGGAAGAACAATTTATCGAAGAGGAAATATCATTTGAGTCCGACTGACTTCCAATCGTTACGTGTAATTTTGCTTATTTACTGCTTGTACCCTTCAATACTAGCATAAATATATTATAATTCTACCAGTTATTGTTGTAGCAACAGCAGGTTTGTGGAAAGAAATATTTCTTGGGTTCTTTGTATATTGTTATGATGATATTAATTAAAGAAGGTTTATACACTTGGGTACGGGTCGCTGCGGATTATTATCGCAGGTAATTTCTTTATATCGGAAATCTGGGAAAGGGAAGCTCCCACAAAACAGGATAGGAGTATAATATGGCTGCAGCTAGTGTCATGAGAATTGAGAAGCGAATTCAAAGGCAACTAGATTCTGCTGGACCTCCAATCCGTCGCCTAGCTTCAATGTTAGGTACGTGCGAGGGAATCTCGCGTGGGAGGAAAGCGTGGACACGCGCGATCTGCGTTTACGCGAGGATGAAAGAGAAAAGTGTTAGCTGATGTACCTCTCAGTTTAGAACTGAAGAAACGCAGGTGGAATTTTTTTTTCTGATGTAAAATAGGTATGTTTTCTCTAAACCTTCGTCAATGCCATAAAAAAATTTTACCGGGAATAACAAATCCTACCATTTGAAAGGTTGTATAACTTGTGTCATTAAGTTATTTATAGAGTTTTAATGATCACCTTTATATGACTGGAGAAGATTTTTGTGATCTTCTTCGTTTTCAGTTAGATAATTTTAACATGCATTCTTATTACGTGTACCTGAGTTTTATGGACGCTTAGCTGCACATACACCACATACACAAAACGGTGTCGATGTTTTTGCTCACTTTCCAATTTGCGCGCGGCCTGTACGGGAAAGCTTGCTACCAGGCTAACCTTTCCAAGCGTTCCCATGCACAAAGAGCTGTTTTTATATGTGTATTTTTATATGTCAGTGTTGTTACCCTTGAAAAAGCTTTTCGTACGGGAACGCTTGTTGCGAGGCTAACCTTCCATACGTAAACCTACCGTCCTTTGATTTGGGAAATTCTCTCTTATAATAAACGGTTTCATGAAAACAATCATATGAAGCCTATTTTGGAGCTAATATGCGAGATCGCTATCATCGCAATTTACGTAGTATGTTGCAAAAAAAATGACCACATAACCATCTCCTAACACCGATATCATCAGAGGACTGACTCGTTCAAGCTTCAGGCCTCTTGTAAGGGTTGCTTTAATATATCTTAACCTCCCGTAGCAGGGGGGGGGGGGTCTTTTCTTTCGGGTCAGTAGAAAACTTTTACAACTTACAACTTACAACTTTATTATTATTATTATTATGACTCGCATATTTACAAGTGGCATTGGTATTTTCAACTGAGTTGAGGCGACTGATCGCTTTAATTTTTACAAATAAAAGACGGTAATTCGTAAAGAATGTTTTGAGATGAGATGTAATTGTCCGTTGCAGTTTACTTTTACGTTGCTGCCACATGGTGAGGGGGGTCTTTTGTCAAGATCGTGTTTTGGGTCGGCAGGAAAGCTAGTAAGTTTTTACTTCGTGACGCCGGCACCGCCATGTTAGTCAGCTGAAAAATATCTCAGTAGTCGAGTTTTCAATTTTAACGAAAAAAAACTTGTTCATGTTTTAAAACGGTTTTGTTGAAAATGACATGGAGTGTTCAATTTTAATTTGAAGAAATGTTCCTGTACGTTCCTGTTACTTGATGGAAATTGCACGGCTTTTGTTTTGTTGGCGCAACATGAACTGAGAAAACACGAAGTGAATTTCACAACGCATTGTGGCATTAGTGATACCTTCCCCTGTTGTATAGTGTCTTAAGTATCGTACATTACTTTAACTTGACCAGTGTTATACTTTTGAACCTAAATTAGTCACTCTTTTTTCAGGGGTAGTGTGCGGGCTTGGTACTTCCTGGGGGGTCGTGGAAGTACCTTTGCGGTATCTTATTAGTCCTTCTCCTCTGAAATTTGTTGGCGTGACAACTCTTCCAGGGTGCTTTCGGATGAGTACTACGTCTGCGATGACGTTCAGAGTTTAGACAGGGTTATGATCTGTTCGTATATTATAAATGTAGTTGAAATCAAGCAAGCTAGCTATTGAAGACTACAGTCTATACACAGTTAAATGCGACCTGACGTATGAATTGGACGTTAAGACAGATTATCTTCGAGACACTTAATCTGGAGAGTTAAAGAAGTGTTAAGATGAAGAAGATTATGCGTTAAAAATATCAAACTGTAGTGTCTCCATCCGTCTCAGTCAGACGACAGCCTGTATGAAATAAATTTACCGGTACTCATTTACGCACTGGGGGGCTCTGTGAGAGTCAAATCCCAAAAAAACTGACAACGTGCAGATCTAGAGCGAAGCCAGGGCGGCAAGCCCGGAAAGTTCGATCCTGAGTCCAAAGGGCTTGCCATTTGGCCATGCAACACTTATCGAAAGTAATACAGGTTCTGCATGAGACAACATGCAAGCAGATTACATGATCGTTGAACAGCGAAATAAGCCTTTCTTTTACTCCCAGCGTAATGGGAATTAACGTACTAATTTTTTCCTCATCTCTCATACCATCTCGCTAAATTCTGTTTTCATCGTCAGTTCCAAACATTTCACAAGAGTCACAAGAGGGAATGCCCACTTCAGGAATTCTCCCGCAAAATTTCCCAACATATCGCAGCTTCAATTCTTCAGCGTTTCGAAGACGTTCTTTAGATTTCCAATTGTCTTTCCTAGACTTAACCGTATAAGAAAATCAAACTCTTAATCTTTTAATCAGAATCAACACATTTCTGATCTCGCCCAGATTGCAAAAAGTTTGTCGCCGGCTATCGACCTAGTTTCCAACACTGAGCAAGTAAGTGACGTCTACGCTCAAAGTTAAATTCGTAGCAGTCCTACTACAAAGGGACGCTTTCGGATTCCCATGGTGAAATTAAAATACTTAATTAGAGAATTAAAGAACATTTAGATAACCACCCTACGGCCAGCAACGGCGAACGAGAAGGCTCTTCAATCTCGGAGACTAGTCCTCCAAGAGGAGTAGCAACAGCGCTTCTGAGTCACTCCACGCTTAAAAAAGCAGCAAGCGGTCTCTACACAACCGAAGTGGCTTTTCCCTCATTTTCGTCCTCCTCGAAAGTATATACACGCAAAACGCGTGATAGCATTTTTCACGGTAAGCGTAGGTAGGTCTAGCTTAGCTAAAAGAATTTTTGCTGCCATTTATCTGAACATGGCGGTGCCCAACTGACCAGTTTATGCTACTCTGGGCTACCACTCAGAAAAAGATTTTATTTCTTTGTGGCTTCATATCCCCAAATATCATTTTATTATAGTCAAATAAAAATTGCATTGCACTGAATTGAATTGTACCATCTGTGCGTAAAACAACGTGACAGCCATTGCATACATTGGCCTACTCGGAAAGAAGACCTAATGAGCGAGTGTTATCATCTCTTACCAGTTTCTAAGTTCAACAAAGGCTGATCATTCGTTATGCTATTTAGACGAAAATGTCTCCACAAAGTGCACTTTCCGATGTGATGTCATAGGCACCAATAGATATCCAAGAACTGAAAACTCTCAAAGGGACTAGAACAGAGTTTATCGACGCGTGTTTTAAATGGGTCTTACAGAGTTCAGGGCGAATGTTCGAGCAATTTCGATATTATGATAAATGATTGCGTAAGGTTTTCTACCAGGCCTTCAGGGGCAATAAATTTCTGTGACGTAACCCAGGCCAACTTCAAACTACGTAAACCAAGAGGATTGACAGCGGGAAAATACCGAAGCCTAGGAACCACGCAAGATAAGAGACCAATTTTATTGCACAGTGAACTAGTTTTGTGATTAATCTTCTCGACAAACGGAAATCATAAATGATTATATTGTGTGTGCGTTCTGTTTATTGCCTAAAGGTGAGTATTGATTACTCAGCCGAAAAACCACGCTGCTGAATTCAATATTGCTTTATACATTTGAATACGTGACTTACCATTAACGACATATGTCGCAAGTTGTTTGTTTACTATTTTTCTTTTCTTAAATACTCCCTGAAAAAAATCGTATTTTAGAAGCTTTTTAATACCTTAGCAAGGGTAATGGTTCAGGTTCGATCCCATCGCCTGGAAACGATGCTGAGTCTGTAAGGAAAAAACAAAATCTTGCTGCGTGTTTAGAGAAAAAAATAAGTAAATTGCAATACTATTGTCATATCTAAAAGCAATCTTGAAAGCGAATTCTCATTAAGAACACATCACGTAATTTCACGATGACGCAAGTTGAAGTGAGCCAAGGTTACTGAAATAGAATGACTATGACGATGAATCACGTGACTAGTTTTCAATAATTGCGATTTTGTCAGCGAGTTCTCTAAATATATTAAAATAGCGATCATGAGTATTTTGGCGAGATTTAAAAAAAAAACCGTACATAAAAGCTGCAGGGGTAATTAAAACACCCTGCGAGATCACTTACAAAACAAAACAATTGATTCAAATTTATTTCCATTTAACCTACAGTAACCTAGATATCTGAAATTGCTGTACAGCAAACTGGACGAGCAGTTGACCAGGATGAAAATGTTGTGTCACGTGAGAAATTACAAGAGTGAAACGTGCAGCATACCTCAAATCGTGATAAATGACAATAATGTAATGTACGATGCCACAAGTGAATGAAAAATTACAACCCCAAGTCAGCTTAAATTGCCTCTCAAAACACTATCTGAATAGGTTTTCGTTTAAAGGCTGTTCAATTCCCATGTTGTGGGTGATTTCCACGTTCAAAATAATTACTTTGTTTGTTTGTGTAAAAGGGAAACTGGGTCCTTGTCAATCAATGTGAACGCAGTTTCATTAATTAGCACCTGTTCGACAGAACGAACTTAGTTGAAATGAAAAAAAAAAAACTAGCCAGAAAGCAATATATTAAAAGGCCAAGATACGTACGTGAAGACTGGTCGACAGTTACATACATGTATACCCCTTTGGAAAACAGGGGAACCCGTTCTAATATGTCCTAGCTGAATTATTGAGCAACCTTTGGCTTTGGGCGTGGAGTTAGAATGCTATACCGGTGTGTGTAGGTTAGAGTGAAGACAAAACTAAGATTGTGAAGTTTTAGATGTAAATACAACCACTATATGTTATCTATCTATTTATTTATTTATTTATTTATTTATTTTTAAATATATTTTTTAAAAAGTGAAATTTACTATTTCCTATGTGGACCTACGTGGTCTGTTCCCGTTAACTATTTTGAGTTTGAAATAAACACCGGCATCATGTCCTTAAAAGCGTGTGAAACTTAGTGATTATTATTTGCAGTATGTGACTATTCTCTAAGCGAGTATAACCGCTTTACGGAGTAAAAAATTGACGCGATTAGCGGTCTGCGAGAGCAAAATAAGACTTTCTGGGTTGAAAAAGTTCATTTTTTTCCACGGCACCGAAGCCGTAATTATCTTATGCGTTCCTTGCAAATAATCGTGCGCGCGCTGTTATTATATTCGGCGTCACACTTACTTTTTTTATCATTTTAAAATGACTCTTACTTAATCAGTTTAAGGCCTTAGAATTCTTTCCAAATCCAGTGAAGCGTCTGAAAAAACGTCTTGTACTGGCATACTATATTGTCGGATAATAATAAATATGACACAGGTTATAGCTGGCAATTAAATGTCCATTCATATCGAGCGATGATAAATATTTCGTCTGTAATTGACACACGTCACCAACGGTCTATTAACTCATAGCCGTAAATGACAGAAAAAACAGAAAGTTCTAAATTTTAAATTCAAATTAGAGGTATACATGCTTTGAAAAAAACTGGTTCATTCCTTGTAGGCGATGAATAAAATCTATAAATAAAATTAACAAGCGGACGGGAATTTATAAAATGTCCCTGTTATTATTTTTGTCGGCTTTCTCGATTAAAACAAAAGCGTTTCATACAAGCCAAAATAGATTTCGGAGGGCGAACATTAAATGATTTGCATCTTAAATTCACCGCAACTGGTAATAACAATTTGTCAGATCAATTTAAAATTGATGTGCTAGCTACTATCATGATTCAATGAGGAGGGGAAAAATCGCATCGTTTACCAGAGATCACCATGACGACCGGTAAATGTTATTGTAGAGAAAGTGATGAAAAATCGGAATCTCCCTTCGCAGGGCTTTTGTAATCGTTTTTCATAGCCAAACCCTGCATAATATTAAGATACCGGGCTGTCCTTATTAAGAAAAATAAAAAAAAAACCTTGCATGCTTAAAATTTCAATGCACAATACATGGAGCCATTTCTGCTATAATGAAACACACCCTTTCGCTTGCACGAGGCACTATTGGCAAATGAGCCAAAACATAAGTCTTGAAAAATGGAAGGGGACTATAAATTATGTAAAGCGTTTTTATTTATCCTTTCTGAGGCGTTTTATTTCGGCTCGTGATCCATCATGAACAAGTCTAAACCATTCGACCAGGTTAATTTGACGCACGGGCCTCCGTCACTTACCTTAGCAATAAAAACACATGAACCACTTAGACGATGTCATGCCTGCAATCATTTCCACTCCAGAAATCCTTGAATGTTACTTAGTAGAAACTTGTAGTGAATGTCTGCCCGAGCAAGCAACTCACTATAACGACTTTGTCTTGATTGCTACTGAGTGTTAAACCCAGCCCCGATGATTTTCCACAATCTAATCCGAGAGAATCAAGTGAACGGGCGAAGTTTTCGAGCTCAAAATATTATCAATACCTCTCTGTTTTAAAAGTGATTAGTTTTATATACGTTTTGCATTAAAACAAAACTGTCAACATGGAAATCTTGCTATCTCAGTTTTCCCGTTTAAGAGACAAAAAAAAACAGACAAAAAAAACACAGAGATGACGGCATGGTTGAGACGCCGTCTGTTAAATAACACATTGACTTTAGAGAGAGCGAGTGCGCAACACGCTACACAGTATGGGCGACAGAATATTCATGCAACATCATGACAATGACGTCACAACAGATTTTTATTTTATGGTAACTTGATCGAAATTTTGTCTTTCGCTGCATGCTAAAAACGCGTGCGGAGTTTTTTTCGGTGAAATTCCCGTTCGCGATTATTCAGGAAAAAAAAATGAAAGAAGGCAAAAAATACTCATTAATATTGCAGCTCGCGGGAGGGCTTTCGATTCAACGGTTTTCCGTCCTGCTTGCTGTAATTAGCGAACCAACTTTAATGAAGGCCTGCCACTGTCAGCGACTGTTTGTGCGCATGCTCTGAGGAACAGGTGTTGAAGCTAGTAACGTCCTCAGTGCAGGCCATATTGTCAGGCCTACCAACCAAACAACGGGTAATCTAGCGGCGCTCCAACGTATTATGATCATGCTTTTCTCCGTCTCGTCGCTCGGCTTCACCAGTGGAGTACACGACAGCAACAGATTATGTGAAGTTTTTCATGTTTGTATGATTGCCACAACTTTTTTCACCTATGTTACTCCGGTTTAATTATGGCATTAAGTCAAAATACAAAGAAGCTGATTATAAGGATTGTGTTATTTCTCGTCTACCTTCTCGTCGGAGCTGCCATTTTTCAAGCGATCGAGCTTCACTATGAGAAGAAACAACGGAACGAGTTTAAATTCGAAGAGTTCCTGAAGAACAATTTTACCGATAAGTACAAAATTTCCGACGATGACATGACGGATTTTCTACAGAAACTCAAGAAAGCGATAGAACTGGGCTTCGATTTGCAGACGGGAAAATATCCACTTAGGTACCAGTGGCATTTTATGAACGCTTTTTTCTTCGCTGGAAATGTAGTTACTACAATTGGTAAGTTCAATCCATACTCTGCTAATCAGTTGCTGTTGTGATAAACTGGGTTTTGGGAAGCGCGCTTTTTCTCGCTTTCTTGAAACCCGCGTTATAAAGTATCAGACACTAATCTTGCCCTAGCAACAGATTCATAGAGAGTTCCACGCGAGTCGACTGTATATCAGTTGCAAGCTAAAACTCCACATCTAACTTCGCGCTCTAACGTCGATTAATTCCTCACTCGACGATGTTTTTTTATTTCGAGGGGAATACTCTGTGGCGACGACTGAGTAGTTCCATAGTTTTTAGAGAATTGTATTGACCCTTAGATATCACAGATTCGGTCAATTTTGGCTTCGTCTCAAACAAGCAGCTGTGTACAATGATTGTTTAATATTTAAATTTTTAGGCTTTAAATGCGCTGAAGAAAAAGCAGCACCTAAGAAGCGTGAAAATCGTATGACAGTAAAAATATTTCGCCACTTTATAAGATTGGAAATCCAATCTCATATTGTGAATGAACATATTTTGTTTCATCCCTCAAAATGTGATTTCAATATGCCCAAATTGGTCGGCAATGCATAAACCTCTTAAAATTTTCACAATGGGCGCAAGTACGCTTACAGTCGTCAATTTTCACTTCAAAACGTACAAAAAAGCGTAGATGTACACTTCAAAACGTTGCCACGGAGCAGAACACTTTTTTATAATCCTGGCTAGTTTAGCCTACAGTAATGACTAGTCATTCCTCTTCGCTTAATCGGAGATGTAGGTAATATCATAATACATTACGCAAGCCAGTTTCATCGGAAGTACAATAAAACCGCGTTCAAAGATACGAGAAGCACAGAAAAAAAAATTACTTTACCATTCGAAACTCAAACATTTGCACTTGCCAGACAACGGGCAAAGCTGATTGCAATTTTGCCGTACAGAATTACCAACCTTTTTGTCGTTAAGAGAGAATCGAGTATAAATTTCGGTACTAACAAGGTTGTTATTTTCGATACGCTTGTTTTTATTCGACCCGCCTCGCAGATTCTAGCCGCAAAACGCAGTGCGGTCGTTTCCCACAACAAAGCACTCAAATGCTTTAGATAAACAACACAGTGAACGTTAAGTATTCCTTGGCTCGAATGCTAATCTGAAATAATCAGCTTGGGCAATGTTTAGGCGTGTTGTTTGAGCTTGATGTAATCAGAGTGTTTCTACCAGCATTTCTCTCTGTGTGGTTTTCATTTGCATTATACCAGCCAAGCTCCCGGTAATTATGATCACAACTGAACCACGCAAATTAATAACAACTTCGTCGGACTTAAAAGGGATCTGTATTTAACTCAAATGTCGCTTTCATACAAATATTTGTAAGAGCTTAACGTTCTACGGATGGCATGTTGCCGAGAGGTCTATCAAGGCAAAGGGACGCAAATCTTTCAAGTCAAAAACAAATAGTTCGATATTTTGAGCCCCTGAAAAGGAAACTAAATTTTCTGAACTGAGCCAAATTTCTGTTTTTTCCTACTCACAAGAATTCAATAAATAGTTTTTGGAGGACAATTTGCTTTTTCTTGTCGCGTAACGCGATAGCGTGTTTTATTTTCTTGTGTGTGTTCATTTTGCTCTAAAAGTTTGTTTGCATTTCTCTTTATCGAACAGGTTATGGCCATTTAGTACCTACTTCCTTCTGGGGTCGTTTTTTCTGTATCTTTTACGCCCTGGTGGGTATTCCCTTAACAGGCTTAACCCTTCGTTCTGTGGGGAACCGCATCTCGGAAGGAATTTCAACCATTATCAAAGGATTCGAGAGAAAAGTATACAACAGAGAAACGGAGAAACTGGAAATCAAGACTGCTGTGATAGCATTCATTTTGCTTTCAGCCATTATAATATTTCCAGCCTTTGGATTTGAAGCTTTGGAAGGATGGACATACTTCGATTCTGTATATTTTTGCTTTGTAACTCTAACAACTATTGGCTTCGGCGATTTCGTACCGGTGTACGTGAAAAAGAAATACCCGCAGGACGATGCAACTCCCGTAGTTTTGGAGTTCCTTAACCTGATCTATATGGTGGTTGGACTAGCTGTCATGTCTGGTGTTATTGTGTCCATTAGTGGCGTCATTGAGGAAAAAACAAAGCTTATTGCTATGCCAGATCCATTTGAAACATTAAGAATTGGAAATCTGAATTCTAAAGCGTTGCGAAAGCTGGGAATGGGCCCGAATGGGGCCGATGCTGGTATGCGTCCCCAACGAGTTCCTCCGAAGCTCAACTCTTCCACTGTACAACGTCTTGACACAGGATCGAATCTAGATCGTAGTCAGTCGGCAGATAATATGGATTTTCAAGGTCCGACGCCTATACTTCATTTGAACAAAAGTACACTGCCGGGTGAAGGGATTACTGAAAACGAGGGATCGCCTCCAAATTCCAAAAAGCCTAAATTGATGTTTCAAAATAAAGTTGTTCCCGTTAACTCCGATGGAGTTTTACACGAACCAACGGATAGAAAGTTTTCTACTTTATCGTCGTTTGAGAACAGAAGCGACAGTCATGATGAAATAGAGAGGGAACTCGCTCCAGATGGTGGAATTTCTCGGAGAAATACTTTAACCGAGAAGACGGGAAGCAAAAACGAACTCGTAAGTAAACTGCATTCTTATTTTGCCACAGCAATAGGACATTTCTTTTCCACTTTGCAAAGCCAAGGCTATTGGTCGTGTGCTATTCCGCAGTATACACTACAAACAGACCAGAAATCGTTTGCCGGAGTCGCTGTTTTCCTTTCCCGTGCAGGTAAAGGCAGTAGAAAGGAAAATATTTGACGCCAATTTTCGAGAACGAGTTTTAAATGACTTTACTCCTTTTTATTTTTCTTTGCTTTGTTAATGGGAAAGCTCGTAAAAGGACTACAGTTTAGCTTCGTGTTAAACTATCGTCAAGGATGCTTAATTATTGTGCGGCTGGAATGGCCGTTGGTCACGTTTTAAACGATTTTCTAGTCGAATACTGTTTGACAATAGGGAAGAGTGTGTTATCGCAACCTCAAAGCGAATTTTTATTCTTGTTTTGACGTGCGAGTGATGAGATAAGTCTTTCATGTCAATAAGTGTCTTTACAAAACAAAGATGCCTTAGAATTTTAAATGAGGATGTCACATTTTCAATAGAAGCACCTGTAATTTCGCTTGTTTTTATGTTCGAGTTGCTCAGAAATTTAAATGTGATGAAGTTACATCAATATTCAATGCGCGGGTTTTCAGTTTCACACGTTCATGGAAAAAAAACCACCTTTATTCTCCTAATTACTCCGAAGAATATTTCTTATCTTTAACGGCTTTAAGTTTGCTTACAATAAGAAATATTTATAGTGTTTAACAACACTGTCTTTCTCATAGGTGATATTTATATTGTGGGTAGGACATGAGTTGTACGTGTTAAAAAATAGTAAGTCTGTCCTGAAAAACGAAGTTTGTCCGCGAGACAACCATAAATTGACAACCATAAATTGAACGGTAATTATTTGGTATGAAAGAAACTTACAAGTTATTTGATAACCATTATTCCAGCTTTGTTTATCTGTTGAATAAACGTTTACAACGTCTAGGTGACTGAAGGACAAACAGGCATATATAACTTGATGGTTTGACAACAAAAACATGTAGCTTGGCTCCGCAACAAAGCCAAAAGCAATTTTGGAGTAAGACAGTTGCAAATTGTTTATTTTTTTTAGCATGGCGTGTTCTTTTGAGCCTCTTTGGCAGCTGTTCTGTTTTGTTAATGAGCCGTATTTTTGAGTGTTAATGTTTTTCGTCGTGCACGACTCATTTTAATCTATGTTAGACTTTGCCGAATCAAAAACCCTAAAAATTTTATAAACATCATATTTCACTAGATATTTTTACTTAATGTTGCAACATTCGTAGCTACATCACAAGACATTACAATCAACTATCCCTACTAAAGGTTAAGCTAATGTTTTTTTCCTGGCGCGAACATTTTTAACGAACCCACTGGACAGATTTAACTCTCTTGCTCTGAAAGCATTCAGACTTTTTACGCCAAGCCGAGATGTTTCTTTTATCTCATCAAATTGCGTCTTTTATTGTAATTTTGTATTGTAATTTACATAACACAATTTTCATTCCGCCTTCTTAAATTTTTATGTGATGTATTTCTTAGATGCAGGGTCCCTATAGATACCAGAAGAACTAAATAGATAAATAAATAACATTTTACTATATAAACCTTTTCTTCAAATAGCTATTGCGCAACTTGCTACTAGCGATAAAATTAAAATGCATAATACTGAACGGTTTAAAGTGCGGAGATCAATTTCTTGTCAAGAATTGGTTGAAACTGAAACTGTTATTGTCATGGCGCGTTTTTTATTTTTTATTTTTTAATATTAATCATAATAATATAACTGAGAATTAGTCAAGTTTTTAAACTGTCAGTTGAGAATTGGTAAAAATTTTAACTGTCAGCTGAGAGATGTCGCGTTGTTATTATCACATGCATAATAAGGCGCTAAAATTTTAACTAATAGCCGAATAACTAAACTCTAACTGATAAGTGAGGCTGAAGGTTGGAACCGTGGAGTAAATTAGTAATAGGAATTGGACCGAGTGGAGTACAATTTAGGAGTAATTTTAAGGAGTGATTTTAAAATTGCGAGACCGATTTGAAATTGCGAGAACAATTACTCCCTGAATTGTATGACACGAGGTCCAATTCCTAATTAAGAGTATCTATGATAAATATGTCTTTTGATAACTTCTTTAGAGTGAAAACGTCTGTAGCGCTTTTCATAAGCTTTGAAAACTCTAGGAAATATGGCCAAGAAATGGTGCGTGATTGATACCTGTATTTGGATACCCACGTAATCGATCATGCGCCGATTACATGACTAAGACGTTCTCGTCACATTAAGTGGTACATATACGGTGTGGCTTTGTGATAAGATCAAATACATTACTTGGAACTCAGCTATGTCAATAAACTGCTTAATTCAACCAACAGGTTTTATTCGGATTGTTGCTAAGACCTGATGTGGTTACTATGCTACTGTGAAATATGCGGAAATACTTAGAGTCTTTTCATTTAGTTAGAGTGAGGTATTTTTTTCAATTCGTGCTCGTCTGGTTATCATGTTCGTCGTCATCATCATCATTATCAATACGGTTGTTTTTCAATGTGGAAGGTATATTATAAGGCATCTCGCATTGTTATACACCATAAAATGTTCATTTACCAGAAAAAGACAATTCGAATGATTTCCACGAGTATCACTGTAAGTTGCGCACTTGAATTCTAATAGGTGATTCACAGCCAGTCTCGGGAGGCATTATATAGACGTGACACCCGATTTCTGGTCTGACAAACAAAATAAGCTTTAATTCGAAGTGATGAGAAGTCACATCAACAATTAGAAGTCACTGCGTAAGACTGGTTTCCATATCGAATCACTACGATCGCTGCCATTCTTCCCGGATTACGACAACATGAGGAATATTATACCATGGCCGCGTGTAGATAGGACTTTTATGTTCGAGTAGCAAGAACGACATACTTTTTTGCCATTGCCTTTTCAGACAATCGAGTTTTACAAATACGGGTGGGCTTCCTAGAAAATAAAGTTTTCTGTTTCGTGTTCTCGTTCTCAAATCTTTCGGAAATTAAACTCAGACACTTCTTCACCTAGCAAAACAAATCTGCCTGCCAGTCTTATAATTATAACCAGAAAACGATGCAAGGTACCAAGTTTATTCAACGCTGTAGAAGGCGGGAATCGTGACCTCATTGAACGATTACGACACTCGAAAAATACTCTCCCCGAATCCTGGATGAGGCGGCGTATGGA
>OMLO01001287.1_pt1 | contig 19011 bp, 11 predicted proteins | sample 1674811 | NCBI WGS metagenome assembly OMLO01 (sample SAMN06265003, study PRJEB25207) | coral metagenome | isolation source: Coral host | place: Mexico:La Bocana,Puerto Morelos, Mexico | collected 2008-11-13 | reverse complement strand
GTCTTTGAGAGGAATAACTGTAAGCCAGTTGGATGCGCCTTTTTCACAGGCCAGGTCCACGGCTCTCTGTGTCTTGTGTGGCAACATGGCCTTCACCTCCTCAAGCTCTTCTTTTAGCCCTTCATCCTTTTCTATCCGGGTGGCGTATACCACCTCAGCTTCTTCTGGGGTTTCATGGGATTGCACCTCTATTTTGCTTACCAGTGGAGCGCCTACCTTAATAGACGCAGAATACTCCGCATCCGCACTATCAGATGGATTTATGAGTAATAATTATAATAATAATAATAATAATAATAATAATAATAATAATAATAATAATAATAACGGTTTAATGATGACATTTCTACAGAGTAGCCCTAAATTCATCATGAACTAACTAAACGTTAAAGACACTATAAATACATCGGTATAATTTGCAACTAATGAACTATGTGAAAACACTTACAAATATCTAAAAATTGAAAATAAATTGAAATCAATCTAATCTAAGCCCAGCCTTGGTTTTCACGCAAATGTTTTAGCATTAATCTCAAGTTTGATGTCATTTGGCAGACTGTTAAATAACTTAGTGGCTGAATCTTGAAATGTTTCTGTTTCAAAAGGCACAACCAAATGCGTTGTAGCACACGAGCGTAGCACACGAGCGTAGGTTCATAGTAGTTTGACGTCTTTGCAAAATTAAATAATGTGGGCTGTGCCAGGTATACTTGGCTCAGTGTACAATTGAATATATGCACAATTAGTATATAAATATAAGTATATATACAAGAATACAAGAATACTAAGTATACTTAGTTGCACATTGAATAAAATTTCGTTAAAACTCTGTGGCAGACTTAGCATCAACCTTTAACACTAAAACAAACATCCTCTTAGGTTTTGGACCTTCAGTCTAGCCTTTCACTCCGCAATCTATCTCTGACCATTAGGTCATAGCACTTATCATGTTACTAGCCTTTTTATCTGTTGGGGTGGAAGTTTTTTACTGCGATTAGATTCATAAGTGGTTGGTGTCGACACAAGTAACCCTTAAGCCAGAATGCAATATTAATTACACAAAGAGAACCTGTCCTCAGTAACCAGGGTAATGGTTCGGGTTGGTTTAGCATTAAGCATTTTAAAATTGATTGTTCAATGGGAAGTTCTTCTTAAGCCCTTATTATACAGGTTAATAAATTTCGGCAGCTTTTTAGGTTAACCATTAAAGGTTGTAAAGCAACCGAGAGGTTGTTGTTATAGAGCTTCCAAATAAAGGAATGGTACTTTCAGAAACAAAATGCGAACATTGATGCACAGTGACCACAAAAAGAATTTATGTTCTTTGGATGGCTGAGACTTTTAAACATTTTAAAACACCTTTGACGTAAAAACAGGAATAGGGTAGTTACATATTAGGCAAATTATTAGCCAGAAGTACGAGTTGAAGAAAATCAATGACCCTCGTTAAAGCATGCTATGAATAAAGCATCTTAAGCATTTATCATTGTAAATTATTAGAAAGATTAGAAAGAAAGATTAGAAATTATTAGAAAGATTTAATTCTTTGTCTTTATGATTACTTATGCGAGGCTGGATGCAAACAGGTTTATAAAATACACTTATGTGTTTCTATTCTTCCCTCTCTAGGTCTTTTTACGCTTGATTAACTTTTAATTTGTTTTTATCGTTACTGTGTATCTAGCAACGCATTAGGCAGATTAAGACAACAGCAGGTAAATTTTTACTGTCCTGACTTCAATCATTTCTTATAACCTGTCATAATACTAAGCAGAAATAGCGTAAGCCTAATGGTAAAGCCTTATTTTAATACAAAGTAATTACTCCCCTGGAAGGAATTCTAGTCCATTGCAGCATATTACTCAGCATTCTGGACTGCCATCCCGAACAGTTCGGTGCTATCATTCGATATTCTCAAGTGCAAAAAGGTGATCCAGGGGTGAAGTGCTTTGTTCAAGATTTAACCCAAAGCCATGGAATTGGCCAGGGCTAGAACCTGGACCGCTTGACCGGCGTGTATGTTTGGTGCTTTTAATTCATTACTATATACTGACTCAAGGATATATTGATAACAATAAACTTAATTCCTCCAATTTAGGTACCCGAATCTTAAAAATGCGGGGATTGTGTTAAATTATTATTATATATTTTTTGTAACGTTAGAAGTGAAAGAACATAATTGCATTTGTCAGATGAAAAGGTACAACTTTGGATTTCTTTTGTTTTAAGTTAAGGGCAGATTAATGCCACAGTCTCTACAATTTGAATTGTGGCATTTAACGATATAGCCCCCCGTAACACAGAAGCTCAGCAGGTAACACTCCCGGCTACAATAAAATTGTTCATGCTGATGAAATTGTCATCATTACATTGAAAAAGTTATCTTTTCTTAATCTTGATGGAAATTTAGTCACTAAGAAGGGATACCTACGATTACATTACTTGTGACTGTTGATGAAAGAAATTCTTCCCAAACATAGTAAAAGAATGAACCGCGGATCAACGGTGAAATGTTTTGGCTGATGCGGGTTAGACTTTCCGTAAAATATATGGACACCCGTACGCCTAGGGTCACTAATAAACTTTGTTGCTCTTTATTTGAAAACACTCTAAGCTGCAATGTTTATCCCGTCGAAACGAGGTTAGTACCTTTGAAGGAAATAGATTGTGTGGAGGGCCATGTTTTAGTTTCAGCCCCCTTCAAGGAACGATCAAATCTGATCGTTTGTGGGAGGTAAAAGTCGTTTGTGTCAGTTGATAACGTCGCGATTTGTCTGACATCTTTAAAAGAAGTCAAACAGCCTCTAGTCATGGTAAGAAGTGTTTGCCATCTTGTACTGTTTACAAACTCAGTTTACCTTAGGAATTTTCCAGGTGTAAGAACCAGTGATTCTAACCAAGCAAAAATTTCCACCTACCAGTCGCACGCTGTCTTGCTCCATTGAAACGTCCGTGTAGTTTGGGCTTTCTTCCAGCACTGATCACCGTCAATGTTAAGACGACGAACGCACTTAAACCTCGAAGAATTTTCATCTCTAAACGCCTATCTTTTCAAGAAACGCATCAATGTATCGAAAGCCAACATGGAAATTAACAAGAAACAAGTTAAGACAATATTTGCGCTGAGTTTCAAAGCAATGTCGGCCCGCGGGGTGGATAAGTGAACGTCGTTACCTGCTGAGATTTACTGTCCTGTTGTCTTTGAGTGACGTAATCACACCATGGTATCAGTTATGGTTTCTGAGACTTCCTTCACTAGCTGAGCATCGTTAAAAACAAACATATTTTATGATAATAGTCTTTTTTTTTAATTCCTTTAAGTGCTTTCGTTCCAGATTGCTGGTTATTTAGCGTTCTTACTTTGAAAAGTTATATTGGACTCTTTAATGAAAAAATTATTCTTTCTAGCATAGCACCGGTCGTCTATTGTTTGATACCTGTTCGTTCCTGTTCTTTCCATTCATTTAATTATTCAAGCAGTTGCTAACGACATTCTAGACGAAACATCGGTTGTTTTTTTTTAACGTTATCTCAAACAGTCGATGTTCTTTGAAATGGTTTTTACTGTGGTTGTTGTAAGTGTATATGTCAGCAAAGCGTCTAAACATGACATGTTTTGGTGCTTAAAATATCACTTCAAAAGATAAAAAACGTGAGGCTATTCAAATTTATTTTGCTCTCGTCACTAAGAACTCAAACAATGGACAGGCAGTGAATAAGGTCAAGTGCACGTGAGATAAAGATCTTTGCTGTCAGATTGAGGCAATATATATCTTTTCAGACTGCGGAACTACATTAGATAAATAACTATTGCGTAAAATATACAATACAGTTACAATTACTGCCTCTCGCAGTTTTTGCAGTTTTTCAGATCAACGTTTTGCAGCAAACAAACAGAACGGCTTTTCTTTTGAATTATAGACCTTTCAACAGAATTGCCACCCCCTTCCCCCGAGGAAGGGGGTGGCAATTCTGTTGAAAGGTAGGAGGGGGTGGCAATTGGCAGTAATCGATTATCATGGCGACTCATAAAACCACGCATTAAGTAAGGTATCTTACAAATTCCAAATAAATTCTTTGTTTAGCAAGAGGACATTAAAACGACTAAACCTTTAGAAAAATCCTTTCATCTTTTTCAATATTTTTTCTAATCTCCCTTAAGCACCTAAGATTTTGAAGGCGCTTGTCAGAGACCTTTACGCTTGAGTGCGTGCATTATACCATAATTAAATTAATGCGCGCGCTCTCATTGGTCAATCATGGAAATTTCGCGTGTCTTCTGAATTATTATATAAAAGCAATAGACCAGAGGTTTTTATGGTTTCTAGTGGACTAGTGGACTAATGCAAATCCTGCATTTTGATTGGCTTCACTACTAGAGGACTATTAGCAATAGTCCTCGAGTAGCGAAATGCTCTCGTTTTATTCCCAAATAAATCTTTCTTCAAACTTGCATTTGCTAATTTATTATTGCTTTTTCTGTCCGACTGGTTGGTTGATACTAAAACAATTAGACCCTTCGCCCTCAAGGGCCACAGGTCAATAGCCCATGAGGCTTTTCGCCTCATGGGCTATTGCCCCGTAGCCCTTGTGGGCTGCGGGTCTTATTGTTAATTATAGCATGCTATAGAAAATACAATTGGAACACAGGAGAGCCATTGTAATACAAATACTTATTAAACACTTTATTCCCAGACATTCTGATTAACAATTATAGGTTACGAGGCCTGGTTTTATATAACCGATTCACTATATACTCGTAAATGTCAAAAACTGATAATTACGTGATACTATCTTGCACTGGTGCTATCAGGCGATGGAAAGCCCAGGGGCGTATTATCGGATGATTGCATTGATCACAGTTTGGAGGACCACAAAAGGTATGTACCCTCTGACGAATACGAATTTCAATTAGAAGATGGCAGAAGGTTTTGTTTCCGAGCTATAAACTAGCGTAAGGTGAAACAGCAATTAAGTGTAGAGGTTGGGACTTGCTAAAAAGCTGCAAGAAAATGAAATTTCTGAAAATGAAAATTCAAAGCGAACGAGTTAAAACAAAGACTGACGAAAAATCAAACAAAGATGTTGAAGACCTTACAAGTATAAACGTAGGCGGGCTCACACAATGGACTTTTTAGGCGATACAGCGGCCATTTTGAATTCTATTGTTTTAAATAGCTATTATAGGATGCTTAGGGGACAAATACATACTAGTTGGCATCCTATAAGAGCTAATTGAAACAATAGAATTCAAAATGCCAGCCGTATCTTCGAAAAAAATCTATTTGCACTAAAAACGAACAATGGCTCGACCAAACTCGTCTGATATCGCGCCGAAGCGAAACTGAAAGAGGGGAAAGAAAAAATCCAACTCTCATTTAGATTTTGGAAGCGAGAGCAAAATGAAAACCATGAGGATTGAAACAGAGTGAACCACAGGCTGTCATAGGGAGAAGAAGGAAAAGAAACGCTGTAGACTAAACTAGTTATTCAATTGACTTAAAATGGTATTATCTTATTCCTCAGTCTTGGAGACTTGGGGAGAATTAGGGGTTAGAGCTAGAAGTACGTAGGGGAAACAAAATACTCGAACCGATTGCCTTTTGTTACTTCCTTTCCTGCAAGCCTATTTCTCTTTACGATTTTACTTTGATGTATTACAACAACGATATACGTTTTAAATTTGTCCAATTAAACGGAAACTGGAAAGCGCCTCTTCTGCAGTTAATATGTCTCCCATTTCGAAAAAATATGAATCTGCGAAATAAAATGTATATTATAAATGGATACTGGCGAATGAAACGCTGGGCGTTAACATAGCATTTACTTCACGCAAAAACTGTATTCCATGAAACTACATATTTTGTTCTTTTGATAATCAGGAACATTATATGAAACAGTCTACTTTCCACGTCTAGTTGGGGAAAAATTAAAGTAGAATGTAATTAAAAAAAAAATGCCATTTTCGAGAATTTACCAATACACCTTGTTGTAAGTGCTGAGGTTTTGCCTGATCTTTTGAAGCTACCGAATAGTAGTCTATCACACATAATGGAAAAAAAAAGTTTATTTCAATGTAATCCCATACAAATAGACAATGACGTCACGCGGGCTTCCTCGTTGTTAAGACCTCTGCTAGGGTTCTGTCGCAGTTTCGCGAGGGAAATGCCAATAAGAACAGGAACAACGTTAGGGAATTGTAAAAACCACCACTAAAGATTGCCAGAATCCTTTCCTGGGGTATCAAGTACATCCTTATTCTTTCGAGATATCAGCTTAGATTCTTTTTTTTGTGAGTGCCAGGAAGCTATACCGCCCATAGTGGCGGACAGCCGCGTCATAGACAAAAATCAAATAGGCTATAATAACGTTTTGCACATTTGCGACTGACTCTAGAAACGTACCATTTTGTTAAAATATGAAAAAGGAACCTCCTTAGAAGGAACGAAGAACACTCTTCATCTGATGCAATATAGAGAGTTTCCTTCGTGTGAAATACATTTGTGTAACCGCTGTTGACCCTTCTAATATGCAAAATAGTTGTTTTCATGGTTATGCGTGGAGTAAGCATATTTTCAGAAGTAATAGGTATGCTGGTATCTTTGTTGATATGCATCCATGGCCACTTTTCCAGTTTTGCTTCACGATCGAGCCGTTAGAAACGGACAGCCACAAAATCGCGTATTTGGGATTACAGTCAATCAATCTGGACAAAAAGAAAGCAAACACAGATTTAATAGGATCTGCGTTACTACAGCGTGAAGTAGAAGAAAAAAAGACGAAAACTCTAAACCTTTTGTTACCTTATCATCATTTAATTATTTTTCACTCGCCGGCATGAGTTTTCCACTTTATGAAATTATTGTTTGAAAAATTATATACACTCATTAGGATATAATGAAATAAAAAAGCGGAAACCCTAAACCACCGTATCCCTTACTCACCATTTGCAGTAACCCCACTTTCTTTCGAGATCAAACACTTTAGTGACTGAACACCATTTCTTGACTGCATTCTGAGCTGTGCATCTCCAGTAAACTGCTCCCTTGTAAATGAAGGGAAACCTACAGCAGGCACCCCGGGCATTTCCGCCAGCTGTAGCAACGCCAACTTTACAAGCTTAAAAGGAAAAAAATAAAATGAAAGCATTTCTACCATGGAGTTGATTTCCGCCGTTCTTGTAAGCATCTGCCTAAAACCCCCTGCCAATCATAACATAAATTTCCGGGTGAACAGCGTCATGTGGTAGATTACTGTTTGCATGGACATGCAACAAAACTCATTTGACGAAGTATGATAAAAAAAAAAACAAAAAAAAAACATAAAAAGGAAAAAGATGGATACATACTGAGGAGACCGAGACTTTTGACACATTGCTAAGACGTAGCTATTTTATTATCCCTGTTCGGTTTGTTTAGAGCCCGACAAGGCTAACTCAGGATTAGCGAGAATTTGATTCCAGTTTTGTAACTTTGCGGTAAACGTCTTTGTTTACATTCTTAAGCCTTCTGTTCTGAGTTTGAATTACCTAAAAACACCCAAAATATAAGCAGTGGAAAACATTTTGCTAATCTTTGGTTAACTTATGATCCCGGGTTATCCGGCTTTTGAACAACCTGACGCATTATGTCACCTTTTTTCACGAATCCTGTTTCTTCAATCTCTTACCATGAATATTGATTTCTTGATGCTGGGTTTTGGTATTTACTTTCTCGATGTGTTTCCTGCAGCAATGCCTGGGACACCATTGGGAACAGAACTTGTGGCAGCTAGCAGGACAAACCATCTTTGATCGCTCAGTTAAGGACGTCGTTGAAGGTGGGTAGTCATTCATCTGGCAACATTGTGCTGGGCAGTGACCATGGCAGACAGGATGGCAGTTAGCTGGGCATGGCAAGGCTACTGTGTACGAAGTGGTATCACGAGCTTCGCCTGGCTGAGCTTTTGAACAACATTCCTCGGGACAAGTCTTGTAGCACACCTTAAAACAGATGGGTTGGCAATATACGGGCTCAGGCGGTGGACTGGGAACGTAGGACGAAGGAGGCGAAAGATTACAACAGCGAACAGGGCAGTCTGGGGCACAGAATTTAGAGCAGAGAGGAGGACAAGAGGGTGATGTTTCTTGAACTGGTGTAACCTGCTGAGCCTGTTAAAACAAGAAATAAAGGTTGGTTTGTGGCAGACGCGGTGGCCTCATGGTTGGTGCGCTCGACTCCAGATCGAGCGGTCCGGGTTCGAGCCCTGGCCGGGGACACTGTGTTGTGTTCTTGGGCAAGACACTTAACTCTCACAGCGCCTCTCTTCACCCAGGTGTATAAATGGGTACCGGCAAATTTAATGCTGGGGGTAACCCTGCGATGGACTAGCATCCCATCCAGGGGGGAGTGCCAATACTCCTCGTCGCTAATGCTACGGAAACCGGGATGAGCTCCGGCCTGATGGGCCACTTAGGCTCGTATGCAGACTTTTTGCAAAACGTTAACCTAGAGTTTAATGCTGCTTTAACTCAGTTGCTGTCACCATCATCATTCCTGTTTACCCCGCCTTAAGATGAGCGTACACGATATATTATTTACTATCCGTTTTGGATCATTATTCACAGTACTTCTTACATAGAGTGGTAATTACTTTGGTAGGCTGGATCACTGCAGACTGTTGTATTTGCTGATGCGTCTTGGTTTTCATGTTCTTCACACAGCAGTAATCAGGACAAGAATCGACGCACTTATCGTCACAGTCAGAGAGACAAGGAGCATACTCGACTTTGGCTTGAGGCACCGAGCCAGGAGCATCACCTTTTGAAAGATATATCAATATACAAAATTACTTACGTATTTTAGCTATTTGTTAAAGTGATGAGTCATAAGGTGGTTAATGTCTCAAGACGGACATATCTAGAGCTCAAATGCTTTGAACCAACGAAAGTATTAAATGAAGAGGTTTCTGAAATAAAGAGTTTTTTTCGACTTGAACGTTATTTTTGGGTGATGTATCATTATCTTATTACCTTGTCGTTGTTTTCATGTTTTTGTTTCAAAAAGATCTAGATGAAGTTGCAGAATGTGTTTCCAAAGTCTGCTTCCATACAGAACTAGTTTCCTCACCTCCACAATAGCCCCACAGCTTGTCTACGTCATAGTTGTAAGTAGTGGCACACCAAGGCTTCGTTTCGTCTTGAGTTGTACAAGTCGTGTACATTTTACCGCCATATATGAATGGAAAATGACAGCAGTTACCATTTGAATTGCCGCCGTGGCACAGAAAGCAACTTGCACAGTATCCCCATTGCTTATCGGCGTCATAATTAGCAGTTGTTGCGCACCAGCGGAAGCCTCGCTCAGCTCTTGTACAGCGGTGCTGCGGGTTTCCTTGGTAGATGAATGGGAACATACAACAAGCGCCTTTTGAGGTACCATCATGTGTGGGCATGCAGCCTGCATGTTAAAAACGCAGCAAGGACTATTATAATTTCTACACAAAAATATTTGCTCAGCTGCAAAGCGGCAACATACTATAAATACATTATTTTTTTATTACCACATTAAAAATGTTAATATTATACTATTTCACTAAAAAATAAATTAATCAGCGTCATTAAAGGAATTGCAAGGTTTCGGGGAAAGGCCTGATAAAACTGACAACTCGTTTAAGCAGAAGGGTCGGGTTGAAGATGAAGATGAATATGATCAAGGACCGAGTGCGAGTTTTTTTTAGTTTCAGTTTTAGTTTTCTAACATTTAATCCCCTATTCTGTTTATACTTTTTGTCTTTCAAAGTTTCTTTTCAATAATGTTTAACTCTAGCTACAAAACAGTAAAAGCTGGGAGTGAAAGTGAGAATCACTTTTCTAAAAAGGTTTCATTATCCCTATTCTATTTTTCTGGAGTAGCTCTTATCAGTTTTTGCACAACAAGGGCGAGGTATCGAGAATCTTGCTAATAAGTTAACTTTAGTTATTTGTATTTCCATTACATTAAGAATTAACTGCCATTTGTTTCTAACCCGGAGAAGATAAAAGATATGCATGTTGCCCTGTAAACGGCTGGCGCGCCTGAAAATTGCATTGACCAATCAGGATTCAGAAGCCGGGAAAAAGTAAACCCCAGACTCAAAGACGTCAATGTAAGTTGTAAAAGGAAAGGCATTGAAATCAGGCAACCTTTCCCTCTAGAGAGAATATTAAATATTTACAAAAGGGGATATACAATTAAAAAGCCATATCAGATTGTAAAAATATGAACCATTTGGTATCCAAGCATTTAATTTGGAGCCAAAAAATGGGTCACCGGCGTCCAGCATGGTAACGCGCTCGAAGTTCGTCGAGTGGCGCCAGTTGTGTTATTTTGAGCTCGTCAAATTAAAGCCGGAATTTTCAAGTTAACTATTAAAGAGGCCAAAGCAGTTTTAACATAGTCTTTTTTCTGTTAGCTGAGAAGAAAAAGGCTATTATCAGCTCAGTTTCGACTGCGTATCACGTCTTGCGTCTTGCGTCTTGCCTTGCAGTCGCCGCACGCAAGGTGATTACCATATATAGACCTTATTCCTGAGGTAATCCCTCTGAAGTTAGCTTTTAGTTAGTTTAAGATATGGTTTGAAATTTTCAGTTATCCTGTGATAATTTTGTCGCGCACATTACGTAACTTAATTTCTTGGAGGATTGAAACACGTCTACAAACGCCGCTTAATTAGGCGTCATCGTGGTGGGTAGCTCCAGGCCCTCTCTGAATACTTAAACCGGGAGTGATCAAAAATAACTTACGAGGGATTTTCTTGAGAATAAGGCCTATCTAACAGGTCAACTTGATCTAACATTACAAAAGGTGTTCTGTGTCATTTCGTGGAATTTTTCCTGGCGTGATGAGGGCATATACATATTACTACTATTCGTCCACAATAAAAGCAATAAAGAAACTAAAACCTACCTTGACTAATGATGAACACTGTAATTAAAGATAAAGATGTTTCCGTTAATCTTTACAATATTATAATAAAAGGAAACCATTAAAAGTTGATTTAATTGAAATATCAATTCATTCATGTAAAACGTGCAAGCGACACGAAGCTTTCGCGAAACTACTTACAGAGTCTTCATCTTCTTCGCTTTATTTTGCACTTACATTTTAAATTACAATACTGACATAAATAAGGAAAAAAATGCATATACAAAAATTGAAGGTTACAATGGTATATAGTTTGTGCATGGAGGCTAATAGAACCGCGATCATAGTGTCCATCTCGTTTGAGAGTTAACGTTCGAGAAAATCCGCCTCGTCTAAATCCTACCAAAATGTTCTTCAAAGCTGGGTTCAAATCAGCAATCTAAATGAAAAGTCTACTTCCAAAACAGTTTCACCGTTCAATCAAAGTTTTCGTTTTTACTTAAAATGGAGAGCAGTTGGCAAAAGGATTAATCTGAAATTATACCGTATATGCAGGGCTGTGATGAAAACTGGAAGTTTTCTTGTATAAAGACGTTCATCTAAATAGTTGTGAAAGTGCTTCGTTGAATAGGACTTGATGTTTCTGCAGATGAATCAGAGATAAATTCTGCAGTGTTCGCCAAGAGTAACTTTCCTTCGATTGATAAACCTGTGATTGCCAAGAACTTGACCTGAAACTGTTCGAAAGTCGAACTATCCTGTAAAAACTTGCAGGCGAAATTCCATAGCCTTCTTTGTATTTTCTGCTACAGCATTTACTTGTGTTCTCTGGATTTCGATTCCAGAATATTGGCGAAACGCGAGTTTACGTCGGCCATTTTGTTTTTGCTTGTCAAGCATTATTCACTCGGTATGGAGGTGAATAATGCTCATTAGTATATACCACACAAGTGAATAGTGCTACATTTTCCGCATTTTGATTGGCTAGATCGGAGGTGAATAGCAAGTGCTATTCACCTCCGAGAAAACGGAGAAAAACAAAATGGTTTCCCGTTTCGCTTCGCTTACCGAGGAGCAACTCTTATCGATAAACGAGGCGGCTGTTCCAAAAATGGCAACAAAGTTCGGTCTAACTGCATTTAATGGTAAGTTGTTTAACCCTTCCAAACACAAAAGTTTAAGCTAGCCAAAAGCTACAATATTTTGTTTACATGAACTGTCGAGCTCTACGAAAGTATAAAAAATGAAACATTCACTGTTAGTTTTGCAGAATGGTCTCAACAACAAGACGAATTTAAAACAGCAGTTGAGGATATTTTACCACAGCAGTTAAATAAGTGCCATCAAAAGTTTTACTTATCTGCAAGAAAGCGAGACGGAAATTTTTACAACAAGAAACCTTTAACCGCTATTCGGGCTGCGCTTGATTGGCACTTGAGAAATCCACCATTAAATATGCCATTTTAGATTATCGGAGACCTTTATTTTACAGAAGGAAAAAAACCCTCAACAACTCTTTGAAAACTCTTAGCAAGGAGGCGACATAGCCCCGACAGCCTACAAGAAAGCGTTGACAAAAGGGGTCGTTGAAAAGCTGTACGAAGAAGGAGAGCTGACTCTCCTCTGAGTTTGACACGCTAAATCCTGGAAACAAACCGTCTGGTTCTTCATCGGCCTTTTTCTCAGTAAAAGAGGTAGAGAAAATCAGCATACGATGAAGAAAACCATGCTTATTTTGAGGTCTGTAGATGGCGCAAATTTTCGAAAGACCCGGCACAAAACACTATCCTGTAAAGCTTATCTCAAAATATCCCGCACATCTGAATCATGAATCCAGGAACAATCCACGGTTGCACGTTCAATTTCGCCATTAATCTCCCACTGGGGCAGCAATCCCAACAAAACTCTTAACAGTTAACTGAGCATCTGTCTTTGAATAGCGGGTTTCTGATCAAAAAACGTTACTTAGTTTGCTGACGATCATTAGATCCACGTACATTCAAAATCTCTCGTTTTACACCTGACCTACAATGTGACTTTATGCGCGCAAAAGAGCATCACGCGGCACGAATTCCACTTTTCATTGCCTGGATTTGTTGTAGTATTGTTAGAAATAAATCAAATTTTGGATCGGCTGATTATTCAACTCGTGTGGTGTATACTAAAACAATTGTCCATCACTATTCACCGACACTGAGGTGAATAATTATTAATTGGCCCGAGATAGCGAACCAATCAGATCAGTTGAAACACCAAGATCACTGAGTGTGTATATACTAATCACCAGTGTTTACTGAGCCTGAGGTGAATGATTTTGTTAATATGATATTTAAAGGTGAATATTAAGAACTACAAAATAAAGGGCTAAAAGAAAACAACACAGACGCAATAGTTCGTTTGCATACACGTATGCAGCCGTAATTAAGTGATAACAGCTTTAGGTATCACCCTCTCTGTCTCTATTTTTAAAAGCATTTAAAGTTTTGATTTTACAGAGATTTTTTAAGTATTCAGTAAGCGTCTTGTATTGAGTCAATCCGCTAAATACAGTACTGACCGATAAATATTCTGTTTTCGGGAAATACCTATATTATAAGCAACAGCATCCTCTTATATTAAAAAAGAGTTACTAACCTGGTAGTAGAGGGAGTGTTGGTATTGGAGGCAGTGTTGGTAAGGTGAAAGGTCGAACCATCGTTGGTTTGGTGGGAGGTGAAAAGCATGGAGGTGGGGCACCAGGTGTCTGAGAGACTCCTGGTGGTGAACATGAAGGTGGACGAACTGGCGTAGGGATTGGTGGATAAGGGATTGGTGGTGGAGTAGATTGAGGAGGACTAGAAGCGGGTTTGCACGGAGGAGAGCCGGGAGGTAGGGTACTAGGAGGAGATTGGCAAGGTGGAAGGGATTGAGGGGGTAAGGGTGATGGTGGAGGTAGTGGAGGAGATGAATGAGCAGGGGGCAAAGAAGAAGGTGGTTTAAAGATAGGAGTAGCGGCTGGTGAGCATGGGCGCGATGTTGTGGTAGGAGAGACAGTGGTGAGTTCTGAACCACATGGTGGAATAGTGGAAGGGAGCTTGGGAGTTGTTAGATTTGGCGTAGGGGGTGACGGAGGAGGCGGCGGAGGAGGAGGCAGAGGAAGAGGAGGCGGAGGAGGAGGCGGAGGAAGAGGAGGTGGAGGTGGAGGCAGAGGAGGAGGCGGCGGAGGAGGCGGCGGAGGAGGCGGCGGAGGAGGCGGAGAAGGAGGAAGTACAGGAGGTGGAAAAGGAGGCCAAGAAGGCTTAGAAGGAGGTCGAGGAGGAAGCGGAATAGTGAATAATGATGGAAGTAGTGGAAGAGGTGTAGGGGAGGGAGGGGGTAAAGGAGACCAAGTAGGTGGCTTGATGGTAGAAAAAATACCTGGTAAGCATGGACGACGTGTTGTTGTGGTAGGAGAGACAGTGGTGTACTCTGCACCACATGGTGGAACAGTGGGAGGGAGCTTAGGAGTTGATAAAGGGGGAGCCAGGGGAGGAGATGGAGGCGGAGGAGGCGGAGGAGGCGGAGGAGGTGGAGGAGGCGGAGGAGGCGGAGGCGGAGGTGGAAGAGGGGGCAGAGGATGAGGAGGTGGAGGAAGAGGTAAAGGGGGAGGAGTAAGAAGAGGGGGAGGTCGAGGTGGAAGCAAAGGAGGAGGAGGGGGAGGAGGAGGGGGAGGTAGCGGCGGCTGTGTCGGTGGCGGGGTCAGAGGCGATGGTTGTGGTGTTGAGGAAGGCTTAGTTGGCTTCGGAGAAGTAGTCACTGCTGGTCTTAGTGTTGTCGGCTTTGTCGGCTTCGTTGTTGTACCTATATGATACAAGCGGATCAATGTAAATACCAGCATTTTTCTCATACTTGCCAATACATTTTCCCTTAGTTAGTATTACTCTTAGATTGCATTGTCTACCAAGCAACTCAAACGGAAAATGTTTTGTTGTCTACTAAATGATGCTTGCCCACCAATATATAGGTTTATAAAATTCACAATTACACAATTGGGTATATACTCGATTGTAGTATTATTTCTTCATTATAATTTCCATTTAAATTAACTGTCTTTGCATTTTAATCCTCCCTCTTTCAGTCGCACCGATTAAAGAGAGGTACCTGTCGGCCTTACTTACTCTTATATGAAAAAACCAGTAACAAAGCATTTTAAATACCTATTACTACACTCTAAAAAATCAACTGCTAAAATAATTTTTCCACGGGAGCCCAAAGGAGTGGTTGTCAAAATGTGTTCAATAACTCCTGTAAACGTTGAAATGTGCTCTTTGAAGTGACCGATTTGGTAAAATTGTTAATGAAAAGCGAGTTTCTCTTTTTTTAAACGTGTAGTATAATTAACAATTAAACCCGCAGCCCGCAAGGGCTACGGGTCAATAGCCCATGAGGCGAGGCCGAATGGGCTATTGACCCGGGCAGAAAAAGCAATTATAAAGTTAGCAAATGCAAGTTGAAGAAAGATTTATTTGGGAATAAAAAGAAATAATTTCGCTACTCGATGACTATTGCTAATAGTCCTCTAGTGGCGTAGCCAATCAAAATGCAGGATTTGTATTAGTCCACTAGTTGGGTGATACTAAAACAAGATAATTACATACTTGTTTTTGGTCTTGAAGTCACTGTTACTTGAATATAATGGCGGCAGTGCAAACCAGGAACTGCGTACACCATCTTTTTTCCGTCTAAAAGAATTTCAAATGTTCCAGAGGGATCCTTTGCCCAAAATGTTACAGTTTGCCCAGATACCAGGTCTGGCCCGATCTTATCAAGATCAAGATAAAGCTGTTGAACATCGCCCAAATTATCCGTTACCTGTAAAGTACATTCAAGGAATAACTTTGACGTATCGGCAAGAGTGCAAAGAAGACTGAAATAAAGCTGTAGAAGTATCAGTATTGAGCAGTGAATATGATTTATCCTAAAATCAATACAGCAACAATTATAAAGACGTATGGACTGTTTTGACTGTTAAAAGTACGTAGCATTTTTCAAAAGTGACCTAACAGACACGGGCAGCGTATTAGGGCGGCTTGTTCTCTCGTTCCAGAAGGGAAAAAAGGAGAGTGAAAATGATTCCGAGTGAAGTTCAAAGCTAGTAACGTGAAATATATGTTGAACGCTTTTCTGTTGTATTTTGCCCCGTTATTATAATCATAACAATTTGGTCATATAGTCGAGACTACTGAGAATCAGTTTCCGTGGGTTCAGTCACTTCCGATTTCTAAATAGCGCACCTAGAGCTTTCGTTCATATTGCAACAAGTAGGGAGCTATTTTTAAAATCTGCTTGGCGTAAGCTCCTTTTATCAGCTTCACGTGCATGGCACTAGGAGCACCAATGATAAAACAACTTTTCCAAAACCATTTAAAAAGGATATTAGTTTACCCGTTACGTAACTTGCAATACCGGTACAATACTTTATTTATCCACATTACGTATAGAGGCTCATAACATTGCTGGCCAGTTCCACACTTAAAGGCATTCCTTTCGACAGCTACGCACACAGGTAAGTAAAAGATTTTTTTCATAAACTTTAAATTAAATTTAGGTGCGCACGGGTTAATGCCGGTTCCTCTCAGATTGTTCGTAGTTCCCCTTAAACTAAGAAGCCTTTGATATACTTATTCAAGCATTTATATAGCAGAATAAGGGATTGTTGTTTCCTTCTCTGGTCTAACGTTTCCATATTCAAAATTCGCAACAATTCCTCGTAAAAAATGGATTTATATTACCCTAGCAGGGATCTAAGAATATAATAGTTGGCATCTTCCAACCGATCCACCCGTACTCTCCCCACCCCCAGAAGGAGGGGACAACAGTATTCAAAATGAGACAAAATGAAAGATTTATAGAGCCTTAACATTACATTGCTAGGCACAAAACGTCTAATTCCCCTGAAAGGGCCACTTTTAGAGTATATGCTTTGAAGCTGTTTAGTGATGTGTTCTTTGAAGGGTAGCATACTATCAAGTTCAACGCCAAGTATTTTAATAGTTGGCAGTGTCTCAATGGCTGAATATTTGTGGCCAGGTCGTATTTGTACTCACAGGGACCAATTGATAATGCCCTTGCGTCTTTGAGTTGTTGATCAGCAAATACCACTCCTGTTGTCAAGGCTTCGCCTCCAGTCCTCGGTCATCTTCAAGAGTGCGGTACAACAAGAATGGTTCTTCAGGAATCCCGAGAGAGACGGAGGAAGGTGTTCATGGAAAGCTACGTACAGCTGGTCAAACATTACCTTCTCATATACTTTAGAAATGGCAGTAAGAATGTAAACAGGACGATAGTTTTCTCTGCGTGTATCTTCATCCTTTTTGAATACCGGTGTCAAGTTTCCGCGGTTTCATCCAGTTGGCCATGATTGGTTCATAATCAGAAAATTGATCAGCTGTGTGATCTCCTACGCTACGACGAGAACAAGGTGCATTAAGAGACGCGGTGAGATACCATCCACGATAACAGCCTTCCAGGGATTTAGGTTGTCTAAAATCCCACGTACATAGCTGTAGCTCATAGACTGGAAAGTAACCAGCAACATTTTACTAGCGATGAGTTTAACGCTTGGATAATCTTTGAAATCATTCTCACGGTGATTTGTTGAAACTACATTGGCGAAATAGTTATTAAATATTTCCAGTACCTGGTTGAGTTCCGTCGTGACCACACTATTGACTATTGACGTTCCATGACAACTTCAAGTGAGGTCAATTTCTCAGAATATTTGGCCAAATTCTCGGAAATTTAGACCTAACATGGGCTTGAAATTTGGGGCTTACAGTGTAACGTCAAGTACGCTTTCTCCCCAGAACGGAGCATAGGTCTTCGGACACCTTCGGACTTGGGCGGGCAGGAAATGACCTTCTTGCCGGAAAAAATGTTACGAAAAGCCCGAATGCGTGTGTTGAAATCGGGAAGTAAACGCACTGAAATTTCATGAAAGACTTAACCGTTCACAATTCTCACACCTTACGAAACTGCGATAATTCCAAAAATACTTACATTCAAAGCTTGCATGTTCAACGACCTCGATAAATAGTCTAGTAAAATCTAAAACTTATTAAAATAAAAACTTAAGAGAAAAATTAACTAACTTGAAGCTTTCTTTACGAGGTTTGGAAATCTCGCGAACAGGATTATTTTGTAATATTTTCTATTAAAGGTCGTTGCCCTAATCATGAGAGTTTTGCCCAGAAATTTACGTAAGTTTAGTAGCTGGAGGATTTTAGCCCCCTCGTCCCCTACCTCGTACGTCCATGTTAAAGAAACCATTCCTGGAGACCAATTTTACCTGAGAGGGAACTTCTTCATCGTTCTCAGCAACCCGAGATCTTTTCTGTTGTATCCGTCGCAATGCTACCACTACACCATTTCGAATAACGTAATGAAGATGCAACATTGGTCCTGTGACTAAATACCCTTCTGGTTTGAGACTGGAATAGAGAATGAAAGGTACACCAGCGTTGTTCCAAAAGATAAAGTTGAGACATGGTCCTGAAAGAAACAACGAAGACTACTCACTGCGTCAAGATAACAACAAACAAGAAAGTCAATCATGATTCAATGACTACTGACTAAATTAGGTGCGATAAGGCTTTGTCGGTCTGTTTAAACCTCGTTAGGAGGTCGTACTAGTAACAAGTCGACAAAACATGAAGTCATGAATGATCCTCGCAGTTATACACACAACTTAAGCAGTTGTAAAATTAAAGCCTGAAAAAATTCAAGCCCGAACGGGATTCGAACCAAGGGCTTTGAAAAACTTGAAAACTCTTAAGGCCAATCGTGCCAAAATTAAGTGATAATACTAAGTTTTTACGACTATTTTGCAGAATGCGAAATAGCTATATAGGAGTTTAGTGAGTGAGCGCGAATTCACTTGCTTGGTCGGTCGGTCGGTCGATCCTTGGGTCGTAAACTTTTGTTTCTATTTCCGCTGACCAATGCACAACTTCACTTGACGAATAGAAAAATGTCGTCGAATGGTTCGGCAAATGTGAGACATAGTGAAGCAATGAGTGATGAGATAGTTACTATTATGTCAACAGCATGTGGTGCGAGCATTTTCTTATTTGAATTGTTTAAAAAAACCTAGAAAGCATTTGTTGTCCTA